>OGJZ01002252.1_pt1 | contig 14743 bp, 13 predicted proteins | sample 1572321 | NCBI WGS metagenome assembly OGJZ01 (sample SAMEA2582086, study PRJEB24529) | metagenome | biome: Human gut stool | place: China | collected 2011 | reverse complement strand
GTTCGCTTGGCGCAATGACTTGTTTGTACACTTCTTGGTTCACGCGCGCATCTTGGATACTTTGAACACTGAGGTAGATCCCGTCTGATCCTGCTTCTTTGATGATTCGTTGGCTCAAACTTGCGATATCTTGGCCAATGGTATCCAATACTTTTTTAAGAGTTGCTGCATCTTGATCGATAAAGTTTGCAATCAAGTCATCTCCTCCTGAAACTTCTCCGACCAACCATTTGAAGTAGGTCACTGGAGCAAAGATGTTGTAGATGGCTACAATGTCCTCTTCAAAACCAGCGCGAATTTTTTTGACCAATTCTACCTGCTCTGAGATCCATGGATGATCGGCCCCGAGGGGTTCAATCCCTGCTAAATCCGAGATATTTTCAAGGCCTTTGTGAATGGATGGGTTTGGATAAGCAAAGTAGCCATCACTCATGAGTTTGACAAAGTCTGGTTTGACCTTGTGTAGGAAGTTTTTATGACCATTGAGGTTTTTTTCGATAATTTCTGGATTGGAAAATCCTTTCAACCATTCATCTTCCCTTGTAAAATGATGCCAAAAGCCAACTGGCACACGATCAACCGCTTCCCCTCTGAAAGCTTTTAGGACTAATTCTCTTTTTGTAGACATGTTCTTACCTCGTTCTGTTCTTTTCTTGCTAGTTATCTTAACACTTGGACTTTTATTTGACTAATATATATTTTTTATCAAGCCCTTCATCTTTTTTTATCACTGATCTTCTAGGAGCAAGACGCCCGCTAGATCAGACGGGCGAATGAGGGAGAGAATGTGGGCTGGAATTTTCTCCAGCCTTGCCATATCCGGATCCTTTTTGCTTTCCTCTTGACTGCTAGCGGCTGCAACTTTTGCGAGTCCTAGGACTAAGAATAAAGCTACCAGCACTATACACCAGACATTGATTTTTTTCATCTCCCTCTCCTTTCTTCTTACAAGACGGCTGCCTGACGCACCCAGTCTAAGCGTTCCAATTGGAAATCGTCTGGCACGGTGCAGTCTGCTCCAAGGATCAAACCACGACTTCCTGCTTCTGCCACCAAACGACGCGTTTCTTGCTCGATAGCGTCTCGTTCCCCCTGGTAGAGCAAGCCTTTCTTGCCATTGACAAAACCACCTAAAACAGCGCGATCGCCAAAGAGCTTGCGACCTGCTGCTAGACTCAGACCCTCATGATGGGTCGCCCAGTTAATGACTTGGGCTGGATAATCCTTGAAGAGTTCCACTTCATTGCTAGCCCCTTCAAAGCCACAGATATGAAGGATATTGATCCCACCCGCTTCATTAGCCGCTTCTAGGACAGCGATACTGCTTGGCTCAATGAACTTGCGGTATTCTTCCTCTGTCACGCGCTCATCTTGAACCTGCTGGGTTGAGAAGTAAATGCCTTCCACTCCTGCTTCTTGTATCAAGCGGCGACTAAGAATGGCGATATCTCCTGCGATCACATCAAGGATATGGGCCAAGGTTTCTGGATCTTCTTTGAGAAAGGCCGCAATCACTTGGTCTCCACGGGATTGATCCGTCCGGAAACAGCGTTTCAAATAAGAAATGGGTGAGAAGATATTGTAGAATGAAGCAATCTCCTCATGGAAATGGGAACGAATTTCCTTGACCACTTCAATTTGTTTTTCAATCCAAGGATGATGCTCCCCAATCGGTTGAATGTCCTTCAATTCTTGGATCGATGTGATTTCTCTCGAATAAAGGGCACTCGGATAGCGGAAGAAGCCATCGCTCATAATCTTGACAAAATCAGGTGATATTTCTTCAACATAGTGTTGGTGTCCTTTAATACTTTTTTCAAGTACGACTGGATTGTCGAGACCCAATTCTTTTTCTTCTTGAGTCACATAATGGAGCCAAAATCCTACAGGGATTCGCTCAACTTTTTCACCTCGAATGGCACGAAGCACCAACTCTTTTTTACTCATACTGTGAAACCTCCTCAATATCTTCTCCAAAAGGAAGACTGACTGACCGCTTCCTTTCTGAAATTTGTAACCATGATATCACCTCAAAAAGTAGCTGACTAATATATTTTCCCTATCAAGGCCTTAAAATTTCTTTATTGAGTCGAGTAGCAAAAACGCGCAAGTCCCTTGAAAATAAAGCCTTGCGCGCGTTCTTAACTATTTTTTTATTTTTGAAAAAGGGTCTGCTTTGAAAATTACTTGACCCAGTTATAAGAATCAACTATACCCCTTCTTTTAATTCTCCTAAAATGTGGTATACTTAAGAAAAAGGAGGAGCCTATGTCTTCCATTCGTTTAATTGTTAGTGATATTGACGGAACCATTCTGGACCAGCAGCATCAGGTTGATCCCAACCTTATCAAACTCATTCCCCAGCTCCAAGAAAAAAAGATTCCTTTTATCTTGGCATCGGCTCGCTCTCCTATCGGGATTGCCCCTATCGCAAGAAGTTTGGGCGTCCATCAGGAACCTATCGCTTGCTACAATGGGGCTCTCATCGTCAAGGGAGCAGAGATTTTATTTGAACACAGCCTGGACAAAGATGAGATCCGCACCTTCCTCCATCGTGTGGACGAACTAGATCCCAGCATTTCGATTAATTGTTATAGCGGGGCAGTCTGGTTCAACTCCAGAGAGGACCAGTGGACCCAAGTTGAGGCGGCTATTACGGGTGAAACTCCCCAGATACAACCACTTTCTCAGACCCTCTCTGATGATACTCTCCATCTACATAAATTGCTCTTGATTGGAGAGACTCAGAATATTCAAGAACTCTATCAGAAGCTGGATCCGCAAGAATTTCCACAGACTGCTTTTTATCTTTCAAAGGAAAACTACCTAGAAGTCACTGCCAAAGCCGTCTCAAAAAGAGATGCTGTCCTTGAACTCGCGGCTTACTATCAAGTTCCCTTAGAAGAGGTCATGACCATCGGAGACCACTTCAACGACCTCCCCATGATTCGTCTGGCTGGACTTGGAGTTGCCATGGGAAATGCTCCTGAAGCTGTCCGGAAGGAAGCTCAAGTTGTCACTACCAGCAACCAAGAACACGGTGTAGCGCAAGCTATCCAAGAGTATGTCTTACTACCATCAAACAAATAGCCCATGGAGCTCCTGCTTTCATGGGTTTTCTAACCCTTTCTTTTCTAACTCACTGTTTTTTAACCCGTTCTCTGATAAAAGAAAAAGAAGCTAGGACAAAAGTCCTAGCCTCTCAATTATCTTTGGATTGTCGAGCAAGACGCAGTGGTTGAGTGGGCTCTACTACGCTGATTTCATCAGCTTTTACAGCCCTACTCAACTGTGCGGAGGTGAGACGACGAAATCGAATTCTAACGAATTACCAATTTCTGTCCCACTCTCTTTTCATTTTTATTCTACTGTTACAGACTTAGCAAGGTTCCGTGGTTTATCCACGTCGAGGCCACGGTGGAGGGTTGCAAAGTAAGCGACTAGTTGCGTTGGTACGACCATTGAGATTGGTGAGAGGTAAGGGTGTACGGTCGTAAGAACGATATCGTCTGTATCTTTAGCAACATTTTCTTCTGCGATGGTGAGAACCTTAGCGCCACGCGCTGCTACTTCTTGGATATTTCCACGAGTGTGGTTGGCAAGGACTGGGTCTGACAAGAGAGCTAAAACAGGTGTTCCATCCTCAATCAAAGCAATCGTTCCGTGCTTGAGTTCTCCAGCCGCAAAACCTTCACATTGGATGTAAGAGATTTCTTTGAGCTTGAGACTGGCTTCCATGGCTACGTAGTAATCTTGGCCACGTCCGATGTAAAAGGCGTTGCGTGTTGTTTCAAGAAGGTCACGAACCTTGCTATCAATCAATTCTTTCTCTGAAAGGGTTGATTCGATAGACTGAGCCACGATAGATAACTCGTGAACCAAGTCAAAGGCTTGCGCTTTAGCATTCCCATTTGCTTCACCAACCGCTTTTGCAAGGAAGGCAAGGGCTGCGATTTGGGCCGTATAAGCCTTGGTTGATGCTACAGCAATTTCAGGTCCTGCATGAAGAAGCATAGTATGGTTGGCTTCACGAGAAAGAGTTGAACCTGGAACATTTGTCACTGTCAAGCTTGGGATTCCCATTTCATTAGCCTTAACCAAAACCTGACGGCTGTCAGCTGTTTCACCAGACTGACTGATAAAGATGAAGAGTGGTTTCTGGCTGAGAAGTGGCATCCCATAGCCCCACTCAGAGGAGATACCAAGTTCAACTGGTGTATCTGTCAATTCTTCCAACATCTTCTTAGAAGCAAATCCTGCGTGGTAAGATGTTCCAGCTGCAAGGATGTAGATACGGTCTGCCTCTTGAACAGCCTTGATGATAGCTGGATCTACGACTACTTGACCAGCCTCATCAGTATAGGCTTGGATCAACTTACGCATCACCGTTGGTTGCTCATCGATTTCCTTGAGCATGTAGTAAGGGTAAGTTCCCTTACCGATATCAGACAAGTCAAGTTCCGCAGTGTAGCTAGCACGCTCACGACGATTGCCATCATAGTCTTGAACTTGGACGCTATCAGCCTTAACAATTACCAACTCTTGGTCATGGATTTCCATGTATTGGTTGGTTTCACGAATCATAGCCATGGCATCTGAGCAGACCATGTTATAGCCTTCTCCAAGACCAATCAAGAGAGGTGATTTATTCTTGGCCACATAGATGACATCTGGATTTTCAGAGTCGATCAAGGCAAAGGCATAAGAACCACGGATGATGTGAAGGGCTTTTTTGAAAGCTTCAAGTACTGAGAGACCATCTTCTTCGGCAAATTTTCCAATCAAGTGAACGGCGATTTCTGTATCCGTTTGTCCCTTGAAGTTGTGTCCCACAAGGTATTCTTCCTTGATTTCAAGATAGTTTTCAATCACCCCATTGTGGACCAAGACAAAACGTCCTGTCTCAGAGCGATGTGGGTGAGCGTTATCTTCTGTTGGTTTTCCGTGAGTGGCCCAACGAGTATGTCCAATCCCAGTTGTCCCCTCAACACCAGCTGTCTTGGCAGACAATTCTGCGATACGACCAACAGCCTTGACCAAATGGCTTTCAGCACCACCTAGGACAAAAATCCCCGCAGAATCATAACCACGGTATTCGAGTTTTTCAAGTCCTTGAATCAAAATATCCGTTGCATTTGTATTTCCAACAACACCAACAATTCCACACATAGTTTTTACGACACAGACAAGCTGTGCTTTCTCCTTCTATAAAAATGAAAGAAAATAGGTATCCATACTTGAGTTCCCTTATTTTCTTAGCCAATTTATAAAATTGGTCTAGTCTGATTTGATAGAAAAATCATCAGCGGAGTCAGTATACAATGCTTTTTCCTGTTTGTCAACCTAAAAAATACTAGAAATTGGTCTAGTTAAGAAAGGGTTAAGAAAAACCTACCAACATGTTGGTTGATAGGGTAGGATGATTGGCTTCATTTAAGATAGTAATTGATTTCAACTAATCTAGATGCCTATCCAATAATTTCATGAGCTTCACTTCATTTTTTTACCTTTTTAATTATAAAATGAACTCCCAGCAAAACAACTATAATAATAGAAATATAGGCAAACATGAACTGATTCGATAGATGTTCACCACTCGCATTCTGCAAGATAATCCCATAAGATTCTTTGTAGTTCGTAATGACTGAAGATGGGGCGTCATTAAATACTTGAGCAATTGAATCTTTCATCAAAACTTGTTTTAAGAGTGCATTCACCTGTGTTAGAGGGAACCAGGTCATGACCTGTTGCAAGGTTTCTCCTACGGATCCAATTGAAAGATAAACACCAGAAATGAAGCCGATAAAGGTTCCAACTATGGTACTCAAAGTTGTAAAAGCTGAACTAGTTCGGATAAAAGTCAAAATTGGAAGAATAATAGTTGCAGCTAGTACAGTTCCCATTGAGACAATTCCCAAAATAGATAAGTAGTCCGTCGTTGAAAAGTCAAGAAGAGAACTGAATCCATTAAAAATACCAATTGCAAAGATACAAGAGAACATGGTCATAATAATCCCAAATAGAATTGCAAAAACTGCATAGGCTAATTCAACCTTAAAGTTAGATACTGGACTGACTTTAAAGTCCTCACTCAACTTCTTTTCTCTATCTGAAACCATTACGCCAAATGCACCAAGAGTACTTGTCATTGAAATAATAGTTGTTAAACCTGAGATTAACCAATAATTGACCATCTGAATGGTATCCGTAGAGGCGGTATCACTATTCAAAGCCTCCTTGATGGCATCAATCTGAATTTGTCCTAAAAAGACTTGATAAACCAAGATTAAGATGATGACTGATAAGAAGGACATAAAGAAAGCTAATCGATCTCGTGTATAGACTTTCCGATTTCTAGCAATTAATTCAAGCATTCCCTTCTCCTCCTTTTGCTTTTAGTAAGTTCAAATAAGCAGCTTCCAAATTGGAGTACTCCACATTAAATGTTTCAATAATTGATTTTCCTTGATTTTCTGAAATAATCTCCATCATCTCTTCAACCGAGACATCCTTAAATACGACTTCTGCCTCAGAGAGAACTTGACACTTATTTACAAATTTAGATACAGATAACGATTTTACTGATTGACCAGGTTTTAAAGTGACATTCAAGTTAGTGGTTGAATGCTGTTTAATAAAATTAGCAATATCTCCTGAATAATACAAATTACCTTCGATTAAAACATTTAAGATATCACAAGCAGCCATCTCTTCCAAATAATGAGTGATAAGAACGACAGTCATATTACCTTTTTTGTTCAGCTGATGGATCGCTTCCCATAAATCATGACGAGATTGTGGATCTAAACCAGTTGTTGGCTCATCTAACAACAGCAAAGACGGTTGTGGCAATAAAGCTCGGGCAATATCTACTTTTCGTTTTTGTCCTCCTGATAAACTGCCATATTTTTTCTTTTTTAGAGTAGCTACATCCAAATAGGATTGCAAATCTGTAATACGTTTTTGTACTTGTGATTTTGATAACCCGTACAAAGCTCCACGAGATACTAAGTTTTCCTCTACCGTTAAGTTATCATCTAAACGATTACTTTGAAATACAATACCGATATGTCGATAAAAATCTTTCGTTGGCAAAGATTTTCCATCCACTTCCCAAAGAATCTCTCCTGAACTTGGCTTGAAATTTTTAATCAACAAATTAAAGAGTGTTGTTTTCCCTGCACCATTCGGTCCAAGAAGTCCATAAAATTTTCCTTCCTCAAGAACTAAATCAATTCCTTTCAAAGCCTCAAAGGAACCATAGCTTTTCTTTACATTGTGTAATCTAATTTCCATTTTCTGACACCAACATCCTTCCTGAAGCAACTTCTTCCTTCCTTTCTTCTACTCTCAGTATATCCAATTTCTATCATTTAACGTGAGGACATTCATGTCCAAGTCTACCCATCATTTTCACCAACAAAAACACCTGTGAATCTTCACAGGTGTTCAATGTTCATTTTATATTTTTTTAAAGCAACCGACTAAAAGATGAACAATTCTCTATACTTCAGTGTCTGTTAGACCTTTTTTTGCAAGGTCTTCTTTCCATTCTTCTTGCATGTTTCTCTTCACTAGATCCTCAGATAATAAGTCTGCCATCAAGCATACTTTTTGATAATCATTTTTTGCTTTTTCTAGGTCATCTTCTATAAATAAAGCAACTTTCCAATTTAAAGCATAAACAAAAATATTATCCTGAAAATCATGTCTCTTTGTCATAATATCATTTAAGGCTTTAACAATGTCAGGCAACATCTCATATATCCCATAATGAGCTAACACACCTGCAGCCGAAATAATAGTATTCTGTACCTTTTCAAGTTCTGACAAAGGAAAATAACCTGCAGCTAACATTACTTTACCCAGTAAATCAATAAACTCTTCCTGATTAAATTCCCCTAACGCTAAGGAAAGCAAGCGCAATTGAATAATCTCCACATCATTGAGACTTAATTCTTTTTTCTTCATTGCCTGCTCTAAATACTCATCTAACAAACCTTGATCAAAAGAAGGATTTTTGGATCCAATCATATCAACCGTAGCTTGGGCGACCTGGACAGACAGTTTTTCTTCCTCTGGCAGGTGATCAAAATAATTTTCGTAAATATCTTCAATAATTTCTTCATGCCGATGAAGACGATCTTGATCTCCATAATGGTATAACGTCCGTAATTGATACTTCAGGTTCAGATATTCTGCCGGCAATTCTAAACTAGTTTGATTCGTTAGCGTGTTTAAGGAAACACCTAATTGCTCAGCAATATACTTTGCTGTGGCAATCGTTGGTAAAGACTGACCCTTTTCAATTCGCTGGAGTTGGCGTGTCGTTAATACATCCTCAATACCACAGATTGTTTGTCTACTTAATCCCTTACTTTCACGTAGAGTTTGTACTTTTTTTCCTAGTTCTGTTTTAAAATCTATCATACAAGCTCCTTTTCTTCTGATTTCATTATAGCACATATTGAAGTTGAAGGCTTTTTAACCTTTTCCAGCACTAAATGAAAAATCGGAAATGAAGAATGCCGTCAGAAACATCTGCATCTGATGGAGTTCCACACTTCCGAAAATAAAACTAGTTAGTCAACTACTGAAATGAACGAGTTCTATCTTACTTGGACAATAGAATCCTCAACCATCCTCAAAAACTTACTCTTCAAATCCATTCTGCTGGCTCAACTCACGGAACCAATGGCCCGATTTTTTCAGGCGCCTTTCTTGAGTGGCTAGGTCTAATTCGACAAGGCCGTAGCGATTTTTATAGCCGTTGAGCCAAGACCAGCAGTCGATAAAGGTCCACATGAGGTAGCCCTTACAGTTGGCTCCTTCTTGAATAGCCCGGTGCAACTCACGCAGGTGATCTTTGACGAAGTCAATCCGGTAGTCATCTTGGATTTCCCCATTTTGACGGAATTTTTCTTCCCCTTCAACTCCCATTCCATTCTCTGTTAGGAGCCACTCGATGTTGCCATAATTTTCTTTGATGTTTTGCGCAATGTCATATAAGCCCTGCTCATAGATTTCCCAGCCTCTGTGTGGGTTGATCTTTCTGCCTGGCATGACATAGGGTTCGTAGAATTGCTCAACCAGCATCGGAGACTCTGGGTTTGGCGCATAACGGGGAGCAGAGACCCGCATTGGCTGGTAATAGTTGACCCCTAAGAAGTCAACTGTATGTTCTTTTATCAGCTCTAAGTCACTTGGATCTACTTCTGGCAAGAGATCGCGCTCTCGCAAAATCTCTACCAACTCTGGTGGGTATGTCCCAAGCACAGACGGATCGAGAAAAGACTTGGCTTGGAAGAGTTCAGCGATTCGTGCCGCCTTGACATCTGCTGGATGTTGGCTCCGAGGGTAGGCTGGTGTCAAGTTCAATACCACTCCGATTCGATAGTTTGGATCCACCTCATGGCAGGCCTTGACAGCAAGGCTACTTGCCAACTGGGTATGGTAGGCGACTTTGACTGCTGCAGCGGCGTCCACCTTATGTGGGTAATGGGCATCATAAAAATAGCCAAACTCTACAGGAACAATAGGCTCATTAAAGGTAATCCACTGATCGACCAAGTCCCCATAGGTTTCAAAGCAGAAACGAGCGTAGTCGCGATAGGCGTAGACCGTTTCCTTGTTCTCCCAACCATCTCCTTGTTCTTGCAAGGCAAAAGGAAGATCAAAGTGATAAAGATTGACCATCAAATGAATGCCTTTGGACTTGATGCGTTCAAATACTTGGCGGTAAAAAGCCACTCCTACTGGATTGACTTCTCCACGACCCTCAGGGAAAATTCGAGACCATTGGATAGAAGTCCGAAAGGCGGTATGTCCAGTCTCGACTAGAAGCTCAATGTCTTCTTCCCAATTTTCATAAAAGGTCGAAGTTAAACCGGGCCCTTCTTGGAAACGAAAGCGATGAGGCTCTACTTGATACCAGTAGTCCCAGAGGTTGTCACCCTTACCATCTCCGGTAAAACGTCCTTCTGTCTGTGGGCCAGATGTCGAAGTCCCCCATAAAAAATCTTTTGGAAACTTAATCATGTGTTTATCCTCTCTCATTGTCTTCCTCTCTATTATACTCCCTTTCAGCGCGGTTCCTAGAGACTATTTTCAGTCATTTTTACGCAGATTATAGAAAAAACACGCTAGCTATCAGAAGACCCGATTTCTAGCGTATTTTGTTTCCATTATAATTGATTGACGACATAATCAAAGAGAGCCTTGTCTCCCTCGCTTATCTGATAACGCAGTTCCGGATGCCACTGAACCCCTAGAAAGGCTGTCCCGTAGGATGATTGAACCGCTTCGATGATCTGATCTTCGGGGCTAAGAGCAATCACTTCTAGATGAGGAGCTAAATCCTTGATACTCTGATGGTGGTAAGAATTGATCTGACCAACTTCTCCGAACAAGTCTCGTAAAACGGTCCCCTCGACGGTTTCGATTGAATGACTGGCTTCGCTGGCAGGATTTTCCTGCCAGTGGTGATCGATATCCTGGTAGAGTGTCCCGCCCATGGCTACATTGTAAAGTTGCATACCTCGGCAAACCGTAAAGATGGGCTTCTTAGCAGCTACCGCTTCCTTGATCAAAGCCAACTCGAAAAGGTCGCGCTCGAGCAAGTAATCATCGCTGACAATCTCCTTCTCTGCTCCATAAAACTGAGGAGAGACATGCTGACCACCTGTGATAATCAACTTGTCAATCAAGGAAATATAGTGGCCAGCCGTTGTAGGATCTCCAATTGGAAGGATCAGAGGGATGCCCCCTGCTTCTTGAACTCCCTGGACAAAGCCTGTCGGTGTATAGCTGAGGTACATTCCTTCTTCTTCACGAAAAGGGCGTTGATTACCCGTTATCCCAATCACTGGTTTCTTCATCGCTCGTTCTCCAATCTCTTCATAGCTAATATAGTTCCTTATTTTATCACACTCTGAAGGTGACTTCCAACTTTTTTCATATTTTTTCAAATCATGAGAGTTTTTCCATAATTTTTACGAATAATATAAATGAAGAATCAATTGTCTTCAAAGAAAGGAGAAGATATATGAACACAATTTCTATTCATTCTGATGACATACTATCAGATCATGAACTAGCCACTATTCAAGGTGGATTTATTCCAGCTGTAGTTGCAGGGGTAGCTACATGGAAAATTGCCACAGCTGCTGTCGGTAGTATCGGACTAGTTTTTGCTGCTGGAGCGGGTCTAGGATATCTAGCCAACCGTCCATAGGTATGAATGATGAAAAAAAAACACCTATTCCATATCATCACGATATCTACTTTACTTTTGTCTAGGATCTTTTTAGCAGTTCTACAAATCCTACACGATCTTCATTATCTCACACTCCCTTTTGAAACTTACGGAGTAAGTGACTTACTTTCTTGGATTCTTGTTATTTGGATCCTAAGCATAGCATATATAGAAATTAGAAAGGAGAAAAACAATGAATAACTTACAACTTTTAACAACTGAAGAATTGGAAAACACCCGGGGCGGTGTTGGCCTTGCTGAAATCGTTGCTATTTCAGGAGTTGCAAACTTTTTCGTATCCGTCTTTAATGCAGGATATAAATTCGGAGCTGACTTGGCCCGACGTCATTAATATAGAAAAGAGAGTGGGACAGAAATCGGTAATTCGTTAGAATTCGATTTCGTCGTCCCACCTCCGCACAGTTGAGTAGGGCTGTAAAAGCTGATGAAATCAGCGTAGTAGAGCCCACTCAACCACTGCGTCTTGCTCGACAATCCAAAGACAATTGAGAGGCTAGGACTTTTGTCCCAGCCTCTTTTTTATTGATCACATATGATTTCTTTTATTTTCATGTCGATCATAGATTTAGAAAGGCTTAGCTCCTACATAAGAAGCTAAGCTCAGTTTCTCTTGCTTCACATCTCTGACTAAACAGTCATTGACAACTCCTCTTTTTATGGCTGGCAATAGATCGAAATGGCTTTGGCGACAAAGGCTGCTGTCCCAGTGCCACCTGCCTGATCAATAAAAGTTGTAAAGCGATTATCCTCTGTGTACATCTGCCCTAATCCCGCAAGAATCGTTCGGTTACACGGGTAAAAGTGTTCACTAATATAGTCCTGCAAGACCTTGACTTGATCTTGAGCTTCTTGCACACTCGCTTCTCCATGGCGCAACGCTCCAAAAGCTTGCATGATTTCAGTCATTTCCTTTGTAACTGCCGGAAAAGCAGTTTCGCCCTTGGTCTCAAAAGTCTGGTAAGCCTCTGTCTGCCCCCATCTAGCCTGGGCTTCCTGCTGGAATTCTTCCAAAGTTTTTTGATCGAATGCTTCAAATGACATTTCTTCTTCCTCCATTTGTAAGGCTTTGGCATGAGAAATGATTGCCTCTAGGCGGGACTTTTTCAACTCCAAGAGCTGAATCTGGTCCTTCAATGCCTGGGCTTTATCATATCCATCCTGACTTACAAGTTCCTTAATTTGTTTTAGAGGGAAGTCCAACTCACGATAGAGCAAAATTTCCTGCAAACGGATGATCGCATCGCGATTATAGTAACGATAGCCGTTTTCAGCAACCATTGACGGCTTCAGCAAATCAATCTCATCATAATAATGAAGGGTGCGCACACTGACCCCGGACAACTGGCTGACTTCTTTTACAGATTTCATTGGAACTCCTCTCTGATAAACAGTATAAGCTATGACGTGACGTGAGAGTCAAGGGAGAAAATCAACTTTTTTCAAGAAATATCTAAAAAGTCTTCAAGGGAACACCTTGAAGAACTTTTTAACTTTATTTCGTTACGATATTTACAAGCTTGTTAGGTACACTAATCACTTTCACGATGTCCTTGCCATCGATCTCGGCCTTAACTTTTTCGTCAGCCAGAGCGACTTCTTGCAATTCTTCGCGTGAAAGGTCTTTAGCGACCATGAGTTTAGCACGGACTCTTCCTTTGATTTGGACGACGATTTCGATTTCGTCTTCAACCAATTTGCTTTCGTCCCATGTTGGCCAAGCTACGTAAGAGATAGACTCACCTGTTGCTGCGACTGTTTGCCAGAGTTCTTCTGCCAAGTGAGGGGCAAATGGGGCAATCAATTGGATAAAGCCTTTGGCGTAGTCCACATAGAGTTTTTCTTCCTTGTTCGCCGCATTGACAAAGACCATAAGTTGGGCAATGGCTGTGTTGAATTTCATCGACTCGATTTGCTCTGTGACAGATTTAACGGTTTCGTTGTAAACCTTGTCTAGAGCGCCATTATTTTCCGCAACAATTTCCTTCGTTGTGATCAAACGGTACACACGATCGAGGAACTTACGGCTTCCTTCCAGACCTTCTTCAGACCAAGCGATCGAAGCATCGAGTGGTCCCATGAACATTTCATAGACACGAAGGGTATCAGCACCGTATTGTTCCACCACATCGTCTGGGTTCACCACGTTCTTGAGGGATTTCGACATCTTGGCTGGTGCTTGCTCCAACTCTTCCCCTGTTTCCACATGGAAGAAGGAACCGTCACGTTTTTCAACCTTGTCAGTCGCCACAAGAGCACCACGGTGGTCACGGTAGCTAGTTCCCAAGATCATTCCTTGGTTAAAGAGTTTTTGGAATGGTTCCTTAGTTGGAACGACACCGAGGTCATAGAGGAATTTGTGCCAGAAACGAGCGTAAAGCAAGTGGAGCACGGCGTGTTCTGCACCACCCACATAGATATCTACTGGCAACCATTGTTTGAGGAGGTCCTCATCGGCCAATTTCTCTGTATTGTGTGGGTCAATATAGCGGAGGTAGTACCAGCTTGAACCTGCCCATTGTGGCATGGTGTTGGTCTCACGACGACCTTTGACGCCATCTTCACGAGTCACTTCCAGCCAGTCTGTCAAGTTAGCCAATGGGCTTTCACCAGTACCTGAAGGGCGAATGTCCTTGGTTACTGGCAAGACAAGTGGGAGTTCACTTTCTGGAACAGCTGTTGAAGTACCATCTTCCCAATGAATGATTGGGATTGGTTCACCCCAGTAACGTTGACGGCTAAAGAGCCAGTCACGAAGACGGTAAGTGATTTTTTCTTGACCAAAGCCTTTTTCTTCCAACCAAGCCACGATTTTAGCAATCGCTTCTTCTTTGTTGAGACCGTTCAAGAAGTCAGAGTTGACGTGAAGGCCATCTTCTGTGTAAGCAGCCTCTTCAACGTTTCCACCTTCCAAGACTTCTACGATTGGAAGGTCAAACTGTTTTGCAAATTCCCAGTCACGCTCATCGTGGGCAGGTACGGCCATAACGGCACCTGTTCCGTAGCTGGCAAGAACATAGTCCGCAATCCAGATTGGGATTTCTTTACCATTGACAGGGTTGATGGCATAAGCACCAGTCCAAACCCCTGTTTTTTCCTTGGCAAGGTCTGTACGAGCCAAGTCTGATTTAAGGCTGGCTTGATGTTTGTAATCAGCTACAGCCTCAGCTTGTTCAGGTGTTGTGATGGCATCTACCAAGTCATGTTCAGGCGCCAAAACAGTGAAGGTCGCACCAAAAAGAGTATCTGGACGAGTCGTAAAGACGGTGAATTCCTTGTCTGTTCCTTTCACCTTGAAAGTGACATTGGCACCAGTTGATTTACCAATCCAGTTGCGTTGCATGTCCTTGATAGACTCTGGCCAGTCAAGGTCATCCAAGTCATTGAGCAAGCGCTCAGCATAGGCAGTGATTTTGAGCATCCATTGGCGCATTGGTTTGCGGACAACTGGATAGCCACCACGCTCAGATG
>OGJZ01002251.1_pt1 | contig 14753 bp, 12 predicted proteins | sample 1572321 | NCBI WGS metagenome assembly OGJZ01 (sample SAMEA2582086, study PRJEB24529) | metagenome | biome: Human gut stool | place: China | collected 2011 | reverse complement strand
CGAAAGGACTGGAATTTGACGAAGTAATCATTCCGCAAACAGATGATAAGAACTACCATTCCAATATTGATAAAAGTATGCTTTATGTGGCAGTCACAAGGGCTATGCACAAGCTAACTTTGACTTATTCTGTTTCTTCACCCGGTTGTCGATTTCTGATATGCCTAAGAAATTAACAAAAAAAAGAATTCTTTTTGTATTTTAAGACAGATATCATATATTTGAGCCAAAAAATCAAAAACCGATATCTAAATAATGGAAATTAAGTCATCTGTAAAACAAAAAGATCAATGGATTAATCTATCCGATATAAATGTGTTTCAACAGCAGTATAAACAGAATTTTCGTTCATTAAAATATTTCGGTATGCAATATCTTCCCAACGAAGAAGTAGTCTCGGATCTGATTCAAGACATCTGGCTCAAAATATGGGAAAGAAGAGAGAATCACATAAGTGAAGCTGCCTTCAAACACTATCTATTTCAATCACTTTATCGCTCTATACTTAACTATATAAAGCATGACAAAATAGTTAAAGAATACTCAGAAACCACCCTCAATAATGGGGAAGTAATAGAACAGGAAATAACATATAAGATTATTGAATCAGAAATTTATCAAGCGGTAAATCAGGTTTTCGAAGAACTTCCGGCTTCATGCCGTCGTGTATATGCCGCTAGTTTAAATGGAAAATCACAAAAAGAGATTGCTGAAGAATTCTATATTTCTATTAATACTGTTAAAAAACACATCAACAATGCTAACCACTACATGAAAAAACGTTTGAAAGACTTTTTATTATTTTTCCTATCTTTTCGATAGAAAAATACATTTTCTTATTACACCAAACTCATATTCGATTGTCTAGTATAAAAAAGATAACCGAATATGAATACCAACATAGATTTAAATGAAGCCAAAAGACTGCTTTTAAAAAAGCTCTCCAATAATTTAAGTGAGACAGAAGAACAGTTACTGAACCAATGGATAAATACGTCTCCACTAAATAAAGCTTTAGCCCAAAAAATTCATTCCAGACACTTCCTGTCACATGCTATTCTAGATGAAAACGAGTTGTCTTATCGCAATTCATGGCAAAAATTACGTCATAATATAAAATACACACAGCACTTTTTAACCCGAGGCCCACAACACAAATGGCTGGCAGCAGCTATATTAATCGGCTTAATATTTGCAGGAAGCTATTTGTTCCGGAATTTCCAGACAAAAGAAATCACCATTACCGCCGGCACTTCTAAAGCGGTCCTCTATACTCCCTCTTCCAAAGAAGAATACACATTACCCCAAACAGAAAATCAAGTTTTAAACTATAGTCAATTTATAAATAAGATAAACCGACAAAGATCAATCGCCTTATCTCCAGATCTATACCACACCATTACAGTACCTCGTGGTGGAGAATATCTACTTTTATTAGAGGATAGCACCTTAATACATTTAGGTCCGGAATCATCTCTTACTATCCCCGCTAATTTCTCACGAACAAACAGAACTGTCAATTTATCAGGAGAAGCTTATGCGACAGTTTATAAAGATTCCCTGCATCCTTTTACTATCCAGACGGGAAAAGTAGATATACATGTATTAGGTACCAAGTTGAACATAGAAGCCTATGATGACGAGAAACATGTCAAAGTAACATTAGAAGAAGGTAAGGCAGAACTTCATTCAGCCAAAGAAATCCAAATGCTACCTGTAGGCTATACAGCATCAATCGGAGAAGACAAGCATATCGTTCTGTCCAAAGCCAACATTTACGAATGTACCGCCTGGCATTATAACCGTCTTAGTTTTGACAATCAAACATTAGAGAACATTATGAAAAAACTGGAACGCTGGTACAATATTGAGGTTGCCTACAGTAGTGACAACATCCGCAACTTTCACATCACGATGGATATCAATAAATATGAAAGCTTTAATAAACTGGCTCAAGCTATAGAAAAAATGAATGAGTTAAAAATACAAATCAAGAAAAACAAAGTAGTATTAATATCCGAAAGGAATCTAAATCAAGAATGAGAGACTTATGAAGAAAAAAAGAAGAACAACAGATGTCAAGTGGTTATGCCTGCTTGCATTATTGTGGCTCTGCTATTTGCCATTAATAGCACAAACCCACAAATCAGTCACTATCCAATTAAAAAATGCTTCTATTCGAGAAGTATTTGCGGAGATCAAAAGACAGACAGATGTCGGTTTTATGTACAGTAACAGCGCTATTAGCGCTCTACCTCGCAAAGACTATAATTTTGTAAATGCTCCGATCAGCAAAATTTTATCCCACAGTCTAGCCGGAAGTAATCTAACTTTTGAAATAGAAAGTGACCAACACATCATCATCAAACGTAAAAAAGTAGAAAAAGATATTACAGGAAAAGTTGTTGACTCCAACGGAGATCCCTTAGCGGGAGTTTCTGTCTATGAGAGAGGGACAAAAAACGGAACAACAACCGATACGGAAGGAAATTTCCAATTAGCTTCCAATGGAAAAAACAACCTGAAACTTATCGTTTCATTTATAGGAATGAGGCAACAGGAAGTTACATGGAAAGGCAATAGCCTGAATATTTTGTTAGAAGATGATTCTCAAAACATTGGTGAAGTAGTCATAACAGGATACCAAGAAATAGACCGACGTAAACTAGCCAGTTCTATCCTTTCCATTAAAGGTTCCGAACTAATCGGTGGTGAGCACATGTCTGTCGACAAAATGCTACAAGGGCGTTTACCCGGCGTTGCCGTTATGAATATGTCTTCCACACCAGGTGCAGCTCCCAAAATACGAATCCGAGGTTCTTCATCTATTACAGGCAACAGAGAACCCGTATGGGTAGTAGACGGCATTATTCTGGAAGAACCTGTCAATATTTCAACTGAAGAATTAAACAGTCCTGACAAAATCAATCTGATAGGTAATGCTATCGGTTCATTAAATCCGGAAGACATCGAACGTGTAGATATTCTAAAAGACGCAAGTGCCACAGCTATTTACGGAGTAAAAGCCGCCAATGGAGTTATCGTTGTGACCACCAAACGAGGTAAAAACCAGAAACCTTCTATCTCGTATACAGCTACATTGGGAATAACAGCCCCTCCTACATACGATAAAATGTTCAGGATGAATTCTGCCGACAGAATTGATATGTCCATTGAAATGCAAGAACGAGGTCTCTCGTTCGGAAGCTATAAACCTTCAGATATAGGATACGAAGGTGCTTTGCAACATTTATGGAATAAGGATATCAACTATAATGAATTTTTAAGCCAAGTTAAAACCCTAAAACAGCTAAACACCAACTGGTACGATTTATTATTTCGCACAGCGTTTACTCATCAGCATTCGGTTTCAATCACCGGAGGAAACGAACGCAGTGACTATTATATGTCTGTAGGATATGCCGACAATCAAAGCGTAACCATTCACGAAGGTTTAGAACGTTATAATGTATTGGCAAGAATAAACACTAAAATCAATCGTAATCTCCAATTAGGATTAAAAGTAAGCGGTGCGCTCTCTAAAGCGAAACACCCGCATTCATCTATTGACCCGTATGAATATGCTTATAACACTTCCCGGGCCATTCCGATGCAGACACCTTCCGGCGACCTCCACTTCTATGCACATGAAGCCGGTTATAACGGAACCTTAATGTATAATATCAAAAACGAACTGAATCATAGTGGAAACAGTATTGACAATTCGTCAATAGACGTAACGGCAAATCTAGACTGGAAAGTAGCTTCATGGATGCGATTTTCTTCTATATTGGGATTAAACAGAAGCAACGTATCACAAGAGACATGGGCAGATGAACAATCCTACTATATATCTTCCATTAGACAATCTCCATACGGCGTAGCACTCCCGAATCCCACAGAGAACAGTAACTTTGCAGAACGATACTGTTTACTACCGTATGGCGGTGAACTTATGACTACCAACACCCGCCACACCTCATACACATGGAGAAATAATTTATCATTAATCCATAGTTTCGGAAAACATGAGGTATCTGGAAGTCTCGGACAAGAAGTCCGTTCCTCCAAATACGACGGCTTACAATCCACCCAATACGGATATTTGCCCGAAAGAGGGAAACGATTTGTAGATATTGATCCTACTTTATGGAAAAGATACGGCACATTACTAAAAAATCATCCGGATGTTGTCACCGACACAAAAAGCAATGTTCTTTCCTTCTATGCTACAGCAGCTTATGTCTATGACAGTCGTTATATCTTTAATTTTAATATACGGACAGACGGTTCAAACAAATTCGGCCAAGACAAAAGCGTACGTTTCCTGCCGATATGGTCAGTATCAGGTCGTTGGAACATCATCAACGAAAAATTCATGAGAAACGCCGATTTCCTGAATGACCTGGCCATACGTGCATCTTATGGTATACAAGGTAACGTTCATCCCGACCAAACTCCTAATTTGATAGCCAGTCTGGGTACACTGGAAACGTTATCTCAGGAATATGTATCCACACTCCATAAACTGCCCAATAATAAACTGACTTGGGAAAAGACCCGCTCCTATAACATCGCACTCGACTGGGCATTTTGGAATAACAGGATTTATGGTTCACTGGACGTATACTATAAGAAAGGAGTCGATCAAGTTATTACAAAAAATGTAGCACCTTCGACCGGTGCAACTAATGTTTCCATAAACGACGGAGATGTAGAAAATAAAGGTTGGGATCTGGCAGTATCCATTGTTCCCGTCCAAACCAAAGACTGGACATGGAGCCTGTCTTTCAATACCGGAAAGAATTACAATAAAGTCCTGAATGCCGGAAACTCAGCTATTACATGGGAAGATTATGTTGCCGGGACACTAGTCAGCAACGGTCATGCTATCAATAGTTTCTATTCCTATAAGTTTGACAAGCTTGATGCTAATGGTTATCCCACATTTAAGGATATAAATGAAAAAGACGAAGACGGTAATGCTACTGTTCATTCACAGCAAGAAATGTACGATCGTGCGTTCACTCTTTCAGGCAAACGCGAACCCGATTTAAATGGTGGATTCTCGACCTACCTTAAATATAAGAATATAACATTCAATGCATTATTCTCTTTTAGTTTCGGTAGCAAAATCCGTTTGAACGATCTCTATTCTGCTTCAGGACAGAATCTTCCCTATCCGGATCAGAATATGTCCAGTGAATTTGTAAATCGCTGGAGAAATCCGGGCGATGAGAATATTACCAACATTCCCGTTTTATCAGACCAGAGTCTGAGTATCAGAGACAAAGATATAACCTATCGGATAGCAGACAACGGTTGGGATATGTATAACAAAAGCGATCTAAGAGTTGTTTCCGGTAACTTCCTGAGATGTCGTTCGATGTCTATACGCTATGACCTGAAACCCGAATGGTTAAAATCAATCTATCTGAAAGGGGCAAGCATCAGCTTTGATGCAAGTAATGTATTCGTATTAAAAGACAAAGCATTGAAAGGACGTGATCCCGAACAGATAGGATTGGGGTCACGTAGTATTCCTCCCCAGCGTTCTTATTCTCTTCGGTTTAATATAATTCTCTAAATAAAGTAATATAATGAAGAAAGTAATATACATTTCATTTTTTCTTATGTGTGCAGCTTTGTCTTCATGCAGTAATTTTTTGGAAGAAAGCTCACAAGATCTGATGATTCCTAAATCTGTAAAGGATTATAAAGAGTTATTTTTTGGTGAAGTTATGAAAAACGGCGAAATACTTCACCCCTATCTGGAATATATGACAGACGATGTAGCAGATCAATGTTATTACGGCAGTTCCCCCATGTTAATATCCAACGATTGGCGAGAATCCGTATGGTCTTACTACACCTGGCAACAAAATCCTGAAGTCGGAATATCCAACGAATTCACCGCAGATGCAGCCTGGACTTCTTATTTTCACAAGATATTGATGACCAATATCATTCTGGACGGAATTTACGATATGACCGGAACTGAAGAAGAACGCATTGATTTAGCCGGAGAAGCTTACTTCATGCGTGCATTTTCATATTTCATGCTGGCCAACCTTTACGGTCGCCCTTATGACCCTGCCACTGCCGACAAAGATTTATGTGTACCTATTAATGATGAAATCAGTCTGTCGGATAAAATGATGAAACGGGCCACGAATGCGGCAGTGTACTCGAAAATAGAAAGCGATATAATCCGCGCCATTCAATGTTTCAAGAGTACGGATAGCAAGAAAGGCATTTTCCGACCTAATCTAGCCGGTGCTTATTTGTTAGCCTCCCGCATTTCCCTCTTCCGTAAAGACTATCCCCAAACCATATTGTATAGTGATTCTGTGATCAAAAATGCTCCCCAAGGGCTCAACAAACTTCCGGAAGAAAAGAGCAATAATAGTGTTTTCCTATCCTACTCCAATAAAGAAATATTGTTCTCCTATGGGACTACAACCCTTGAATCATACATGCAAAAAGATTTCACTTATAAAGGAAATCTGGTAGTAGCCACCGACTTGACAGCACAATATGATGAGGCAGATATACGTCTCTCACATTACTTCCATCACACCAAAGGAAGTCAAAGGAGACCAGTTAAAAAGGATATTGAATTCTATATTCCGGCCAAATGGATCAGAACCTCTTCCACCGTATATTCAAATGCTTTCCGATTGGCAGAAGCTTATTTGAATCGGGCAGAAGCTTACGCGGAGCTAGGAAATACGGAAAAAGCATTGGCAGATATCAACACCCTTCGTGACCATCGGATGAAAACAGGAACTCCCCATCTAACGGTTGACAATGACGGAATCGTAGCCACTGTCCGTAAAGAGCGACGCCGTGAACTAGCATTCGAAGGATTCCGCTGGTTTGACTTACGCAGATACGGATGCCCGCCTTTAGAACATACATATTCATCCACGGAAACAGAAGGAGCAGGTGACAAGTTCAAGTTAGAGGACAAAGAGTTATACATACTACCTATTCCTAAAAGCGAAAGAGACAGAAATACAATGATTGAAATTTTTAATCGTCCGACCAATGATCCTATAAAATAGAATTATTATGAAAAAAATTATATTATTAATGAGCTTGGTAGCAGGAATCAGTTCCTGCTATCACGAAGATGCATTAAATGTACCCGATCAAGCTGATAAATATGGAGTTTTGGAAGATGCTTCCACAGACCCTACCCGTCACTTCATATATCAATTCTACCAACAATATGAAACCGTAATAATAACCAATCCGACAGAAGCTGATTATAAATTCAATTTCACTTCGGACAATGGTATAAAAATCACCTCTCCCGAACAAAGCGAGGAAGTCATAAACGCAGGAATCGACTTTCTAAAAAAATCATTATTGAATTTGTATCCGGATAATTTCTTGAAAAAGAACTTACCTTTCTCAATTATCCTGGCAGAACAGGTTCAAATGGATGCATGGGGAGAAACTACTATATTAAACAGTTATGCAAGCGGCAACTTTATTGCTGTAAGCAATATAACTTCCGCTTTAAAGACAATGTCGCAAAAAGACTTTATTAAAATCAGAGCAGACATTAATGCCAGCTTCTGGGCTAAATACATGTCAGAAGTAAGAGGTGTATTTACTATTCCTGATACATTTTATGAAGAAAGCGAAGCTATTGAACCAGATATCTATAGCGGTTATTTCTATCTAGGCTATCAGTCACCTGCTGAAACAGATTTTTATCATTATGGGCTGATCAGTTATAATACCGATTCTTCTTATGTTGATGAAGAAGATCCCGATTTTCCCTTCTATTCACTCTATGCACCAACCAAAGAAATGGACTTATTGCAATGGATGAACTTCGTTTTTGAGAAAACCCAGGAAGAACTTCAGGAAATATTCAACGATTACCCCATTATGAAGAAGAAATACGACATCATCAAAGAAGCCATGTTGGCCAATGGCTTTGATTTATCACAGTTAGAACTATAATTTTAAAACAATATTATATGAATAAAATTTTTAATGTATTATTTACGGGTATGTTAGCCTTAGGGATTATGACGGCTAATGCAGAGTCCCAAATCTTTAAAAAGAAGAAAAAGAAAAACAACATTTCGACCGAGCAAACCGACTCTGTCAAAAAAGACAGTGCAGCAAATTACAAGAAGTTATTGAAAGGAGCCAAAACTACTGAGGGAATGTTCAAAATACATCAAGTAAAAGACAAATACTATTTTGAAATTCCTAAAAAGCTGATGACACGAGATTTTATGATTTCATCCAGAGTCTCGAGTACAAGCAACAACAAAGACGTAGCTGCCGGACAAATGCCCCGCAATCCGGTAGTAGTAACGTTCTCTGCAGATAATAAGAAAGTATACATGCATAGAAAAATGTTACGCAATTTATGTGATACAACTTCCAACATGTATAAAGCCTTTCAACGTAACTATTCCGATCCTATATGGGAAGCATATAAAATTGAGAGCATTTCGCCGGACTCATCAGCCTATGTCATTGACATGACGCCTCTTTTCATCACGGATGTTCCTGAATTCAGTCCGTTCCGTTCCGGAAATATAATGGATGTACTAATGAAAAGAAAACCTTTGTCCGGTAGCTTGTCCTCTGCCAAATCCGCTATATTAGGGATAAAATGTTTTCCTCTGAACATTAATATCAAATCATTAATGAGTTATACCGTCAATGGCGGTCCGTTCACAGTGACAATGACACGAAACATCATTCTTCTGCCGGAAAAGACAATGCGTCCAAGATATAGTGATTCACGTATCGGATATTTCGACGAGAACAAATATCTATTTACCGAAAAGCAGGACGGTTTACAAGAATTGTCATATATCAATCGTTGGGACTTACAGCCGAAACCGGAAGATGTAGAACGCCATAAACAAGGTCAGTTGGTTGAACCGCAAAAACCAATCATTTATTACGTAGACACAGCTATTCCCGATAAATGGAGAGAATATATAAAAAAAGGAATAGAAGACTGGCAGATAGCTTTTGAAGAAATAGGATTCAAGAACGCCATTATAGCGAAAGATTACCCTAAAGATGATCCCAACTTCGACCCGGACGATATCCGTTACAGTTGTTACCGTATGATTACCACACCCGAAGAAAACTCAATGGGTCCCTCATGCGTAGACCCTCGTTCCGGAGAAATCATACAAGGAGACGTACTCTTCTATTCGAATGTTGTAAAGTTGCTGCATAACTGGCGTTTTGTACAAACAGCAGCGGTTGATCCCAACGTTCGAAAAGCTGTATTTGATGACGAAACAATGGGAAGCTCCCTACGTTATGTGGCAGCACATGAAATCGGACACACTTTGGGACTAATGCACAACTTTGGAGCCTCACATTCATATCCTGTAGATTCGTTACGTTCCGCCACTTTCACCCAAAAATACGGCACTACTCCTTCCATTATGGATTATACCCGTTTCAATTATGTTGCCCAACCCGGGGATAAAGGGGTTTCCTTAATGCCTCCTCACTTGGGAGTATATGACAAATATGCAATAAAATGGGGATATAAACCTATATATGAAGCAACTTCTCCAGAAGAAGAAAAGGAAGTTCTGTATACATGGATCAAGGAGAAAGAGAATGATCCGATGTATAAATACGGTCCACAGCCTTTCATCAATGAATTAGACCCTTCATGTAAGGCCGAAGATCTTGGTGACGACGCAGTAAAGGCGGGCAAATATGGCCTAAAGAATCTGAAAGTCATCATGAAAAACTTACCGGAATGGACAAAAGATGATGACTTCCAATATACCCGAATGTCAGAAGCCTATAAAGAAGTAATTATGCAAATGCAACGTTATTTGCTACATGCTATGGTATCAATAGGAGGTATCTATTTGGATGAGCCAAGACGTGACAATACTAAAGAAATAATAAAATTTGTTCCGAAGAAAGAACAGAAGGAAGCCTTAAACTTCGTCTTAGAAACAATGATGGAGCTTCCGGAATGGATATTTGACAAGAAGATCATTGATTGTATAGGTCCCACCTATTCTCCCAGTACCTTGCAATCAATTATTGTCAGCCGTCTATTTTTCAACTCAATCTCCTCCAGTCTTGCCTTATTTGAAGAATTACATCCACAACAAGCTTACCGTTATAGCGATTTTATGGATGATTTCTATAACTTTGTTTGGAAAAAGACCAAGAATGGAGCTAAATTAAATATGTATGACTGTAACCTGCAAGTTGCCTATGTAGAAAAGCTGTTAGATGCCGGAGGATTATCTAATAAAAAGGCCTCCATGTTCTCATTCAAGAATCTAAATGAAGTGGAAGAACAACTGTTAACGGACAATATAGAATGGCAAAAGGCCGGTTTTGAATTGAATACTTTGGGAACGATTGAGATGTTAAAAAATCCGGTAATTCACCAGAAACTTATAGACACTTACAATCTAATAAAAAGTAAAACAGGAAGCGGAGATGCATTTACCCGAGCTCATTATCGCAGTCTGGAATTTAAAATCAAGCGAGCTTTAGAAAAATAAAAAACACTTTTTCTAGTTATAAGATAGCCTCAATTAGTGCCCCTTGTTTATTGTACAATTCATTAAATTAATGAAAATAAACAAGGGGCTATTTTGATTCATATAACAATCACTTTCTTCAAAAACTATACCAGATAGAACGGACAAACTTATTTTTTCGATCTGTAAATCCAATATATAACAATTAAAGCCAATAAAATCCCCCCATACCAATACCAACCTCCGGTTGTCCTATTAGTAGTTTTCTCAACTCCCGTTTTAGAAATCTCCTTCTTAGCACTCATATCCGACAAGCTCACAGACTGTAAATCTACTTCTTGAAGCAGTTGTTTCTCATAAACGTTTTTCCTATCCACCACAGTCTTCACTACCATCCCAGCCTTCAACCCAAGCGTATCCATAGGAAACACAAACACCACCTGTTCGATATGCTCTTCCACCACCACCGAATCCTTTTCTGAAGCAACCTTATTTTTAACAAGACTTTTCCCGGAACTACTATTTAAACTTGAATCAACCCTAACTTCACTCTCCCTGTTTATCACCTCTTTCTTACTCCTACATCCCGACAGCAATACAGGCACAACCAAAGCCACCAACAACACAAACAGTAACTCCCTCCCACTCCTCAAAAACTCCTTCACATCAAAACAGGGACAAGCCTTCACATATTCATAAGGTTCAATCACTCCGTCACCATTCAAATCCGGTGAAGTATCCCGATGTCCCAACACTTGGAGAATATTATATTCCCGCTGCAAATCGATAATAATCTGATAAAGTACCCGTTTTTGAGCATTCGTCCGGGTATCTGCCGGACGCCCGTTCTCATCCAATCCGCCGATATAACATATCCCGACACTTCGCTCATTCCAACCCTTACAATGAGCACCGGCCAAAGCGACATCCCGCCCCTTTTCCAATTTCCCATCCAAACGGATCACATAGTGATACCCGATACCGTTGAACCCACGTTCCCGGTGCCAACGGTCAATATCTGTGGCAGTAAAATCCTGCCCGGCTTTCGTAGCCGAACAATGTACTATGATAGAATCTATATTTCTCATGATAATTCATTATTAGTTCAAACGCACCAGTTAATAATCCGAAGGTGGCATACGCTTCACACACCCTCTAATCTCACACTTCTTCACTTCCGACTCCTTCTGTATCAACTCCACTTCATGACATTTATGTATCCAGTCAATCTTCTCTTCCTGCTCCTTGCGAAGTTCAATATAAAGCCCGTCTATCTTCTCGTCACGTTGAGTCAGCCGTTCTTCCAACCAGTCCACCTTTTTACGGCGATTTTCTTCTTCCATACTGTTCACGGATGCTTCCTCTTTTCGTGCATCCGTCTTGCGGCAAGTGATATACCTCACTAACCATTTCACAGCTTCCAAACCACCCATAGCGGTAATAAAAGCAAGGATTGTAGTTATTTGCATATTGGCCTATTTACGTAGTTATAAAGAAAGAATGAGGCCGGAGCCTCATCCTATACACAATTGACAGTTCTCAACGTTCCGTTAATCAAGCTGCCGGATCCGGTGTTTCACCGTCATCTCCCGAACCGCCATCCGGTTCCGGAGTTTCTCCCCCATCAGAACCATCGCCAACACTACCCGAATCATTAATATGATCCAAATCCTTGAACTTCAATCCATCCGAACGGGTAGTCGTCCCAGTAAACAGACGGATATCTGAATTGGCACGAAAACAAACACGAAGGCCTGAAATGTTGGCAATAGTAAAGTCTTCCGCTTTCTCCGTTCCTTTGCTCTGTGCAGAGAGGAAGAAATAACCTAATCCTTTAATATTCACCGAACGTCCCGAAAGCAAAGTTTTACGCAATAGGGTACGAAAATCTTTCAATACACTAATCGTTTCACCTTCACTTACACCGGAAGTGGACGAAATGTCTTTTGCGAACTCATCCAATGTTGCACTCGTATCATACTGATAAGAAATCACCGGATACACTTTCTTTCCTGCCTCTTTGCTTGTAGGGTCACACAAACGCTGAACTCTTCTAAATCTAATTGCCATAATTTTTGTCCTTTCTTTTTTTAATGAATTACTGTTTTAATTATTTCTTCGCTAACGTTAACGATGCAAAGATGCAGCATATTCATCGGACATGAAACGACAAGGATTTATCGGCTCTATATGCGGTCTGAACAGCATTTTAAGTCTAAAAATCACCAAATAAGAAGAAAAAAGCGACAAGAAAGGAAGCTAGGGAAGATAAAAAGAATAACAATTAATGAATTTAATGCCTTAACCCAATACAAACCGACAAATAAAGAAAGAACCGACAAACGGAATTCCCTTCCAAATGCCGGTTCTAACATCTAAAAACAGATTTTCTTTTCTAATCCTGCCAATTACAAATTCAAGTAAAAAAATGAGTTACTATATCAATTGAGTTACACGTTCTATGTTTTCTTCACAAGCATGACTCACTATCCATTTCTCTATTTTATCTTTTCTAAATAGCACACATCCTTAGGATAAACTACTTCACATTCAAGAGGATAAACAACTGAATAATGATCTATATAATTAAGAGAATCCGGATGATACATACTATAAGTTGTCAATTCCAAATGAGTAGATTCTCCTACACGGAAAATTCGAGGTGTAGAATCCTCAATGGGTGACTGTCCTATACTTACATCATATTTATAACGTTCTAACCTATTTTTACCTGTTGGCTGACTAGGCTTACTTGAAGGCAAACTAATATTTCCTTCATTCACTGTTCCCTCTTCTGTAAAAGTCACATTATAATCGGGACGATAATATTTGGAAAAATAAAAATGCCTTGCTGGAATATTCATATTATTAGAAATTTTTGCTGTAACCTTATAATCCCCATAGTCATTAAATTTAATTTGTACATGTCCATTACTCACTTTTACAATCGAAACACTTTGCGCAGTATTATTATCAAACGCACGTTCTTCCACAGTAATTCTAAAAGTAGGCGTGAATCCATCTTCCTGATATGCCACTTTAAAATCATAATACTCTCCAAGTTCAATACTACTCGGAACTGTAAAAGCAGGTTTATCGTATGCCGCTTCAAACTTCTTTGTATATTTATATTCAGTTCCATCTATTTCGTCAGTTACTACAAATGTAACAGTACATTTTCCAGCTTCTGTGAAACGCAAGTCAAATGAGTTTTCACCAGTTTTCTTGAACTCATAAGATCCGGGATTGCTAGTTGTCTCTACAGTAATTGTATATTTAGGATTATAATACCATTCATACGTATATGAAGTTATAACTGTATATTTCACTCCTATTTTTAGTTTCATTGTGCCCTTGCTATCTTCAGGAGTCGGGTTATAATCAATTTGAGTCTTAGCCGGATTCAACTGATATAATTCAGGAATGAGAACTTTATCTTCAAAAGAGAATCCATTCCAAAGATTTTTATTTGTAGCTAATCCCGATTCAGGTTGCATAATAGAAGTTTCATATTCACTGGAATGTTTTAGCCGAGCTAAATGTCCTATAGCGTGCATTATAGTATATTTCTTCTGTTCCCTAGACAATTCTGACCAATATTTATATTTTGAATTTATGTATATATTAGTCCCTGTTTTTTCATCTAATCCCATATCCACACGAATTAATTCGGATCCCCCCATTGATTGAGGACTATCTTGAATAAGAACATTTACCAATTGACGTCCAAGATGTTGATCATTATCAAAATCTGTACTAAAGTTAAGGCAACATTTTTTCAACTTATTCCACTCACTAATCGCTTCCCTGAAGATATCTTTATTAGTAAATTGATTATCATAAAGTACAAAATGTAAACGATAAAATCGAGCTCCTAATTTAGTTGAGTGATTTAAACGTGTATTATTTTGCTCACGATATTCTTGAAACTTTGTTTTTTGAAAATCAACTCTGATTCAACTAAATAAAAAGAGTCACAATCTACTGTCGCTATAGTATCATAACCATAGGCAACCAATATTTCCATATCCGTTTTATAATCAGCAGAAAGGGTATCTATCCCTCTAGTTTTTATTTTCTCAGAAGTTATTTTATCTTTAATTACCAACTCCTCCAAATTACTGTAAGCGTCTCCCCAATACATAATAATTCACTTAAAGGTAGTATTTTTTCGTAATGAAAGGTTGAATACCAGTTAGTTACCACATTATCCACGACTTCATATTGTGATTTACT
>OGJZ01002236.1_pt1 | contig 14843 bp, 15 predicted proteins | sample 1572321 | NCBI WGS metagenome assembly OGJZ01 (sample SAMEA2582086, study PRJEB24529) | metagenome | biome: Human gut stool | place: China | collected 2011 | reverse complement strand
TTAACGATGCAGCAGCATTCGCTAAACTTGTTGAAGTAGCTAAAAACGCTTAATAGCATAATATAATACACTAAGGGCTCTCTAATGAGGGTCCTTTTTTGTATGGTGAAAGTATGATATAGTGTATCTATATGTACTAGTCCCCTTAGATTCCTAGTGCCATCTAGAAATCTAGTTAAGGGAGACTTACTAGAATTATGTTGTATTGTGTTAAAAGGAGAGAGACATGGAACACATAGAACACATGGAATATATGCAATACATAGAATACCTACCTTACCTATTGATACCATTAGGGCTTTTTCTTTTGTACATTGGCATTAAATACACACTTCGCTTTGCTAAATCTAAGATGTTATTTGAAATGCCCTATGTGAATAAAGAGGGCAACTTTCAGCTAGATGAAAGTGGGACATATGGTATTTGGCTTAGTGGCAAAATGTTTACTAAAGCACCTATTGGGGAATTTGGTTTTGCTATCGTTAATGAACAGACAGGAAAGCGTATTTCTATAATGCCATCCATCATGAGAACTAGGGTAAATGGCTTTACAAACTCTAGAATAGAATTATACACCTTTAGTGCTAATGCTGGCAGCTATACCTTATCACTTACGAACGATCCATCTCTATTAGATACAGTTTCAGGTGCTCTAGGTAAAGTGGTGAGCAAAAAGGCCGTTGATTATACACAGTTCTCCATACAAATCTATAAGAATAAACCCACTATACTATTATTCCTATGCACTTGGTTAATTATGCTAGGATTCTTTAGCTTTGTGGGAGGGATTATATTAGCAGTACTTACTGGTACAAAAATATAAATCATTATTTTATTGTAGAAGCTGAATAAACTTAATAATTATTGTATAATAGACCTCGTATATATTTTAATTTGTAAGAAGAAAGTAGAAGGTAGAACTATGGAATCAAGATTTGAAGGATCTGTAATTGAGTATATCGGTTATAGCATTTTAGCATCTTTAGTAACTATATTTACGTTTGGATTAGCATTCCCTTGGGTGGACGTGATGTTCCAAAGTTGGGTTTGCCGCAATACCATTATTGATGGCAGACGCCTACGTTTTGATGGAACAGGTTCACAACTATTCGGCAATTATATTAAATGGTTACTGTTAACATTCATTACTTTTGGCATCTATGGCTTCTGGTTATTTAATAAAATGACACATTGGCGTGTTAAACATACACACTTTGCTGATTAATAGGTATATAAATAAATAATGTCATTAGGCTCTCTAGTGTGAGGTACATACCTTGCAATGGGGAGGTTATTCTAATGGAACAACCTATATTGGATTTCCCCCACAATCTATTGAATACTTTAACCGAATGAACTCGTAATAAAGGTGGCGTTATATTGTATGTTTTCGGACTGATGATTCCCCTAGGACTGTTGTTACTCGTACTGAGCATTAAGCATATTGTGAAAGTGTATACAGTAACGGCCATACATGATATGCCTTATAGAACAGACAAAGGGATATTTACAATACAAACAGCTGGTCGCTATGATATATGGCTTAATGGTAATCGGTTTAAAAAAGCTCCGTTAGGGCTGTTTGGACTACAGCTTATTAACTGTGAAACGGAAAAGGAAGTCCCATTAAGAGCTAACTTGATACCCGTTAGTGTGACTAAAGTAATCGACGTACGACTCGAGCTCTATACATTTTATGCTAATCCGGGGATATATCAAATCGTATTTAACGATAACCCTAGTCGGATTGCAAAGATATTTGGTACGATTCGTCGCTATCTAATTAGCAGTGATGATGATTATAGCACGTATTCTATTAGAGTCTATCCACATTATTCTATGGTGCATTTATTCCTTAGTACATGGGGATTTATATTGGGAGTTGTAGCAGTGATGTTGGGAATAGCGGGATTAGTTATACATTAAAATGCGCCTAACGTGTAAGCACTGCGAATGCTTTTATACGTTAGGCGTTTTATCTAAATTAAAGCATAAAGCCTATAGCACGAAAATCGTACTATAGGCTTCTGTCATGTCTAATATATTATCTTCTATATCCGCCACATCCTCTAGTATTAGAGTTTGAACCGCAATAGTTTTGGTTGTTATTGTTGCATGGTGCATAGTTAGTATTGTTATTGCAGTTGTATTGTGTGTTAGTATTGCAATTGTACTGAGAATTATTGCATACATAATCATAAGCAAATCCTGTGGACACTACAGCAGTCACGGCTAAAGCAGTCATGATGAGTATACGTTTAGTAAATTTCATAGTAATCACCTCCTAGTTTTTATACTTACATTATACTACTATAAGTCAAACGAAATATGATATTCTATACATATATACTATTTGAGAGAATTTATGTGAAAGGTAGACTTGTTATGATGAAACGTGTATTGATGGCTACGCTCTATTTAAGTTGTGTTGCCTTTAGTAGTAACGCAATTGATATTAATATACCTGGTGCAGATCCGACGGTATCAAAAGATGCGTATCAGAACTATCGTAAGACTGATGCAGATGCACAGCAAATGGAACGGGAGATTGAAAAGGATATAAAAACATATATGCCAAAAGAAGTGGTAGGTAACGGTGAATTAGATTTAAATGATGTCATTTATTCTAATCGTGAGTTGAACCATGCATTGGATTTTTCTTCATCCGTATTTATATTGAAAGAGGATGGGGCCAATGTAAAATTCACTATGCCATACTCGAGTCGATATGGTAATACTGAGAAGATTGCAGATGGTACACCTGCTTTCAGAAATGCAATGATTATGAGCCCCGACGGTGTGATGGCCTATGAATTACGTCATCAACCAACAGGAAATAATTGGGAAGATAGTAAGATTCCTTATAGCAAGCTGACTGTTGATGATATGAAAGCTATTGCAGAGAAATCAGCTGGCGTATTTCGTGGTGATGACCATTCATTATATGCTGGTAAATTTACGTATCCTACGGTTGAAAAAGCGACATGGGATGTCACGTATGCTAAGGATGCACCAATGGTGGGGAGCCTTAATTTTACGATGAAGAATACACCGACGATTTCGTATCATGTGGGTTATAATTTTATGCCTAGAAAACAGTTTAGCGTGTTAAAAGCGCAAGGTGTTGATAAGGCTAAAGACATGATAATGTCCTCTTTGGTAAACTATGTATTACCATCCATTGAACCAGCGAAGGATATACTTTCAAAAAGCAAAGCATTAACAATTAATGATTTTACATTCTTAACGCTAAAAACAAGTAAAATGATACGGGAAGATAAGAATGATTCGTACATGTATGTATACGATAGCGATCAGTATAGAGAAGGTATCATGGTAATGCCAGTTGAGGCTGAAGATATACAACATCCAGAGAAGATTTTCCCGAAAGCTGTACGCAGTATTATTCTAACTGACAAGTATTCGATGCATCAACCAATCCAATTTGCTACCGTATGGAATGATGCTATGCCATCAATATATATGCAAATTAAGCGCCCTAAAACAACGATATATATGTTAATATTCCATGATAAACAATATGTGTACAATCACTTTATTATGACCTATAATACGAATTCTTTGGTCGAAAAAGACTTGCGAGATATTGTGCAATATGTAGACACTAATAACAATAAGGATTATTATAATACATTCCAAAGTGGGCTTGGGGCCAAGATGCCAAAAGATATGGCGACGGTTGATATTAAGAATGCGAAATAATAGATAATGTAAGGAATTTAAAAATACCTTGTGAAGTAACTCTCACCATCGGTTAGATTTTTTCATGTAACTATAGGCTCTCTGTTATGAGGTATATACCTTGTGATAGAGGGCTTTTTGTGTGTGATAAAAGTTAAAAAAGAGCTCTATTTTTCTAGAAAATATCTTTATTTCTTATGCTAAAAGGCGTATACTATAGATAATAATATAGAACATATATTTGTGATTAAAGAGAGGAGGAAGATGTATGAGTGATGATGTAAAGATATTTGAAGGTAGTCAAATTCGTTCTGTGTGGGATAATGAAAGGGAAGAGTGGTATTTTAGTATAGTGGATGTTGTAGGTTCTCTGACTGAAAGCAATAATCCGCGTGATTATTGGTATCGAGTGAAAAAACGTATGTCAGAAGAAGAGAAAAGTGAACTGTCGACAATTTGTCGACAGTTAAAATTGAAAGCTCCAGATGGTAAAATGCGATTAACAGATGTTGCTGATATGCAAGGTATTTTCCGTATCATACAATCTGTTCCATCGCCTAAGGCAGAACCTTTTAAAATGTGGTTAGCAGAAGTTGGTAAAGAACGTATTGATGAAATCATTGACCCAGAGCTAACTATAGATAGAGCCCTAGAAGGATATGCCAGAAAAGGATATAGCCGAGAATGGATTAATCAACGATTACAGGCCATTCAGGTTCGTAAAGAATTAACCGATACTTGGCAAGATCATGGTGTTAAAGCTGGTAATGAATATGCTATCCTAACGAATGAAATCTCTAAAGCTTGGTCTGGAATGACGACTAGAGAATATAAGGACTTTAAGGGGCTAAAAAAAGAAAATCTACGAGATAATATGTCTACTACAGAACTTATCTTAAATATGTTAGCCGAAACGGCTACAAAGGATATTGCGGAGGCAACTAATCCTCAAGGATTAGACGAGAATAAACAAGTGGCTCAAGATGGTGGTTCTATTGCTGGTGATGCACGTAAATCGATTGAAGCTAGAACTGGTAAACCTGTTATTACATCTAAAAATGCTATTGATTTAGGACGATTAATTAGTGATGTGGTGAAACATGATAGATGAACGACTTGAACGAATGAAATGAAAATGCAATTATAGGTATCTAAAGATAATTTAAAAACATCTATTTAAAAGGTTTTACATGCTTTAGATTAATATGGTTTTCCAAAATTGAAGAATCCGAAAAGTAGTATTACATTTAATATATAGTGATAGAGTAAATTGTAAAGAAAATTAATACCACATCATATAGGAGTTTTTTGTCTCATATGATGTGGTATTCTATTTATATATAATTCATGGGAGGTATTATATTATGGAATATTATACTGGATTAGTATTACTGTATTTTATATTCTGGCTAGTAGTTCGTTTATATCGTGGAGCGGTTGACTTTACGTGGTGGCCAATTAATAGTCATCATGAAGATGCCCTTAAAGAGGAAATGGAAGATTATGTTGAGTCTAATCGATTAAGTGTTCTTGCTAACGTTACACCTGAAGTTAAAAGTGTCGTTATATCACTTGTAACATTAGGTATATTTATTTTTAATCTTATTAACGCTGTAGGTTTTTACTTGATAATTCAAGCAATACATATGCCATACCTTATGTATTATGCAATTATTATCGTTATGATTCTCGCCATTATAGACGCAGTAGAAAGCTCTTATGATTTCTACTTTTATTTTGCTTCTATGGTTACAAAGAATGTTCCAACAAAAATTATATATCGATATCTTGATATATACCGTATTAAGTTACTACCAGAATATATAGATGAAGTATTATGTGCACTATCTATATTGGGCGCAATTTATGGAATATATTGGTGCATTGCAAAATAGTCAATTTAAAGTAAAAAGAGAATAGTAGTTTATAATTTTATGATATTCAATTTTTGCCACATGTTTCACTATTACTGTAGTAAAGTGTTTATATGTGGCTATTTTTGTAGTAGAATGAGAGTCACATGAAGCTGTTTGGTATGAGATTTGTTATTCAAAAGAATTACACATAATAAATAGGAGAGCATATATATGGTAAAGGGACAAAATGTAAATTTATTTTTATTAGATGGAGAGGTTACTGGTCGTATTAAATGTACTTTAGCTAATTGGACTGGTTTGGTTTATAAAATACCTAGATCCTTATTAGATGAATCAAAAGAGATTAGTGCATTACATCAAAGTGCAATCTATATGTTATTTGGCATGGATGATAATAATGAACCATTAGTATATATTGGTCAGGCTGGAATTCGTAAAAATGATGATGGTGTATTACAGCGTTTAAAAGAACATGATACAGATAGCAGTAAGGACTTTTGGACAGAGGCTGTAGTGCTAACAACATCGAATGATAGCTTTGGTCCTACGGATTTAAATTTCTTAGAGAATCGTTACTATAGATTGATTAAAGAAATCAATCGATATAAGGTCTTTAATGAAAATGAACCAACTCTTGGAAATGTAACTGAAGAAAAAGTTAGTGAGTTATTAGCGTATATAGAGTTCTCAAAATTACCAATAGGATTATTAGGCAAGAAAGTGTTAACACCAATTGATGAGTTGGCTGACTCAGGTCGTAGCGAAGGTGAGGTTATTTATACTATGACTCAAAAAGTTGGAAGTGAAGTGGTTACTGGTTATGCTAAAGAAACTAACGAAGGATTTTTACTTCTAAAAGGAAGTAAAGTTTCTCATAAGACTGCTCAAACTATATCTGAATCACTTAAGTTACGTCGAAAAACAGTAAAAAAAGATAATGATAATTGTATAATGGAAGATATTTTATTTAACAGTCCATCTACAGCAGCTATGTTTTTGATTGGCCAAACTGCTAATGGATTAATTCTTTGGAAAAATAAGGAAGGCGTGAATTTAAAAGAAATACGTAATAGAAACAATAATATTTAAATTTACACTGCATTTTTAAAAATTACAAAAACATGTTTGCTTTTAGATGAATTACACTGTATACTTTGATTAAAAGATATATAGTGTAATTTTTTAAAATGCAAAAATAAAAGTAAAATGAAAGAAGTGTTAAGGAAAGAGGTGACATAATGTATATTCAAAATGTATTTCATAGTAATACTGGCATATCACAGTATCGCATTGAAGAAAGTAATAGTCCGGATGCGAAAGTATATACCTTATATGGGCAGAATGAATTATATGAGGATTTATATGGTGTACCTGGCGCTATGAGTGATCGGAAACAGATAAAAGTAGATGGAATGGGGCCTGGAGCTATTGCTAAAGAAGGCGACTTATTATTTAGTACAATTTCTGGTGAAGCCACAATAGTAAGTGCGGAACATGATGGCTATGTATTTACACAAAATTATGCTCGTATGGAGCCTATGAGCACGTTAGTAGATAGAAGGTATATGGCTTATTTGATCAATGAAAATCAATCGATTAAACGTCAGTTTAAACAAAATCTACAAGGCAGTCAGGTGATACGATATAGTTTAAAGCTATTGAAAGAAATTATACTACCGGAATTACCACCAATAGAGATTCAACGGGTGATAGGAGATATATACTTTAAGCAATTATTATTACGTTCGTTAAGACAACGGGTAGCTGAAAATACGTATCGTTTATCAATTGCTATGTTACAGGGAGTGGAGTAAATGACAGAGCTAGAATTTGAACGTCAGTTAATTGAACAATTATCATCAGGGATTATTAGCAGTGCAACTAAGCAAGTAGGAGATACTACAGATCCTTACGGTAATATAAAGGTATATAAAAGTAAATTATGGAAGTATGAGCCAACAATTAAAACAACAGAAGACTTATGGGAAAATTTTCGGTCTATTTTGTATCAATTGAATCAGAATCAATTATCTCAACCTTTAAGTGACACTGAGTTTAAACAGGTTCAAAAGGTTATTAATGAACTGTATACACCATATCAAGCGGGTCAATTTTTATATGGTATTAATGGCGTATCTCAAGTAGAAGTCGATCTTGATGATGGACGTCATGTATTTTTGACGGTATTTGATCAAAAACAAATTGGAGCAGGTAATACAGTATACCAAGTGGTAAGTCAAATTAAGCGAGACCCACAAATTGCGGGTCGTCCAGAACGTCGTTTTGATACTACACTACTTATTAATGGTTTACCAATCATTCAAATTGAGGAAAAATCTGTTAAACATTCTGTTGATGAAGCATTGAACCAAATGCATCAATATATTCAAGAGAAACAGTATAGTGATATTTTCTCAACAGTTCAAATTCTAGTAGTTATGACGCCTAATCGAATTAAATATATGGCGAATACAACGGCTGAATTATTCAATAAGGACTTTGCATTTGAATGGCAAAATCCTAATGATAATAAGGTGGTTCGTAACTGGACTACTTTTGCTGATATGTTCCTTAGTATTCCAATGGCGCACCAAATGTCTACATTGTTTACTATTCTTGACGGCACTAAGAATAAACAAATGCTTAAGGTTATGCGCCCTTATCAGGTATATGCTACAAAGGCCGTTTTGAATGAGCTGAAACGTGCAGACTTTGACTTACCTATCAATAAATTAGGTTATGTATGGCATACCACTGGATCTGGTAAGACTATCACTAGCTTTAAAACAGCATGGTTAGCTAGCCGTATGCCTAATGTAGATAAGGTTATCTTTGTTGTAGACCGTATTGCACTAACTAAACAAACAGAAGATAACTATAAAGCGTATGACCCTGAAGGATCTATTGATGATGGGGGTAAAGCGTATAACAATGTAAGTGGTACGCTAAATACAGATGCCTTAGAGCGTAAATTGAACAAAAGTGGTTATGGAATTATCGTTACATCTGTACAAAAGTTAAATACTCTTATTAAACGCAAAAATTTTGTGGTACCTAAGAAAAAATTTGTATTCATCGTCGATGAGGCTCATCGTTCCACTGGTGGTGAAAGCTTTGAAGAATTGCAAAAGATCTTTAAAGGCGCCGCATGGGTTGGGTATACTGGAACACCAATGTTTGACGAAGTAGTTGGTAAAAAAGGTACTAAGACTCATGAAGTATTTGGTAAATTACTCCATGCTTATACAATTCGCGAAGCGATTGCCGATAAAAATGTGTTAGGGTTCAAGGTAGATTTTGAAACGACTATCGCCGAAGATCAAATGAAACAAGAGTACCTACCTAAATTCTATAAGGCACAGCATCCTGATTGGAATGAACAAGACATTGAACGTAAAATCGCTAATCTTACCGATAATGATATGGATGATATGATTGAACCTAGTTTCTATGATAATAACCCTAATCATGTGCGATTAGTTGTGGAGGATATCTTCAAAAACTGGCGTAACCGTTCTAATGATGGTGCCTATAATGCTATGCTTACTACACATGTAGGTGGTAATCGTCCAAGTACACCAATGGCCTTGATGTACTTTGATGAATTTGAGCGTGTTAATCAAGAACGAGCAGAACTAGGATTACCTACGCTGAAAGTTGGCGTTACATTTAGCATGAGTACAAATAATAGTGATAATCAATTAACGACAAATGATGGTTTATTACGAGCGATGAATCATTATAATAAGATGTTCGGTACCAGCTTTGGTTTAGATGATGTATCGGGGTATACACAAGATTTGACAACACGATTAAATCGTACTGCGGAAGACGGACAATATTTAGATATTGTTATAGTTGTAGATCAACTATTAACTGGGTTTGATGCACCTAAAATGAATACGCTATATGTAGACCGTACATTGAAGGATGCGTTGTTGATTCAGGCTTACTCCAGAACAAACCGCATTGCTGATAATCAAGGTAAACCATGGGGCCGTATTATTAATTACAGATGGCCTGCTAAGAACGAAGAACTTATGAATCGGGCGTTAAGTATCTATGCTAATAAGGCCTCTGCTGATATACAAGAAACTTTGATTGATACAAAAGAGTTAGAAGATGCTGGTGTTTTGGCCAAATCTTTCAAAGAGCAATTTGAAGAGGTAAAACATGTAGTAAATCAATTAGCGGATATTACAGATACTTTTACAGAAGTACCTGCTAGTGAAGCTAAACAAGAAGAAATGTTTAATCTCATGCGCACCTATAGTTTAGGAATGTCTAAATTGAAACAATATGACCCAGAGACAGTTAATGGTGAAGATATTGGTTTTGACTATGATAATCCAGAGCAACTAGTTACATTACTTGGTATGACTCCTGAACAAGAGGAAATACTAACAACATCTTTGTATAATGATTTGAAGGAACGGATTGCGAAAATACATGATGTACCTGTAGCACAAATTGAATTACGCATGATTCATGTGAAAGATGTTAGTGTTAACTATGATTATCTAACTGAACTGGTAGAGACATTGATGAATGCAGTTCATGAGAATCGTATGGATGTAGCCGCTGACTATCGTGATAAGATTAGTGATTTTGCTATGGCCTTGGAAGACCGTCAATATGCAAAACAAATTAATAATGCTGCTGATGCCATCTATAATGGTAATTATCCTCCTGAAGGTCATGAAGTAACATATCCAGTTCAATTGAAATCTAGTTTAGATATTATACATGATGCTAATACCATGATTGTGAAGGATAATATCTTTGATTTCCGTTTAAAATGGGGCATTATTGATGTTATTAGTAATGATGAAATTTTAGAACTATTTGGACGCCATACTGCAGGTAAACAAGATCTTGATAGCACTGGACGTATTAGTCAGCTAAAGAAAGATGCTCGTAAAGAATATCAAGTTAAGGCACAAGATGAAGATGTGGCTGCACTTAATAAGATTACATATGGCAATGAATTAGTTGCTGCATTATATAAATTTGCGGATTCTTATGTTAATGAAAGGTAGTGTTGTTATGATAAAAGGAAAGAGGGGTTGCGATGAATAAGGAAAAACGGAGAGTACCTAAGTTACGTTTCCCTGGATTTACGGAAGATTGGGAACAGCGTGAGTTTTCAGATATATTTGCTGAGGTAAAGAGTGGTTTGTCACGAATGTTAAGTAATGATGACATTGGACTGCCAGTAGTTCGTGCAAATAATATTATTGATGGTCAATTAAATTTGGTTGATGATATAAAATATTGGTATAAAAATGATCCTCAAGGTGCTAATACTAATAACTATTTAATTGAACAAGGTGATATTTTAATTAATTTTATTAATAGTGAAGCAAAAATGGGTACCGCAGCATATGTAACTAGAAGGCCAGAAAGAGAGACTATATATACTACAAATATATTGCGTTGCAAAGTTAATGATGAATATAATCCTTATTTTATTTATTCCTTAACTTTTTTGAATTCGTATAAAAATTATATTGCTTCTATAACCAAACCTGCGGTAAATCAGGCTAGTTTTACTACTGTAGATTTTAAAAAATATAGTATTAAAATACCAACAGTAAAAGAGCAAAATCAAATAGCTGATTTAATTGAAACTTTTAATAAGTTAATTACCCTTCATCAGTAAAAGCCATTTCTACAAAATAAACCTCAAGCTAATCCAGCCATCGACCGCATAACTAGATCAATATCTCTATTTTCCATTTCCTGAATTATATGTATATATGTTTTCTGTGTCGTCGTTATACTTGCATGACCTAAACGTCTTGCAACGCTTGCAATTGAAACTCCTGCAAAGAGCAATAGCGATGCATGTGTATGTCGTAATCCATGAATTGATATGACTGGTATTTCTAATTTTTTACAATACCGTGCTAATACACCATTTATTGTTGAATTGAATACACGACCTTTTACAAATATAGGCTTATCATCTGGCAAGCCTTTAATCAGTTCTGAAAACTTTATAATAGTTTGCCAATCAAGCTGTATTTTTCTAACTGATGATTTATTTTTTGTTGGTAAGAATCCGCCATCACCTTTATAATCCCATGTCTTATCTACAATCAATGATTGATGTGAGAAGTCAAAATCTTTTGGAGTTAATGCTAAAGCTTCTGAAAATCTCATTCCAGTTTTAGCTATTATCAATATCAACCAATCCCAATTAATTTCTGACGTCAATTTCAAATTTACTAACAAGGTATGTAGTTCAAACTGATTCAGATATTTAATCTTCTTAATTCTCGGTGACCGACCTTTTATAATAGCCTTTCGAGTTGGATCTCTATCAATTAAACCTTCATCCACTGCATCTAATACAGCTGCTTTTAATTGATGATGAAAGTCCATCGTTGTTTGTCGTTCATGAAACCCCGCATAGTCATTTAATAGTTGTTGATATGATATCCTATTTAATTGTGAAAGCCTAAGTTCAGGGACCAATCTCTTTAGCCATAGTAGCGTTATCTCATATTTTCGCATTGTTACGTCACGAATAGCGCCTTCTTTATATATATGTATCCATTTTTCATAATAAATATAAAATAGTTCGGACTTTTCCTCTATTGTTAACATAGTTTCACCCCATAATTTACGCTGTTCCCATATAGAAATGGCTCTTGCTGATGAAGGGTAATAAACTTATCAAACTCTTTTATAAAGTTACCTATTTTAACTTGCTCTTCTATGCTATTAGGAATATTTAGTTCACTGTCAAAAAAATCTTCTGTTGAAATGTTAAGTAATCCATGATTACGAGCACCTTCTGCAGCTCGTTTTGAGATTTCCTTATACCATAAGTGCGTCATGTAATAACTAACAATAAAATCAGAACTTATATTTTTATCTGTAATTTCAAATAAAATATAAAGTGTTGATAATGCACCTATATCATAATAATCAAGGCGTTTAACAGCTCCAAATGGATATCCTTCAGAATAGCTTTTGTTATATGCAAATTCACCTTTTTTAATAAGATAATAGTTTGACATATCTCTACTAGCAACTTGTCTATTAAAGTATTTACGTTGATCTACCAAACCATCTTGAGCTGAAATTGTAAGTGGTAAATCAGATTGACCACCATTTTTTCTTGTTACTCTCGCTGTAAACTGACCCAACTTACGCTGTTCCCAAGCATCAGTAAATCCCGGAAAACGAAGTTCTGGATAACACTCTCCATTTTTGGGGAAAAGTTTTTGAAGCAACGCTTTTTTCTTTAAATTTAAGTGTTCAAGCTTACGCTGATGAAGGGTAATTAGTTCATCAAATTTAGTTAATAGATTACTTATACAAACTTCCTCGTCAACAGAGGGACATAATGTAGTAGTATTTTGTACGACACTAATATAGTGTCGTGCATGCCCTAAAACTTCAAATCGAGTAGAATTTAATCGTTCAAACAAAAACCTCAAATTATGCTGATTTTTTGATGTTAAAATTTTTATTGCAGATGATTTTAACATATAAGGGAAATCAACATATTTTCGATCAAGAGTAAAATCATCAAAAATTATTGATGGCTTATTATATGAATTTTCTTCATTTGTATAACCTAATATAAATGCTTTATTTGCAGTCAAGACCGGCATATTAAAATCATTATTATAATTATCTGACTTGACTATATATGCATCAGGTCTTTCATATTCAAATAAGTCTCCAAACTTACGCTGTTCCCAAGTAATTTAAAGGAGAAAAATATGCAGAATTTTGATAATTATAATTATGATAAATATAAAAAAATGAGTGAAGATGAGTTTCGATTAAGGGTAAATGAATTAGAAGTGAAAATATCTGAGATCGGGTTAGGTTTAATTAAAGAATATGCTAGTGGCGGCTTAAAGGCACTACTTTTATTAAATGGTGCAGCTGGTATAGCTATCTTAGCTTTTTTAGGAAATATATTAGGAACTGAATTTGAACATTGGATTAGAGGGATTGCATGGGGATTAGTTTTCTTTTCGATAGGTGCCTTTTTTTCAACTATTTCTTGGTTATTTGCCTATATATCACAAACATATTATAACGAAGCTAATGGTAATGATAAAATGATTAAGAATGGTACTATCTGGCGTAATACTACAATTATAACTGTTGTTGTTAGTGGAATCGCTTTTCTTGTTGGTGGATTTTTGATATTTTATGTTATAACTAGTTATTAAATTACTATGAAATAAATGAGAAACATAAGATGTTCTTATTTGAGTAATATCTTTAAGAAACAGTCTGACTATACGGTTAAACTGTTTTTATTTGATTTTCATGAAATCTCTTTCTTCTACCTGTATAATATTTTCATTAGTCTAATGAGAGGGTAGGTATAGATGAAAGATACTGCAAAGCAAATTATAAAGTATTGGTATTCACTTGAATGTTTGCAACCGAAAGAGGTTCCTAAGTATAAAGCAATTCCTAAGAAGTATGTTAATGAGCTTGTATTTACTACTGAGAATGATACAACTACTATTTATCAACAGTCTGTAATAAAACCTTATTGGAAAAGAACAAATTCGCGTGTTTCTACGTATGTAGTCCCGTTACCAAATGATTCTTATAATTACTCTATTACTGATGAGATTAAATATTTTAAGGATGAAAAGGACTATGTTTTAGATGATGAACATGCTGTTCTATTATGTGTAGTTAAAGGGACTGAAGTATTAGAGTCCTTCATTGATAAATTAGAAATTGAATATCCTGAAAAACAATATTTAGGAAATGTGTATAGTGCATCATTTATTGTTGATGCAGAGGGATACTATAAAGAGGGCAGTCTACAAATTGCGCCCTTTATTTGGGTGATTTATCAAATGATGTCTCAGCCTGATGTGGAGTTTAAAGACATTAAGTTAGATGGCTGGGATGAAGTTGTTAAAGAAATCGAGGATGATTTTAATCTTCCTGAGGAAAAGATATCCCTTGATGAGGCTGCACATGTGATCAATGTGTATATACAAAAGCATATCTTGGAGCCTATGGGCATTACCATGTTCCGTGCTGGCGATGTTTATGGCTATTGTGGCTTTACGGCCGAGGAGATTCAGCTTGTTAAAGCTGATACAATGCCTGTAAATGATTTAAAATCTAGCTTTTTTCTTGATGATTTACAGTTGGTCTTACAGCACATCGATACATTAAAGGATGATGATAAGGTATTGTCTTATATTAACAGTCTTAATCAGGATATTGAGCATTATGATTTGTTGAAAGATACTGAGCAGATGC
>OGJZ01002233.1_pt1 | contig 14868 bp, 10 predicted proteins | sample 1572321 | NCBI WGS metagenome assembly OGJZ01 (sample SAMEA2582086, study PRJEB24529) | metagenome | biome: Human gut stool | place: China | collected 2011 | reverse complement strand
CTCCAAAATTTGTTTCTTTTGTCCATCGTCTCTTTCTATTAAAGTTAGGATGAACAATAATGTTACTTTAGTGAGGCTTAATATATCCATAGAATTTTATACTTTTAAATGTTATTCAACTTGATGACGCAGAATCTCTTTATACCTTTTCGAGTACAAAGTTGGTACAAATATTCGATATTATATCAGTATAGGTATAATTTATAGAGATTTTGAGTTGTAAATTATGAAGGCTAATACAAGCTCAACACAACGGTTCTACACTTTTTCCAACGAATCATTCCCATTTCACGACATTTTTTCAAGCGAATCACAGCATAAATCACCGAAACTAACTTTACTTTATCTCCGTATTCATATATACGGGCATTAAAGTAAAGCTAACAGAGGAGAATAAGAGATGGCTTCGCCAAAGCCATACTGAACCATATCTGCCGACTTTCTTTTTGGCTGCAAATAATCTGGAATCCTAACCTTAAGATTCCACAAAAACAAACCCCAAAATCCGTGAGCCCATCTCTGATTTTGCAGCCCGAATCGGCGAAATAATCCCCGATATGCCTTATCTTTGCGAAGCGGAGGTTTCGGGGCGAAAGAGAGCCATTTTCCTCTTTTTCCCTCCGTTTGAAGACAAACTAAGGTTAAAAGTGTTAAATCTTCGATTTTTGACGAAAAAACAAGTAAATTTTTGAGCAGTCTATCTTTTAAGCCATAAAGTATTGATAATCAATTAGCATAATATGCTGCATCGGTAAGTAGAATTCTTACATCAATCGTACTTTTACTTATCAATATATGACTACAAGTACAGTGCCTGAAATATGAAACTATAATAATATGTGGAAACAAGTAGAATTTGAATTGCAGTCACGCAAACGTGGATTTCATCTTATAACGGGAGAAGTACTGCGTAATTTGCCACCATTGCCCAAAGTCGGATTATTGCATTTATTTATCAAACATACTTCTGCCGGGTTAAGTATTAATGAAAATGCAGATCCTGATGTTCGGGTTGATATGGAAAGTATCTTCAACCACTTGATAAAAGAACGTGAACCATATTATCAACACACTTTAGAGGGAGATGACGACATGCCGGCTCATGCAAAAAGTTCCATTATAGGAACAACCGTCACAGTACCCATTACCAATGGAAAGCTGAATCTCGGAACTTGGCAAGGCATCTATCTCTGTGAATTCCGGGATTACGGTGGTAATCGGAGAATTGTAGCAACTATCAGTGGAGAATAACTATATGGTTATTATAACTTTGATACACACTAATCTCAAGATTGTGGAACACGAAGTTGCCAAAAGGCCACAGCGGCCGCAGCAGCTACATTGAGCGAATCGACGCCATGCGACATAGGGATACGGACTACATAGTCAGCCTCGGCAATCGTTTTACAGGGAAGTCCGTCCCCCTCGTTCCCCATCACGATAGCTAGTTTAGGTTCAACAGCCAGGATGGGATTATCAATAGAAATAGAGTTGTCCGTGAGTGCCATAGCAGCCGTGCGAAACCCTAAATTCTTCAGTTCAGAGAGAGAGCCATCCATCCAAGTCCATGGAACAAAGAAAACACTTCCCATAGATACTCTGACCGCACGCCGGTTCAACGGTTCACAAGAATTGCGTGTCAGTAATACGGCATCAATTCCAAGGGCTGCAGCCGAACGGAAAATTGCGCCGATATTGGTTGCATCAACAACACTGTCGATTACAACAATACGCCGGGCTTCTTGACACACTTCTTCCATGCTACGTGACACAGGACGACGCATGGCACAAAGCACACCACGTGTCAGAACATAGCCGGTTAGCTCGGCAAGTAATTCTCTGCTACCCGTATAGACAGGCAGTTCACCACAACGTTCAATAATATCAGCGGCATCACCGATAATATGTCTCTGTTCACACAAAATAGCCAAAGGTTCATAACCGGCATCCAAAGCTCTCCTGATAACCTTTGGACTTTCTACGATAAAAATACCCTTATCAGGTTCGATGCGATTACGCAACTGTATTTCAGTAAGAGTACTGAATACTTCAACTCCGGGATGAGATAAAGATGATATTTCGATAATAGGCATACTATTATTTATTACTTTCAATTAAACATACGGGCATTTCATTCACTGAACAGGTCATTTATAAATAGCTACCTTAATGACGCCGTCCAGTCTATTCTCAAAGATACGATAGGCTTCCTCTATTTTATGAAGTGGAAATCTATGTGTAATAAGAGGAGTAGTATCTATCTTGCCTTCTGCAATCAGATTTAGAATCTCCGCACAGTCACAACCATCCACTCCACCTGTCTTAAAAATCAGATTCTTGCCATACATATCAGGCAAAGGGAGAAGTTGTGGTTCGTCATAAAGGGCTACGATAGTGACAATAGCATTTGGACGGGCACACTCCCACGCCAAACGAAAAGTATCCTCACTACCAGCCACTTCTAACACAACATCAGCACCACCATGCTCACTGTTGTGAAGTACAAAATCCTGGCAGTTTTCAGGTTCTACCACCCATACATCAGGATAATGTTCACGAACAAACCGTATTCTTTCAGGAGACTTTTCACAGACAATAATACGTTGTGGTTTCTTCAGCATCACACACAATAAAGTACAGATTCCGGTAGGCCCGGCACCGATAATAAGAACAGTATCATCTTCGGAAATCTCCGAGATACGAGCAGCCCAAAAGCCTGTCGCAAGCACATCACCGACAAATAAAGCCTGTTCATCGCTAACCGTATCAGGAATGCGGTTCAACCCTTGGTCAGCATAAGGAACTCTGACATATTCCGCCTGTCCCCCATCAATACGACAGCCCAAAGCCCAACCACCATTGGAATCAGTACAGTTATTCACATATCCTCGTTTACAGAAGAAGCATTCCCCACAGAAAGTTTCCACATTCACAGTCACTCTATCTCCCGGCTTCACTGAAGTTACATCACTCCCCACCTCTTCCACGATACCTACCATTTCGTGCCCAACAGTCGTTCCGGGCACTGCACGCGGCACGCTACCATGTTTGATATGAAGATCACTAGTACAGATACTGCCAAGTGTCACGCGTACGATCGCATCCCGTGAATCTTTTATTTCCGGTTTCGGCTTCTCGAGCAACTCAAATTTTCCGTGTTCAATATATGTGTATGCAAGCATAATCTTCTCCTTGTCTATTAATATATACCTTGCAAAGATAGTGATTTCATTGGCAAAACATAAATATTTTATCATGTTCGATAATCTCAAACAGAATCCCACTCTATTTTACAGTAATAAAAAGCACAATAAAGTAGTTTACTGTTTTTTTTACTTCAGCTCTTTGATATTTTGAAAAATACTCTTACTTTTATGTCCTAAATAATCAATGAACAACAAAGACATCAGCACGCCTTATAACATCTGCACACAAGCCTATGATAGATACTTCCGAAAATCTGATTATAATAAAAGGACAAATCAAGACTGCCGAGATAGAGAGTTGCCAAAACTATGGTGGCAACTATAAGATACTATTCCGTAATTCTTCGAGTGCTTATACCTACAAAGAAGAAAATGTTCTTTGGTTAACCTCTCCCGAGAAGCCTGCTCCCAATGATTATCAAATAATCAGTAAAGGAAGAACTTTATCAAATATTGAAGCTCTATACGTTTTTTACGCCGGAAAACACAGTTATTGGCACATTCGTTTTCAGAACGGCAAAGAGTATGATTATAAAGGAGAAGATTTGCAGATTACCCAATCATGTCTGGGAGAACCTTGTTCGAGAAGCGTATTCGAATATTTGAAGAAAGTTGCCGATGTGAACGGATTAAAAGCTGATGACGGAACGAAGTTATTGGCTAAACAATATGAAAAGGTTAACTTTATAGCGGATAACAGGGCTATTGCCGCATATTTGAATCCTCAAAAGTATAAATTGCAGACTCAAAGCACATCGACTCTGATTTTCCCTTTCGGTTGTAATGCCAGCCAACAAAAGGCAGTCCAGACAGCTTTTGAAAACCAGATAAGTGTTGTACAAGGCCCGCCGGGAACCGGAAAGACACAGACTATCCTGAATATTATCGCTAATATTCTGGTACGCGGCAAAACTGTTCAGGTTGTATCTAATAATAACTCCGCCATTGTAAATGTACTTGAGAAGTTATCCAAATACGATATGGGATTTATCGTCGCATTGCTCGGCAGCACAGCCAACAAAGAGAAATTCATAGAGACTCAGGAAGAAGAGAAACAATATCCGGAGAATTTCGAATCGTGGCATGATGTGGAAGCCGACCAGCCCCTGTTTCTCGATAAAATACATCGTCAGACGGAAGAACTCAAAAGCATATTTTCCAAACAGGAACGCCTTGCCATGGCAAGACAGGAAATACAAGCCCTGAAAATAGAATGGCAGCATTACCTGCAAGAATTCGGTACTAAAGAATCTACTATAAAACTACGTGGAAACTCCGGCTCTGCTACTCTTCTGAACTTATGGAACGAATGTCAGCAATTTGCAGAAAAAGAGCAGACATCAAATTTCCGGGGAATCGCAGCTTTTATACAACGGTTGAAATGGCTGTTCTTCAGATTCAAAAGCAAAACGGTTTGCAAAATCCCCGACAAGAATTTCTATAAGCGGGAGATGAGCTCGATTATCGCAGACTTCCAAATCTTATTCTACCGGACAAAACACGCTGAACTGGAAGTTGAGATAGATACATTAGAAAAGGAACTTGCCAACAAAGATGCATCGGAAATGGCTAAGCAAATGGCCGATGCATCGATGAAGTATCTGAAAAACAAGTTATTCCGCACTTATGGCAATAATCATGACAAACCGGTCTTTACTTTAGAAGACCTGAAAGATAATTGGCGGGAAGTACAGAAAGAGTATCCAATTATATTAAGCACTACATTTTCATCAGTAAGTAGCCTGCATCGGGATGCCGTATATGATTATCTGATTATGGATGAAGCTTCACAGGTTTCAGTAGAAACAGGAGCTTTGGCATTGTCATGCGCTAAAAATGCAATCATTGTCGGAGACACCATGCAGCTCCCCAATGTAGTCACGGAAGAAGATAAGGAAAAGCTAGACTTTATCGCTAACGCATGTCTGATTAAGGCTGAATATGATTGTGCCCGTATGAGTTTCCTACAATCTGTCTGCAAAGTAATTCCGAATGTACCACAGACTTTATTACGGGAGCATTATCGGTGCCATCCTAAAATCATTAACTTCTGCAATCAGAAATTTTATGGCGGAAACCTTGTTATCATGACACGTGATAAAGGAGAAAAGGACGTAATCCGTGCCATAAGAACCGCCAAAGGCAACCATTCCCGCAACCATCTGAATCAACGGGAAATAGATGTTATCAAAGAAGAAGTGTTGCCTGCCCTATCCTATGATACGGATGAGATAGGTGTCATTGCCCCATATAACAAGCAGGTAGATGCCGTTAAATCCGCACTTGAAGAAAGTATTGATGTAGCAACAGTCCATAAGTTTCAGGGAAGGGAGAAGGATGCCATCATCATGACTACGGCCGATGACACTATCACCGCCTTTTCCGATGATCCGAATCTGCTGAATGTCGCTGTTTCCCGAGCCAAACAGCAGTTCTATCTGGTCGTATCAGGAAACGAACAGCCCAAAGATTGTAATATCAGCGACCTGATTGCCTACATCGAATACAATAACGGTACAGTCATCGCCAGTAAGATTCATTCCATATTCGATTATCTATACGAACAATATACGGATGCCCGAATCGCCTATTTAAAGAAACACAAGAAAATATCCGAATATGATTCTGAGAATCTTACCTTTGCTTTGATAGAAGACATTCTGCAAGAGAACATCAATATGTGCCATTTGAATATCATTTGCCATTTACCTCTTTATATGTTGATTCAAGACTATTCTCTGCTAAATGCTGAAGAGAGCAAATATGCTGCAAATATTAATACCCATATCGACTTTCTGATTTATAACCGTGTGAGTAAACAACCGGTATTGGCTATTGAGACAGACGGTTATATGTATCATAAATCTGGGACAAGGCAGGCGGAACGTGATGTTAAAAAGGATCATATATTGGAGTTGTATGGCATTCCGTTGGTGAGATTGTCTACTATTGGTAGTAATGAGAAGAAAGTTGTTGTAGATAAGTTATGTGAAGTATTACACCAATAAATATATTATTCAGCTCAACTACTTTAGTAATCATCGTTGTTATAGAGTTTACAAATTACCAGATATAATTGGTAATTTGTAAACTACTAATTAGAATACAATTACTACCATGTAATAATCTTATCTACTATCTCTTGCTGTTCTAAAGCAGTCCTTCTCAGATATATGCGAGTAGTCTCAATACTTTCGTGTCCCATCAAGTCTGCCAGTAAAGAAATATCATTAAATTTTTCTAGAAAGTTTTTCGCAAAACGATGTCGAAATGAATGAGGATAAACAACTTTAGTATTAAGTTCATACTTCTCAGCATAATTCTTCAGTTGTTGGGAAATTCCCCTTGTTGTAATTCGCTCACCAAAACGATTCAGGAAGAGATAACCACTTTCACGATTAATATCAATTAACCAGACCTTAGTTTCTTCTCTTAATTTCTTAGGAATAAACAAACGACGAATTTTCCCTCCTTTAGTATAAATATCAAAATAGCCAATATTCACATGTTCTATTTTTATTTGTATGAGTTCACTTACACGAGCCCCAGTAGCAGCCAAGAAACGAACAACAAAGTACCATTCCTGATTATCTTCTTTTTTCAGTTTATTTTTTAAAAAGATATAATCCGCATTGCTAATCACATTTTCCAAATAAGAACGTTGTTGCACTTTTACTGATTTTAGGCGAAGACGCGTTTTATTTACAAAATCAAGATATTTATTTAAAGCTTGAATTCGCAAATTTACAGTTTTAGGTTTAAATGTTTCAATCAAATATGCTTTATACAGCAACAAGTTCTTTTTGTTAAGCTCCTTATAACGAGAATAAAAGTCATTTACCGCATATTGATATGCAGAAATAGTATTATTCGCCATATTACCTTGACGAAGAAAGGTTTCAAATTTTTCTACCATGATTATTTTTATTAATGATTAAACTATCACTTATAAGATAGGTATAATTAAATAGCTATAGTTCCTATTATGAGAAGTTTATCGCTACAGGGGAAGTAAAGTGTATTGATGAGGAGATTCCGTTTGAGATACCGCAAGGGTGGGAATGGGAACGAGTTGGCAATATTTTTGAAACAACAAGTGGTGCTACACCATTAAGTAGAAATCCGGATTATTATAAAAATGGCAATATCAATTGGGTACGTACAACAGACTTGAACAATGGAATTTTGGATAAAACAGAAATACAAATAACTGCAAAAGCAACTACCGACTACAACCTTTCTGTTTTACCCCAAACCACAGTGTGTATTGCAATGTACGGTGGTGCTGGGACAATAGGCAAACACTGTATCTTGCATTTTGATACAACTATTAACCAATCTGTATGTGCCATCCAGCCTAATGGATTCTGTAATATGGATTACATCCATACTTTTATTGAATATCAAAGATCATATTGGATGAATTTTGCAGCAGGTTCAAGAAAGGATCCTAACATAAATCAACTCATTATTAAGCATTGCTTGTTACCTATTCCACCACAAGAAGAACAACTACGCATTGTTACAAAGCTAAATCAGTTATACCCATATATTAATCAATATGGAACTAGTCAAAATAAACTCAACCAAATAAATAAAGAAATATGGCATAGTTTTAAAAAATCCATTTTACAAGAAGCAATACAGGGTAAGTTAGTTCCTCAAATTGCAGAAGAAGATACAGCACAAAAGTTATTAGAGCTTATTAAAGCAGAGAAGCTGAAGTTTGTTAAGGAAGGCAAACTGAAGAAATCCGCCTTAACTGATTCTGTTATCTATAAAGGTGACGATAACAAGTATTATGAGCAGGTAGGTAAAAAGTGCTTGGATATAACAGAACAGATACCTTTTGAAACTCCCAAGAATTGGGTATGGACAAGACTTTCTCATATTGCAAACATTTACACTGGCAACAGTATTAGTGAAACTGAAAAGAAATCAAAATTTACAGATGTTATAGGACGTTATTATATTGGAACTAAGGATGTTGATTTTAATAATCGGATTATTTACGATAATGGCATTGCGATTCCGAAACAATATGAACCTGATTTTAGGCTTGCTCCCAATAACTCAATATTGATGTGTATTGAAGGTGGAAGTGCCGGAAGAAAAATTGCAATACTGAATCAAGATGTATGTTTTGGGAATAAGTTATGTTGTTTCTCACCATTTGTTGGAATCGGGAAATACATGTACTATTATCTACAGTCACCATCGTTCTTTGAACTATTTAACCTAAATAAAACGGGCATTATAGGTGGTGTAAGTATAGCAAAAGTAAAAGATATATTAATACCATTACCTCCGATTAAAGAACAACAATGCATTGTTGCTCAAATAGAAAAACTATTTGAGCAACTGCGATAGTTCATTTATCCGTTCTGCAATACGCTGCTGTTCTTGATAAGGTGGAATACCAATAGGCAGATTGTAGAATAACTCTTTATTGAGGTGCGGAATAGCCGCACCTCTTTTTGAATTTCTCAAATCCTCTTTATAGAACAGAATGAAAGCCAAAATATATGGTTTCCACATAGCCGAAGAGAGCCATAACTGTTTGAATGTACTCCCCATATACCCATCTTGCAGAACAGTGAAAACTTCACCTGAATTTTCACCATCTACAAGAATGATGTTATCTCCGGCATAGACAAATTTTCCTTTCTCTACAATGGTAGCAGATGATTTACCACGTAGGTATTTTGCATCCAGACAGATGCCCTTTCCGTTTCTTTTTTCACCGTCTATCAGTTGGCATATATCTTTCAAACGTAGCACAGACCAATTGTTAGGATATTCAAAAGGAAGCTCAATCTCAACGGTTTGCGCATTTATCCTCTCATAATACTTGCTATTGCTTTTTCATACTTTTCTACAATTCTATATTGTTCAGACAAAGGAGGCAAGGGGAATAATAATGAATTGAGGTCTTCTTTATTGAATCCCGCTTGGGCGCAACGACTCCGATTGACAATTTCATTTTGATATATTGAACTACAATAATACAGAAAAATATATTTCTGAAATATAAGTCGGGATTCGTATAATGGGATAACTTTTGCTAAGGCTACATTATAAGCTCCATATTCTGCATAAAATACTTTTCCTAAAGAAGCCCCATAACGAGCTAACAGAATATCTCCTTTTTGAGAAATCTTACTGGCTGTAGAAAGCGGTATATATATAGGTTGTGGGTTAGAGCCATAATCTCTAATTTGAAATAATCGTATATATCCTTCTTTTTCTCGTTCAATAAACTTAGACTTTGGAGGTTGGGAACCGCCTGAAATATCAAATAAGTCATTATGTCTCACCCATACCCAAGTATTAGGTATATCAAATGGTATTTCATCAGTAATATCTTGTTCTGTTTTACCAATCTTCTCGAAGTACTTGTTATCGTCACCTTTGAAGATAATAGAATCGGTTAAGGCAGACTTCTTTAGTTTTCCTTCTTTGACAAGTTGCAATTTTTCTTGCCGTATTTGTTCGAATAATTCTTGGGCGGTACCTTCCTCTGCAATCTGTGGAACTAATTTACCCTGTATTGCCTCTTGAAGAATAGATTTTCTTAGAATAATAGGTAATTCTCCATTTAGATGCTTCAATTTTTGATACAACTCCCCATATTTTATAATCGGTAATGCTATGTTTTTTACCTTTTCTACGATTCTTACAGTTTCAAAGAGACTAGGTATAGGAACGAGTAGATTTGAAATTTTTTCTGCATTGATATTGCATTGTTGAACACCGATAGTTTTGACCTCATTACAATAATCTCGTGCATACGGAGTATTTAGTAATAAATTTAAGTACTCCGAATTTATAAAAATGGGACGTAATAGTATTAGATACCCTGCAAATATTGCATTCCGTTGTCCCCTAAAAATAGCAGTCTTACCAACTAATTCAGCACTGTTAGTCCGATTAAACAATAAATCACCATATTGCAATAATAGCTTTTTATTATCATCTAAATCATTACTAAAAACGAGTTTGTCAAATACAATTTCCCCGTCTTGAATATTCCCCATCCTAAGAACTGGTAATATACCAGATGGAACCGATTTTTTTGAAGTTCCATATTTGGGAGGATAAATAAGCAACGAAAGTCTGCACCATTCCCATCCATTCGGAATCTCAAACGGAATCTCATCATCTATGCACTTCACCTCTCCCGTAGCAAGAAACTTCTCATAATAGGAATTGTCGTCACCTCTAAAAATAAAAGACTCGTTCTTATTCTTTTTGATTTTTCCTTCCTTAATAAGACGAGCTTTTTCATCTCTAATCTTTTCTAACAAAACAGATGCAGGTTCATCATTAGGATCTTGAGGTACTAGTTTTCCTTGTATAGCCCACTGAAGTATGCTATTCTTTAGCTGTTTACCATTCATATAGAAAAGATTAATCTAATTTAATTTCAAGACCCAACAACTTCTGTATTTCTGCTAGCGTTTTATCTATCTCATGATCAAGAGCTGCACGCTTTTTAAAATAATCAGCAAGCAATTCTGCTGGTGGCAAAATCTCTTCCTCATCTTTAGGAAATTTACATTGATCAAAATTACAATCAAGTGAAATCAAGTCTTGAACAGAAAAGCAACGAGACTTCCCATTCCCATCTTCATTTACAAATTCTTTTCTATCATGCCACCACTCTCTAATTGGTTGACAATGTTCTAGTTTCATCGGTCGCGTCTTGGAAAAATGTTTATATCCTTCAGGCATATCAAGACGGTAAAACCAAGTTTCTTTAGTAGAATATCCTTCAGGAGCATCCTCTACCTTCTCATTATTAAAAAAAAGAATATTTGTAGCAATGCTTGTATAAGGAGAAAAAATGCTTCCAGGCAAACGAATTATAGTATGTAGATTAAAGTCCTTTAATAATTTCGTTTTAATTGCAAGTTTCGCTCCGTCTACACCAAACAAAAAACCATCAGGTACAATTACAGCCGCCCTGCCATTAGCTTTCAAACGATACATAATCAGTACCATAAATAAATCAGCCGTTTCACTACTACGCATATCTGAAGGAAAATTGTTCTTAACGCTCGCCTCAGTGCTACCACCATATGGAGGATTCATTGCAATAACATCGACTTTATCATTCTCTTTGAAATCTCCAACCCTTGTACTTAAAGAGTCACAATGAATTATATTGGGAGCTTCAATATCGTGAACCAGAAGATTAGTAATAGATAAAAGATACGGCAATGGTTTCCACTCTTGCCCTATCACGGATGTTTGGAATAATTTAACATCATCTGTCGTTTTAACCTGCTTCTGCAAATGATTCAATGCAGATGTAAGGAAACCACCAGTCCCTGATGTAAAATCGCCAAAAGATTCTCCTAACTGGGGATTTAGTATTTCTACCATAAAATCAGTCAATGCACGAGGAGTGTAAAATTCTCCGGCATTTCCTGCCGACTGTAAGTCTTTCAGAATACCTTCATAGATATCACCAAATGTATGACGGTCCTCAACATCTGAAAAATCAATCTCATCTATGACATTAACCACCTGACGAAGTAAAATACCATTCTTCATGTACTGGTTAAGATCTGAGAAGATTTCTTTCACTATAGTTTTTCCTCTTGGAGTATCTTCATTAATTGGCAAGGCTTTAAGAGTAGGAAAAAGCTTTGCATTAACAAAGTCCAGCAAAGAATCTCCAGTAAGAGCTTTACCGTCTGCATTATCTACAGCCCAGTTTCTCCATCTTAACTCTTCCGGAATAATTGACTTAAAATCCTTTTTTTCACGACGACTTTTATATTCCCATGTTTCTTCCTGCGCATCGTAGACTTTCAAGAAAAACAACCAAACCATTTGTTCAATACGCTGTGCATCACCACTAATACCTGCGTCTTGACGCATTATGTTCTGTAATCGTTTTATTATATTATTAACTGCCATAAATTATGCTACATATAATTCGTTTTCTAAATCTTTAAGTGCTTTTTCAAACTTCTCCCATCCCCCAAACAATCTAACAATTTTCTGAGGTTTACCTATTGCATTGAAAGGTGGAGTATCAAGTATATCTTCATTCTCAAATTCCAAAATCCCTTTATCAGCGTATTTATCCAACAATGCCTCTAACACTTGTTTAGCCACACCTTCATATTTTGATAAATAATCTTTCTTTTTTACATTATTCGCACGTTCTTTTCGTGTAAGAGGCTGCTTATCAAAAGCCACATGACATATTATATCAAAAATATCTGCGTTAAGTAAATCTGGACGCTTTTCACGAACAGCATCAAGCAAAACATTGTACTCTTTTAGTTCATCAACAATAACTTTCTTCTTGTCAACTGCGGTCCAATTCTTTATAAATTCATCCAACGTAGCATATTTACCTCGGATATTCTTCCGTGTAAAATCTGTCAGACTCTCAGTTACCAAAGTATGTCCGTCAACACCTAGATAAGAAACTATTTCTGTGTTTATCTGAATATTTTGTCCGTTAATATAATACTTTTTGGGACCATATTCTCCTGAAGGTTCATGTGAGACTGTCCGTCGTGAATGATGCGAAGGATATGTTTTATTTTTATCGCTATCCAACTCTGGATCGCCATCAAATTCAGGGTCTTTAAACAATTGTGTTACATTTCTGAAATCAAGAATTTCAAAATGCCACTTACCTTTATCGGTACGCAAACGAGTTCCACGCCCCACAATCTGCTTAAACTCTGTCATAGACCCTATTTCTTTATCTATAACAATCAGTCCGCATGTTTTACAATCAACACCAGTAGAAAGCATTTCAGAAGTCGTTACAACTGTCGGATACGCCTGATCAGGATCAATAAAATTATCAAGCTGTCTCTTCCCGACATTCTCATCGCCAGTTATACGCATAATATAGCGGGAATCTTTTTTACACAAATCGGAGTTGTAGTTTACTAAAAGTTGTCGCATAGCTTCCGCCTCTTCTATATCTGTACAAAAAACGATAGATTTTGTCATTCGACCTATTCTATGAAGCATTTTGGTTATACGTCGAGCAACAATATCACGACGCTGCATAATAACTAATTCACGTCCAAATGTTTTTCGATTATAAAAACCAGCTTTTATAAGATTACCTTTTATATCCAATTCATCTTCTTCAGGTGTCCATCCTTGTAAATCGATATTTAAAAAAGAATTAGTGACTCTATATGGAGCTAAAAAACCATCTTCAATACCCTGTTTTAATGAATATGTATACAAAGGTTCATTGAAATAATCAAGATTATTAGCCCCCTCTTTCACTTTAGGAGTTGCAGTCATGCCAATCTGAGTTGCAGAAGAAAAATATTCTAAAACCTTTCGCCACTCCGATTCATCCTTAGCACTCCCACGATGACATTCGTCCACAAGAATCAAATCAAAAAAAGTTGGTTTAAACTCTCTAAAAGGATCTGGTATATTCTCATCATATGAAACCAATTGTTGATAGAGAGCCATATATATTTCAAAGGAAGAGTCCATATTCTTCTTTTGAATCTTTGTCATTACTTTTTTAAAAGGTTTAAAATCCTGCGTCATAGTCTGATCTATCAAGACATTTCTATCAGCAAGATATAAGACCCGCCTTTTTAGCCCGGACTTCGTTAATCGATGAATAATTTGAAAAGCCGTAAAAGTCTTTCCTGTGCCCGTCGCCATTACTAGTAATATCCTATTTTGTCCACGAGCAACAGCTTCAATCGTTCTGTTTATTGCAATTCGTTGATAATAACGGGGAATATTAGTATGAGCGTCCCAATAATAAGGTTCTTCAATAGCTTTTATTTCTTCCGATGTATAATTTTTAAAATCGTGCAAACGCTTTATCAATTCATCTGGAGTAGGAAACTTATCTAGACTTAGCTCAGTCTCCTTACCAGTAAGAAAATCGTGTTCAACAAAACCATCCCCATTAGAGCTGTAAGCAAAAGGTATATCTAAAATCTTTGCATAATCCATTGCCTGTTGTAATCCAGCCCCCACAGATTTACTGTTATCTTTTGCTTCAACAATAGCAATAGGATTATTAGGTGAACAATGTAACAAATAATCAGCCTTCTTTCCTTGCTTCCGAGCATGAACGTTTCCTTGGAATATTACTCGTCCATCGGTAAAGTAATACTCCATCTTTATGAGTTCTTTTTGCCATCCTGCCTTTTCTACGATAGCTGGAGTTATATAACGTAATTTTATATCTTCCTCTGTTAATGATTTCTTATCCATATTCCTAACACTAACTTCTCATAATATACATTATCGGAAGTTGCGAACTTAACCAAATTTATTAACACATGAAAACATACAAGGGATTTTTTACATAATTAATATGATATTATAGTACATAACATCGTTTTATAAACACCATATCGTGTATTTATAAAACAAAGATGTACTCTAAACGTTTATTGGTCATATCTTTAATAAAGTTTCCTTATTGTATATGACGGTGAGTATAATTCCCAATAATAATTCTTTCAATCAAAGTAGAATCTATCATTTTCTTCTTTTCTTAGAGAATCTTGCGACCAAAATTCCTGAGAAAAATCAATTGCTTCAAAAGGTTTGAAGCGTTCCTGTCCCAACCTTGGCAGTTTAGGGCTCACCCGCAATTTCTTGGGGGTAACTATTTGTAGCTTTCTTTAAAGTGATT
>OGJZ01002232.1_pt1 | contig 14875 bp, 9 predicted proteins | sample 1572321 | NCBI WGS metagenome assembly OGJZ01 (sample SAMEA2582086, study PRJEB24529) | metagenome | biome: Human gut stool | place: China | collected 2011 | reverse complement strand
AGGAAGTGATTCCGTACCTTTTAGGAGAAAATAATGATGTAGTAGCTCTTGCACAGACAGGAACAGGTAAAACAGCCGCATTCGGTCTGCCCCTGCTCCAACAGATTGACGTAAAGAATCGAATTCCACAATCGCTTATCCTCTGCCCTACCCGTGAGCTTTGTCTCCAGATAGCGGGAGATTTGAACGATTATTCCAAATACATTGACGGACTGAAGGTGCTGCCTGTATATGGCGGTTCTTCTATTGACAGCCAGATACGCAGCCTGAAACGGGGTGTACATATCATCGTTGCCACTCCCGGACGTTTGCTGGACTTGATGGAACGCAAAACCGTATCCTTATCTACCATCCGCAACGTGGTGATGGACGAAGCAGACGAAATGCTGAATATGGGATTTACGGACAGCATCAACGCTATCCTGGCCGATGTGCCGCAGGAACGTAATACATTGCTTTTCTCGGCTACTATGAGCCCGGAGATTGCGCGTATTTCAAAGAATTACCTGCGCAATGCCAAAGAAATCACTATCGGCCGTAAGAACGAAAGTACCAACAACGTAAAACACGTTGTCTACACCGTACAGGCTAAAGATAAATACGAGGCGCTAAAACGTATCGTAGATTACTACCCGCAAATATACGGTATCATTTTCTGCCGTACCCGTAAGGAAACTCAAGAAATCGCCGACAAATTAATGCAGGAAGGCTACAATGCTGACTCGCTGCATGGCGAACTTTCACAAGCGCAGCGGGACGCTGTTATGCAAAAGTTCCGTATCCGTAATCTGCAACTGCTCGTTGCTACGGACGTAGCTGCCCGCGGTCTGGACGTGGACGATTTGACTCACGTTATCAATTACGGCTTGCCTGATGATACGGAAAGCTACACTCACCGTAGCGGACGTACGGGACGTGCCGGAAAGACCGGTACTTCTATCGCTATCATCAATCTCCGCGAAAGAGGTAAGTTAAGAGAAATAGAACGAATCATCGGCAAGAAATTCATTGCCGGAGAGATGCCGACTGCGGCAGGCATTTGCCAGAAGCAGTTGATTAAGGTTATTGATGACCTTGAAAAAGTAAAAGTAAACGAAGAAGAAATCGCGGACTTCATGCCGGAAATCTATCGTAAACTGGAATGGTTGAGTAAGGAAGACCTGATAAAACGAATGGTTTCGCACGAATTCAACCGTTTCGCAGAGTATTACCGTCACCGCCCGGAAATAGAACAACCGACAAGTGAAAGCCGCGGTGAACGTGCCGGAAGAGGTGACCGCAAAGAGGGTGGCTTCGAAAAGAGAAGCCGGAAAGCTGCTCCGGGCTTCAACCGTTTATTTATCAATTTAGGTAAAACGGACAGTTTCTTCCCAAGTGACCTTATCGGTTTGCTGAATAATAACACACGCGGACGCATCGAGTTGGGACGCATTGACTTAATGCAGAACTTCTCTTTCTTCGAAGTGCCTGAAAAAGAAGCAATCAATGTAGTGAAAGCCCTAAGCCGTGCGAAATGGAACGGACGCAAAGTTGTTGTGGAAATATCCAGCGAGGAAGGCGGAAAAGGACGCGAAAACGGTTCAGGAGAACGCAAAGACGGTAAGCGATTCGGTAAAGGAGAAGAACGTGCGCCACGCTATGAGAATAAAGACAGAAAATCTAAGGATGCGTCTGCCAAAGGTTCAAAACCCGGAAAGAAAGAAAAACCGAGCCGTGCGGAACGAGGATATTCGGATGCCCGCGGACCGAAAAAGAAAGATGACTGGCAGGAGTTCTTCAAAGATAAGGAACCTGACTTCAGCGAAGAAGGATGGGCACGCAGAAAACCGAAGAAGTAAGATTCTAACTAATATATCTCCCGGAATGATTTCCATTCAGCCCGGGGATTACCAAAGTTTAGCCCAGGGCTCACATGAGATGAACCCTGGGCTTATTTTTATTAGCCCGGGGCATACGGTCGTTCTCCCCTGGGCATAATTCCAGTAAATGCATATGTAAGACTACATGAGCTATCTTATCGGGCTATTTTCAGTTCTTGTACCAAATTTCCTGCTTTACCGTATTTCTCCATGATAAAGAGCATATACCGGACATCCACTCCGATACAACGTTGCAAATCGGGTTCAAAAACAATATCACTGCTCATGGCTTCCCAGTTCCCATCGAAAGCCAGGCCAAGTAATTCTCCTTTGCTGTTAAACATGGCACTGCCGGAGTTTCCGCCTGTAATATCATTATTAGAGATGAAGCAAACGCTCATATCGCCTTGTTCATTGGCATATCTGCCGAAGTCACCGGAAGAAAGCAGGTTCAGCAACTCCGGTTGGACGGCAAAGTCAATATCACCGGCATGCTCTTTCACCTTCTCGAATATGCCTTTTACGGTCGTATAATAGTCATAGGTAGCTCCGTCAAAAGGTGAGTAGCCATCCACTGTTCCAAAACTCAAACGCATGGTAGAATTGGCGTCGGGATAGAAATTACGGTCGGCATACATGCGACGCATGGCGGCATTGAACAGCCGCTCGCCTTGCTCTATCTGCTCGGAAGCTTCGGAGATACTTTGGTTCATCTCGTAGTATTTCACAATCAGGTCGAGACTCAAGGAAACGGCAGGGTCTTCAATCAGATTATAAGTCGTATCCCGTTCCAGGAAACGTTTCAAGCCTTTTGGAGAAGTTATTTGGGACGTTGCGTATAAAGAATCGACATAAGTTTGAATATTCCCGTTGTAAAGCGTATCTATCCTCTGATACATGGCGGGGAGATATTTCTTGTCGACTTTCTCCTGATACTCCTTGAGCATGGCAGCAAAGACCTCTTTATCAATGGAAAGGTCAAGATTATCATACTTTGCCAATAGTTTCTTCATGCGGCTTACTACCTGTTTTTCTTCTGCCTCAAAATCGAAGTTCAGGATTTCAAGGGCAAGTTGAACCAATTCAGGGCCATTAATAAACGCCTCGCCGAAATAAGCCAAAGCGTGGTTTGTCTCGCGGCGATTGCTATAATCCAATTCCAAAGAAGAGAATAAACGAAGGAGTTTTTCCCGTTCTGACGGGTGCGATTGAATCCATTCACGGAGTGCAGCCTCAGCAATACGTTTCTTTTCCAAGACTTTTAGATGTCTGATGGCTTTATTCGTTCCGATGCTATTCTTCCAGTAATTGGAGCTTTCATCATATTTTGAGGCATATTTGATACGGATATCCGGACGGCGATCCATTTCTCGCTTCCAAACAGCCTGTTTCACTCCACGCACGTCAATCATGGCCTGATTGATGCCATTCATCATTTCCTCAATGCCATACGAGGAAAGATAACGCTCCGTGCTTCCCGGATAACCAAGCGTCATGCAGAACGAGCCTTCCTTATATCCATCCAAAGAGATGGGAGCTACATATTCAGGGTGATATGGGACATTCTCAGGAGAATAATCCGCCGGACCGTTCTTGCTATTAGCATAGATACGAAACACGCTAAAATCACCGGTATGACGCGGCCACATCCAGTTATCCGTATCCCATCCGAATTTTCCGACCGAAGAAGGGGGAGCAAATACCAGACGGACATCATTATAATCCCTGTAAACAGAAAGCCAGAATTCATTTCCTGCGTAATAAGCATCTACTATCCCGGTCAACGTGGAGTCCTTTTCCGAAATCTCCATGCCGATTACATTCATGACAGAATCGACAGCTACCCGGCGTTCTGATTCCGTTTTAGCATGTTTGGCAGCGGACAATACCCGTTTGGTCACATTCTCCGTACGAAGCAGGAAACGAACATACAACTCCGGATTCGGCAGTTCTTCTTCAAGACTACGTGCCACAAAACCATCTTTCAGATAGTCGTGCTCCACTGAAGAATGTTGCTGGATACTGCTGAATCCGCAATGATGGTTGGTAAACACTAAGCCGTCTTCGGAAACAACGACTCCCGAACAAAAGCCGCCAAAGCTGACAACGGCATCTGCAAGACATGGTTTCTTCGGGTCATATAGTTTCTTTACAGGCATCTGCAAGCCAAGTTGTTTCATCACTTGTTCTGTCTGCTTGTTCTTATTGAGATTTCCCAACAACCACATTCCCTCGTCGGCAAAAGCTTTCGAGAGACAGATAGAGAGAAGTACGATGGCGGTTAGTCTGAATTTCATGTTCTTATTTTTAGATTCATTATTCTGTAATCAGTCGCAACTGTTTGGCTCCTACACGGGCTTTCAGCCATTCGCTGATTTTTTGTTTTTCTGTTGTGGACGGATGTTTGGTAAATTTCAGAACAGCCAGTGTCACTGTATCTGCTTTCATCGAATCTACCCGCACTTCGAGCGAATGAGCGATAGAAAGTGTAGTGACAGTAGGATAAAGCACCTTCAATTCGGGCACTAACGTACGGCTCATCGCATCGTACGTCCTGTATTGTTCGAGCGTTGTCTCCAGTTGGGATATCTTCACTTTCTGCTCTTGGAGACGCTGTTCGCTGTTCTTGTAGAAATCTTCCATCACCATGGCACGGATAGAAGAGACATCCACCGCTTCGTTATTCATACCCTGCAATACAATAAGCTTGGTATCTTCGAGCTTATACTCTTTCAACTTGCTACGAGCTATGGAAATGGAAGCATCCGGCACTTCAGACCCAATCAGAACAACACGAAGTTCCTTATGTTCATAACTGATCTTCTTGTCAAGCACCTGTGTATTCTCAAATCCTAATTGTTCAGAAATAAACCGATTGGCCGCAGCTTCGTAGAAGGTACTTTTAATGATACCGAACGTCAGATAGACAGCCGGGCACATCGTCAGAATCACAATCAGGATGATATATTTACGTACTGTCTTCTCACGGGTCTTATCTACAAACTCTTTCCGTTGGAAGTGCATCACACGAACTCCGAGGAAGGTAGCCAGACTGATGAATACAGAGTTGATAAAATACAGATAGAAAGCTCCGAGAAAATAGATCAGATTACCTGACGCTAATCCGTATCCCGCCGTACAAAGCGGCGGCATCAATGCGGTAGCGATGGCAACGCCCGGAATCACGTTCCCTTTTTCTTTAGTAGAAAGGGCTACAACACCCGCCAAACCACCGAATAATGCGATGAATACGTCATAAATAGTAGGCGATGTGCGTGCCAGCAATTCTGATTGTGAACCGGCAATAGGGGCAAGAAGAAAGAAAATGGTTGCCGTCGTCACACTGAAAGCTGTCGTTATAAGGAAACTCTTCAGAGAGCGTTTCATCAGTTCGAAGTCATTCAGCCCGACAGATAAACCCACACCCATGATAGGCCCCATCAATGGAGAGATCAACATGGCACCAATGATGACGGCGGTAGAGTTCACATTCAATCCGAGTGATGCCATAAAGATGGCGAAGATAAGAATCCACAAGTTGGCACCTTTGAATTCTACTCCTTTACGGATAGAATCGACTGTTGCCAATTCGTTATCCTTATCCTTTCTCAAGTCCAGATATTCGTTCAAAAAGGACTTGATGGCAAATTTATTACGCTCATCTGTCTTCATGTTTATTTCTTTTTTATAAATCGGTTAATAACAGGAATCTGGCTCAAAGGCAAGTCCCGCTTGATAATATAACTTACAAACAACAACAAAAGCACTGTGCGGAAAGCAAGGCGAAGCACAAGATTGGAGATTGGCATTTGTTCTCCAATCACATAGAGTACCGCCGCAAGCAACACATACAGTCCAAGGCTTTTCAAATCATATTGAATCGGATACTTCTTCTGTCCCATCCAATAAGACAGCAGCATAATTACTCCATATCCGGCAACGGAAGCCCAGGCAGAAGCAATATAGCCGTAAGTAGGAACGAACATAATATTCATCACTACAATAATAGCACAACCTATCAGTGAGAAATAAGCTCCCCAACGTGTCTCGTCTGTCAGTTTATACCAAAAGGAGAGATTGAAATAGATGCCTTTGCAGATTTCCGCAAGCATCACAATAGCCACGACTCCCAAACCTTCCCAATATCCTTTTGCTACCAGATAACGCAGCAAATCAAGATAGAACATTACGGCAAGGAAAGCCAGTAACGAGAAGATAAGGAAATACTTCATCGCAGCCGCATACATTTTCCGGTTGTCCCCTTCACGATCCTTGCCAAATACAAACGGCTCGTAAGCATAGCGGAAAGCTTGCGTAAACATTGCCATTACCATGGCTATTTTACTGGTAGCCGCATAAATACCCAGTTGCACCAGCCCTTCCTGCCGGTTTTCGAAAAGGAACGGGTAAATCATCTTATCCACCGTCTGATTCAGAATACCGACCAAGCCAAGAATCAGTACCGGGAAGGAATAAATAACCATACGTTTCAGCAATGCCCTATCCAGTTTGTAGGCAAACCCTCTCAGTTCAGGGATAAAGAAGAACATCTGGGCAACGGAGACTATCAAGTTACTGATAAAGATATAACCTATCAGATAATCGGGGTCATAGAACCATGAGACAGTTTCCGGATAATGTATATTCAGCCAGGGGCATAACAGTAAGAAAAACAGGTTCAGCCCGATTCCGCCAACAATGGAAAGCAGTTTGATAGCCGCAAACTTTATCGGTCGTTTTTTATAGCGTAGATAAGCGAAAGGAATACACTGAAAAGAGTCTAAAGCCACTACAATAGCCATCATCGCTATAAATTCCGGATGGTTACCGTAATCCAGCAGATCGGAAATCGGCTGTAGGAACAATAAACAGAGAAGAACGAAAATCAACGATACCCCGCCTACCGAAAGCAAAGAGTTGGCATATACTTTCATCGGTTCCTCTCCCGATTTGTTGGCAAAACGGAAGAATCCGGTTTCCATACCGAATGTAAGCAGTACCAGCATCAAAGCCGTAAAAGCATATACATTGGATACGACTCCATATCCCCCCGTAGAAGCCGGTAAAACCGCTGTATACAACGGCACCAGCATATAGTTGAGGAATCGTCCGACAATGCTACTCAACCCATAAATTGCAGTATCTTTTGCTAATGATTTTAGTCCAGCCATGCAGATAATGATTAGTGATTAACGGACGAATGATTAGCGATTAATATCGAACAGCCGGTAGTATCTCCACTCTCCTCCTTCTGGAAGGAGGAGTCCCCGCAGGGGGAGGTGGTAGGATTCCCTCTCCTCTTCCTCACAGCCTCTCGAATCTCCTCCACTATTTGCGAAGGATTCTCAAATACCACCCTATTCTCAAACCGAATGACCCATATACCCTTCTCATTAAACAGGAAACGTGCACGAGTATCCGCATAATCCATTGCCGCCGAAGTAGAATGTACTTCTCCGTCCAATTCTATACCCAATCGGAATTGCGGACAATAGAAATCTAAAATATAAGGACCGACACTCTGCTGCCGACGAAATTTAAGTCCATCAATTTGCTTTCCTTTGATTAGTTTCCAAAGAGTGGCTTCGGCAAAGGTGCCCCCATTTCTTAAATCTTTTCGAACTGATTTCAGTTCAGACTTATTCATTGTATCGTGCATAGATCATTTGTTTTATGTATTCACCTACCACCTCCCCCTACGGGTACTCCTCCTTCCAGAAGGAGGAGAATGGGAATACTACCGACTATTAACTCTCGGAGATTCCCCTAATGAGATATGACTTACTACTAATTTACACTAACTTTATATTAACATTCTGCTAACTTTACATTAACCTTATATTAATCATTAAATAACGTTTTCTGATTACTGTTATACAGGCTACGCCCCAAATGCTTGTAAGCAAGTTCCGTCACTTCACGGCCACGGGGAGTACGCTTCATAAATCCTTCTTTTATGAGGAAAGGTTCATATACTTCTTCAATGGTTCCCGCGTCTTCACCCAAAGCGGTTGCAATGGTTGTCAGTCCCACAGGGCCGCCTTTAAACTTGTCTATGATGGTACAAAGTATCTTGTTGTCTATCTCGTCCAGACCATATTTGTCGATATTCAATGCTTCCAACGCAAACTGGGAGATTTCCGTATCAATAGATCCGGAACCTTTCACCTGCGCAAAGTCGCGTACACGACGAAGCAAAGCATTGGCAATACGCGGCGTTCCACGACTGCGGGAAGCAATCTCCGATGCTGCACGCACCGAGCAGGGTACATCCAGGATGGATGCGGAACGACGGATAATGTTACTCAAGATATCATCATCGTAATATTCCAAATGCAGGTTAATACCAAAACGTGCACGAAGCGGAGCCGTTAGCAGGCCGCTGCGTGTAGTGGCACCCACTAACGTAAAAGGATTCAAATCAATCTGAATACTACGTGCCGAAGGCCCCTTATCAATCATAATATCAATGCGATAATCTTCCATGGCAGAGTAAAGATACTCTTCCACTACCGGTGACAGACGATGGATTTCATCAATAAAAAGCACGTCATTCGGTTCGAGACTGGTCAGTACACCTGCCAGGTCGCCCGGTTTGTCGAGTACCGGACCGGAAGTCACTTTAAAGCCGACATTCAGTTCATTGGCGATAATATTCGAAAGAGTTGTTTTTCCCAAGCCGGGAGGGCCATGAAGCAGGACATGGTCTAGTGCCTCGCCACGCAAGCGTGCCGCCTTCACAAAAATGCGAAGGTTCTCCACCACCTTATCCTGTCCGCTAAAGTCCTCAAAGCTCAACGGGCGGAGTGCATTCTCAAAATCCCGTTCCTTTGAAGTTAGCTGATGTTCGCGTATGTTAAAATCTTCTTGTTCCATTTATTTCTCGAAAGTAGGAGACAAAGATAGAGAAATACATTCATTTTCAATATAAGAAAGATGAATAAAAAAAGCCCGGTAGCATGAAAAGCAACTATAAAATATTACTTTTGCACGATATATATCGTATATATGATATATATAAATCTATAATACACGCAATCGACTATGGTTCTAAATTATATCTGGATAGCTTTCTTCCTTATAGCCTTCGTCATCGCCCTCGCAAAAGTGATTTTCCTGGGAGATACGGAGATATTCACCGCTATCATGAACTCGACATTCGACTCTTCAAAGACAGCTTTTGAGATTTCTCTCGGGCTTACCGGAGTATTAGCCCTTTGGCTGGGTATTATGAAAATCGGCGAGAACAGTGGATTAATCAGTGCATTGGCACGTTTCTTGAGTCCGGTACTCTGCCGTTTGTTCCCGGATATTCCTAAAGGGCATCCTGTACTGGGGTCTATCTTTATGAATATGTCCGCCAATATGCTCGGACTGGATAATGCCGCCACTCCGATGGGACTGAAAGCAATGAAAGAATTGCAGGAGCTGAATCCGAAGAAAGACACGGCTTCCAATCCGATGATTATGTTCTTAGTCATCAATACTTCGGGACTGATTCTTATCCCTATCAGTATCATGGTATATCGTGCACAAATGGGGGCTGCGCAACCGACAGACGTGTTTATCCCTATTTTGCTAAGTACTTTCATTTCTACTTTGGTGGGAGTTATAGCCGTCAGCATTGCCCAGAAGATAAACTTAATCAATAAGCCGATTCTGATATTGATGGGTGTAGTCTGCCTCTTCTTTTCCGGATTGATTTATCTGTTTATCAGTGTCTCCCGTGAGGAAATGGGAACTTACTCCACACTGATAGCCAACATCATTCTGTTCGGTGTTATCATCCTGTTTATTCTAACAGGGATCAGAAAGAAAATCAATGTCTATGATTCTTTTGTGGAAGGGGCTAAAGAAGGTTTTACCACGGCTGTGCGTATCATTCCCTATTTGGTGGCTTTCCTTGTAGGTATCGCTGTATTCCGCACTTCGGGAGCGATGGACTACTTAGTGGGTGGAATCGGTTATGTAGTAGGATTGTGTGGAGTGGATACCAGCTTTGTAGGTGCATTGCCTACGGCACTAATGAAATCACTTAGTGGAAGCGGTGCAAACGGATTGATGATTGATACGATGAAAGAACTGGGGCCCGATTCATTTGTAGGACGTATGAGTTGTGTAGTACGCGGAGCTTCGGATACCACTTTCTACATTCTGGCTGTCTATTTCGGCAGTGTAGGTATCAGTAAAACCCGCAATGCGGTAACTTGCGGCTTAATCGCCGATTTCTCCGGTATCATAGCCGCTATCTTAATCAGTTATTTATTTTTCTTTTAAATCATAACATTCAATTATGGCTGTAACTTATCAAACAGAAGGCGTCAAGATGCCTGATATCAAAAAACGTGAGACTACGGAATGGATAAAAGCCGTAGCTGCTTCCTACGGAAAAAGACTCGGTGAAATCGCCTATATCTTTTGTTCCGACGAGAAAATACTGGAAGTAAACCGCCAATATCTGCAACACGATTATTATACAGATATCATTACCTTCGACTATTGCGAGGGCGACCGTTTATCAGGCGATTTGTTCATCAGCTTGGATACGATACGCACCAATGCAGAGCAATTCGGTGCATCCTATGACGATGAGCTACATCGTGTCATTATTCACGGGATACTCCATCTTTGCGGTATAAACGATAAAGGCCCCGGAGAACGGGAAATTATGGAAGCGGCAGAAAATAAGGCATTGGCGGTACGACAGCTATAAGCTATATCCTGTTGGCGATTCATCCAGATATACTATAACAGTATAATGAAAAAACGCCCCATCGTAACCACTACGACGGGGCGCCTTCATTAGCAACGTAATGCTAATATTAACACTAAATTATTTAAGAGAGAGATTTATTTCTTCTTGTCGGGAGCTACTTCCGGAGTCACCAATTTCTTGATTGATTTGGTATTCAGATACAGGAAAGCTAACCTCGGTGGTCCGTCCTGTGTAACCAGTTCCAATGAATCAGTTGTCAGCTTTCCGATGCGTTCACGTGTCTTATACACTTCCGTCTTTCCATTGTCTTCCTTGCTGAATCCTTCGATAATCAAATAGCCGTCTTTATCAATCTTCCAAGTCTTTAAATCTAAAGAAGGGATATTGACAGCAGAGCATTTTCCCCCTTTTTTGAACTCAAATCCTTTGAATTCACCTGTAGACTTGTAGGTATAAGGATTACACCATTTACCAATAATTTGTTTCTCCACTTTGCCCTGTCCGTAGCTGCTGAACGCAAAGCAGAACAGAGTCATAGCTGTAATTAATAGTTTCTTCATTTCATTTATTTTTCTAGTAAATCATATTTTTGGTCAATGCCACGTTCTCTCAGATGAATACCCTCCTTCATCCAACGCGGCTCTTTGGTTCCTTTCAGGTAATAGTCGAAGAACTGCATCATCCGGATAGTCCAGTCTTTCTGAGCACCTCTGCCCATTACAAAATGCCCTTCACCTTTGTAATTCAATAACCATGCCGGACGTTGCAGGCGGCGCATAGCTAAATAAAGAGCACGACCTTGTTCATACGCAACAGCCTCATCCTGGTCATTATGCAATATCAATAAAGGTGTATGTATCTTGTCTGCTTCCAGAATTGCAGAACTAGCCAAATACTTATCTTTCGCTTCCCATAAGGTCTTTCCCATCCGGCTCTGTGTCTCTTCGTACATAAAATAGCGCGGCAGCCCACTTCCATTACGAATTCCCAAATAGCCGGTAACCATATCGGTGATAGGAGCCGCAATATTGGCACAGGTGAAAATATCTGTCTTTGTCACCAAATAGGATGTTTGATAACCGGACCAGCTATGCCCCTGCAAACCAATTTTCCCGGGATGCGCTATCCCCTGCTCTATCAAGTACTTTGTTCCGCTAACCACAGCATCATAACAACTCTGGCCGGGAGTCCCAACCGTGAAATGCACGTCCGGCATAAACACAATATAACCATTGCTGGCAAAATATACAGGATCTCCTAACGCGCTGCTCAGCAAAGGTGCATGATAGATATTCAGCTCACCGGAATGGGTTTCATAAAACTGTACCAGCACCGGATATTCTTTTTGGGGATCATAATCTTCAGGCAAGTAAAGCAATCCCTTATTTTCCTTATTCTCGTAATTGGTCCACTTCACCAGTTTGACTGTACCCCATTTATAATCCGCCTGTTGAGGGTTGGCATCCGTTACTCTGACCGGATTTGAAAAGTCTGCTTTGCTCCACCACAAATCCCGAAATTCCGATACATTCTGACGATTCCAAACACAATACTTATGATTGTCAGAGAAACGGTGTATGGTATATACATAATTCCCTTCCATCAGCTTCTTCAGACGTCCTTTCATATCAAGCTGATAGACACCCTCATCCATCGTGTCTTTATCCCAAAGGCTGACAATGACAGTTTCGTCTTTCTGAAAAACATCCTTATCTATATTGCTCGTCATTTTACGAATAGATTTGCCATGCTTGCGACCATACCCTTTAGTCAGGCACTCCGGCTGACGTTCTCCAGTCAAATCAACCTTCCACCAGTCATATGCATCGTACAGAAAGACATTATTCCCGTCAGCCGTCCACCCTGCTATTCCATAAGCGGGGGCAGGAGCCGGTTTATCATAACTTTCCACGAACATCGGATAACCGATAGCATCAGATATATTAACGACCTTACCGGTAGCACCATCAAACTTATTCCAGACTTGGGCAATCGGATCATACATTACCGCCCACTTGCCATTCATCGACCATTTCGGAGCAGTACGATAGTTACGTCCGATCAGTTGTTTCGCACCCGTATGCACATTCACCGAATACACATCGAACGGCAACCGGTCCAGCCACTCACGTTGCGTCTTATAAGGAGATTCGTCCGTGTAAAGCACATAATCCAATTTCTCTGCTCCCGATGGTAAGAGTAAATCTACGGTAGACGGGGCAATTTCAGTAAGCTTCTTGGAAGAAATATCATAAATATACGTCACCGACTTATCCTGCCTATAACGTCCGCCCCTTTGTAAAGTCGGAACTTCCATTTCGTTCCATGTCCACAACTCCAATTCAAAGCTCTTGTCCGGTTTCTTCTCCGGTTCTTCCCTTCTACGTGAAATCTGCTGTGAGTCCCGAAGTTCAAGTATCAGAAAATTATGGCTTTTAGACAAGTCAATGCGTCCGACAGCCATTCCCTCAGGTAAAACAATCTCTTTCCGGTCAAAAAGCAAGTTACAACCCGGCTTCTTTAATGAGAAAGCATACCACAAAGAATCATTTACGCTAAACTCCCCGGTCATCTCTTTCTCATTAAAACTGTAAGAAGAAGGTTCACTCTTTACAGAACTCTGATAAAGAGTCTTATATGGACCGGCTAAAGGACCATAACATAGCTCGTTCCCGTCTGACTTTCTACGAATGAAAAGAATAGAACGTCCTCCGTCATACAATGTATGATAGCCGATACTGTCAATATGAAAAGCAACTTCTGTCTTCAAATGACGTACCACCAGCCTGTTAAAAGCCGGGACATGATTCACCGTATCTTTCGGCACGTTAGTTACAGAGATTGAGTAAGGAGTCCCTTCTACAGGGCGAAAAGCCTCTTTATGTTTCCATTCGGCCTTTACTCCCGAAGGCAATGACAACAAGAACGTCTTCATTACTCCTGCTGAGTCCGCCTGCCGATAAAAAGCTCCTTGATCGTTATTATAAAACTCCAGGCGCTCTATATCACCATTCAGCAATATTTCTTTCCGTGTACGGGAATCGAATAAATGCAGAGGTTTTTCTTCCTTGCTATCCGGATTATATTCCATCAACGATATACGGTAAGTCACCCACCTGCCTGTCGGTGAAATATCCGGCGCATCAATACGTTTCCAAGACGTACACGCTTCTATATCCAACGGCCTCTTCTGAGCCTCAACAGACAAGCTTCCACCTAGCAACAAGCCCGCTATAATCCCTATATGTACAAATATCCGGTTCATCTTATCTTCTCCTGTCATCTTTAATCATATCCTTGTTCAAATCGACATCAGAATCAGCCGAGTTGTCATGCAACAGCAAGCGGGCAAAATGACGCCACATCTTATGCTCGAAGAAGTCCTCGGACTCACCGAAGAATCCATGTGTACATTTCGGCAATACAAACATCTCGAAATCCTTATCTGCCTTAATCAACGCATCCACCAGACGCAATGTGTTAGCCGGATTCACAGTCTTATCCATCGCACCGGTAAACAGCAGCAAGCCGTGCTTATAATTCTTTGCCAACTCCTGATTCGGACGTACACGGACACTATAATCATACGTCGTGCTTTCTACTCCCAAACTGTCTTTAGTCGTTTTCACCTTCTCATCCACACCGAAATGAATCTCTACAAAACCTTTATTATAAATACGGTTGTCGTGATTACCAGCCGATGAAACGGCAGCCGAATAGAAATCGGGATAAGTGCAAATGGCGGCAGCCGACATAAATCCTCCGCCAGAATGTCCGTAAATACCGACTTTGGTAGCATCAATAAACGGATAACGGGCAGCCAGTTGCTCGATAGCATATTTATCATCCGCCAACGGATAATCACGCATATTGTTGTATCCGTAGGTATGATAAGCCTTTCCACGCATCGGAGTGCCGCCTCTGTGACCTACGGTTATTACAATGAATCCCAGTTGAGCCAGGCGGGTGTTATAAACATCGCTAATCGTAAAACGTGTCGGCACATATTCAAAGAACGGTCCCGGATAAACATTAGAAATGATAGGATAAACCTTTGTCGAGTCAAAATCGGCAGGTTTCCACATCACGCCATACAAGTCGGTCACTCCATCGGCAGCTTTTACCTTAAAGCGTTCCGGCGCTTTCCATCCCATCTCATAAACAGGCTGCAAATCGGGCTTTTCCAACGTCATGATTACCTTTCCATTCCGGTTACGAACCACATTCACCGGTTCCTGCGAAACGGTAGAATAAGAATCTACCATATATCGGTAAGACGGAGAGATACTGACATCATGTG
>OGJZ01002208.1_pt1 | contig 15035 bp, 10 predicted proteins | sample 1572321 | NCBI WGS metagenome assembly OGJZ01 (sample SAMEA2582086, study PRJEB24529) | metagenome | biome: Human gut stool | place: China | collected 2011 | reverse complement strand
CCTGGAGCGGGCCCGCGCGGCCGACGACCTGATCTGGAACCTGAACCAGGGGCTGGTCGCCGACCCCACGGGGCTGGGCCCCAAGACCATCCCAGAGACCCGCTCCGGCCGCGCCCTGGCCAACCCTATGATCTATCTGAACATCACCTCGGTCCTGCGCCGGGTGGACCCCGAGCAGGACGCGCTTTACAGCGAGCGGGCCGCCCAGTGCGTGGATGAGATTTTCCGCTACCACTACAAGCCAGAGCTGGGCTGCACCTTGGAGAGCGTCGGCCCCAACGGCGAGTTCCGGGGCGACGTGACCGAGGGCCGGGTGGTCAACCCCGGCCACGACATCGAGTGCTCCTGGTTCCTGATGGAGGACGCCAACCGGAAGGGCGACAAGGAGCAGCACGAGGTGGCGGTCAAGATCTTTGACCAGGCCATCGAGGCCGGCTGGGACTACGAGTACGGCGGCCTGCTCTACTTCATCGACTGCCTGGGGCGTCCCCCTGAGGCCTATGAGCACGACATGAAGCTCTGGTGGCCCCACGACGAGATCCTCATCGCCAGCCTGATGATCTACCGCGACACCGGCGACGAGAAGTACCTGACCTGGTTTGAGCGCACCCTGGACTACTGCAAGGAGCACTTCTCCGATCCCGAATACGGCGACTGGTACGGCTACCTGCGCCGGGACGGCAAGCCAACCATGCCCGCCTGCAAGGGCAGCACGTTCAAGGGGCCCTTCCACCTGCCGCGGATGCTGGTGATGTGTGACCAGATGCTGGGACAGCTCCTGGCCGGACAGTGAGGGGGCAGTTATGCCCTTTGGAAATGTATTTGAAAAGATCAACAGTGAATACTACCAGCTGACCAGCGCGGAAAAGAAGGTGGCCGACTATGCGGTGATTCACCAGCAGAAGACCCAGTTCATGTCCATCTCCGAGCTGGCGGAGGAGGCCGGCGTGGCGGAGGCCACTATCTCCCGCTTCTGCAAGCGGCTGGGCTACAAGGGGTACAGCGCGTTCAAGCTTGCCGTAGCCAACTCCACGGCACGGCGGGTGGAAGCCCCTACCGTACCGGGGGAGATCCGGCCGGAAGACAGCATTGAGGAGCTGTGTCAGAAGCTCTACGCCGCTGACCGGGATGCCATGGCCCAGACGGTGGAACTGATCCGCCCGGACAGCGTCCGGAAGGCGGCGGACCTGCTCTTTTCCGCGGAAAAGGTGCTGTGCATGGGGCAGGGGGGGTCCATGATCCTGGCCCAGGAGTGCGCCCATCTGTTTAGCACCGCCCGGCCCAACTTCTACGCGGTGCTGGATTCCCACATGCAGGCCATCGCCGCCTCCCACCTGACGGCCCGGGACGTGGTACTGTATTTTTCCTACTCCGGCTCCACGGAGGAGCTGCTGAAAAACCTGAAAATCATCCGGGACCGGAGAGCGGTGGCCATCCTGGTCACCCGGTTCCCCAAATCCCCCGGTGCGGCCTATGCCGACGTAGTGCTTCAGTGCGGCTCTCTGGAGGGGCCCCTCCAGGGCGGCTCGGTGGCGGCCCGTGTAGCGCAGCTCTACCTGATGGACGTGCTGTTCCATGAGGTGTGCCGCAGGGATGTGCAGGGCAGTGCGGAGACAAGGGAGGCCGTGGCGGAGGTGCTTTCAGACAAGCACATTTGACCGCGTATTGCAAAACGTGAAAGAAATTTGCAGAATTTTTGGAGAAATAAAATTTTCTTCGAAAAGCATATTGACAAAACACCCTCGGAATTATACAATCTACACAACGGACGAGATGTCCTGGAAAGAAAAATTTATCGAAAATGAGGAGGAAGAACAATGAACATGAAGAAACCTCTTGCGCTCCTGCTCGCCGCCGGTATGACTCTGGGGCTGGCCGCCTGCGGCAACGGCTCCCAGGGTAACAGTGAGTCCCCCGCGCCCGGCGGCGAGACCGGCGGCAGCTCCACCGGCGCTGTTGAGTTGAATCTGTGGGCGTTCAACATCGGTGGCTTCACCGACGCTTCCAACTGGGATTCCATCATCGCCGCATTCAATGAGCAGAATCCCGACGTCAAGATCACTGTCACTCCCATCAACTATCAGGACGGCGACCAGAAGCTGACCAACGCCATCACCTCTGGCACCGGCCCCGACATCATCTTTGAGGGCCCCGAGCGTATCGTGGGCAACTACGCCCGTGAGGGCCTGATGGTGGACCTGTCCGACCTGTGGGAGAATGGCGGCTCCGACATTCCCGAGGGCATTTCCTCTGTGTCTCAGTTGGACGGCACCTACTACATGTACCCCCTGAGCGTAGCCGCCCACTGCATGGCTATCAACTATGATGTCTTTGAGGCGGCTGGTGCCCTCCAGTATATCGACGAGGAAACCCGCACCTGGACCACCGACAACTTCGTAAAAGCCATGGAGGCCGTTCGTGACGCCGCGGCGGCGGGCACCGTCAACGTTGCCACCCCCGGCATCATCTACTGCGGAGCCCAAGGCGGGGACCAGGGTACCCGCGCCCTCGTCAACAACCTGTACTCCGACTACTATGTCAATGAGGACGGCACCTCCTACCTCGCTAACAGCGAGAACAACGTCAAGGCTCTCAAGCTGCTGCAGGATATGGTGAACAACGGTTCCATGTCCGCCAATGCCAGCTTCGCCGCGGCCGACGAGCTGCAGGCCTTTGCCAACCAGACCTGCGCCGTGTCCTTCTGCTGGAACTACTCCAATTACACCCAGTATGCTGAGCAGACCCAGTTCACTCCCTTTGCCATGGCCTTCCCCTCCGACGACGGCAAGCCCGAGCTGGAGATGGCCGGCCCCTATGGCTTCGGCGTGTTCAACAACAAGGATGAGGCCAAGATTGAGGCCGCCAAGAAGTTTGTGCAGTTTGTCTGCGACGACCAGACCACCGGCATCGAGGCGGTGAAGACCACTGGATTCTTCCCTGTCCACGCTGACTGGGGTGACGTCTATGCCGGCGACGCTGACGCCGAGACCCGCGCGCCCTTTGCCCTGATGAGCGACTACCTGGGCCGCTACTACAACCTGACCGGCGGCTGGACCGAGCAGCGCGGTTACTGGTGGCCCATGCTGGCTGAGATTATGACCACCGGCGCTGACGTGCAGACTGCGGCCGACAACTTTGTGCAGCAGGCCAACGCAAACATTGGCTGAGAGCCCGATCAACGCATTTGAATTGCGCACACCTGTGCCCGCTCCCTGCTGAGAGGGGGCGGGCACAGCTTCTTTTTACCACACCGGTGAAAGGAAAGGCAAATACCACTTGAAAGAGGGGAGACACTCATGGCGCAAAATACCGTGACGGCCCAGGCCGGACGGAAGCCCAAAAAGCAAAAGCAGTCCCAATTCTCCGGCATGAGCCGCGCCCTGGTGCGGAGAGAGACCATCTCCGCCTATCTGTTCCTGCTGCCCAGCCTGATCTTTTTCGTGACCTTCGTGGTCGTGCCCATGTTCATCTGCCTGTTCTACAGCTTTACGAAGTATGGCTTGGGCGGTATCAAGGGGTTCGCAGGACTGGAGAACTATATCAAGCTCTTTCAGGACCCTATTTTTCACAAGGGCTTCCTGAATACACTGATTATCGTGGTGGTGGCGGTGCCCTGTGTCACCGCTTTCTCCCTGTGGGTGAGTTCCGCCATCTATAAGATGCACTCCATTCCCCGCTCCTTCTTCCGCTGTGTGTTCTACCTGCCGGTGGTCACCGGATCGGTGGCCATCACGGTAGTGTGGAAGTGGATTCTGAATCCCTACAACGGCATCCTTAACCAAGTGGCGGGCACGACCGGCTTTGACTGGTTGGGCACCCAGAGCACGGCCCTCTGGTTCATCATCCTGATCCTGTTTACCACCTCCATCGGCCAACCCATCGTGCTGTATGTGGCGGCCCTGGGCAACGTAGACCAGTCCCTTATCGAGGCCGCCCAAGTGGACGGCGCCACCAAGCTTCAGGTCTTTTGGAAGATCAAGTGGCCCCAGATCATGCCTACCACCCTCTACGTGCTGGTTATCACGACTATCAACTCCTTCCAGTGCTTTGCGCTGATCCAGTTGCTGACCAAGGGCGGGCCACTGAACTCCACCATGACCATCATGTATCAGGTCTACGACACCGCTTACCGGCTGAACGATCTGGGTTATGCCTGCGCGATCGGTGTTGTTCTGGCCATTATCATCGCCATTTTCTCCGCCATCCAGTTCAAAGTGGCGAAGACGGACTAAGGAAGGAGTGAGAAAATGAGTGCAAATACGACCACAGTCAAAGTGAAAAAAACTGATCTGAGCGGCACTTCTACGGCTTATAAGGCCGTCGCCGTGGTAATTCTGATCCTGCTGGTGATCTTCTTCCTGTTCCCCCTGTACTGGATTGTCACTGGTTCATTCAAGGATGTCATCGAGATCAATTCCCGCGTACCCATCTGGTTTCCCCAGAACCCCACTGTGGACAACTATGCCCGCCTGTTTGAGAACCCTGCTTTTCTGTGGCTGTTTAATATTGTGTTCATCTCTGCCATGGCCATGCTCCTGACCTGTATTACTGCTGCTCTGGCCGGCTATGCCTTGGGTAAGAAGCGGTTCTACGGCCGGGCCATCCTGTTCACCATTATCATCTGCGCCATGGCTCTGCCCAAGCAGGTCATTGTTATCCCTCTGGCTCAGGAGATGAAGCTGCTGCACCTGAGTGACACCTTGTGGGCGGTCATCCTGCCCACCGTGGGCTGGCCCTTTGGTGTCTTCCTGATGAAGCAGTTCTCTGAGACGATCCCTAATGAAATTCTGGAGGCTGCCCGGGTGGACGGCGCCGGGGAGCTGAAGACCTTCTTCAGCGTGGTGTTCCCCATGATCAAGCCCGGCATCGGCGCTCTGGCCATTTTTACCTTTGTCAATACCTGGAATGACTATTTCCTTCAGTTGGTTATGCTGACCAGTAAGGAGAAGTGGACCCTGCCCCTGGCGATTGCCAACCTACAGGGCGAGATGTCCTCCGACTTCGGCCTCATCATGGCCGGTGCTGCCCTGGCGGCCATCCCCATCATCGTGGTGTTCATCGCGTTCCAGAAGTACTTTACCCAGGGAATAGCCATGGGAGCAGTCAAGGGCTGACGCGCCGCTCGTGCTGCCCCTCCGCTGGCACAGCCAGCGGAGCCTGCGCTACAAATGTGCCGCCAAAAGAACGGAGCCTCTATAAAATGAGATTCTGATTGAGAAGAGAGAAGGATACTATCATGAGCGATTTGAAGAAATACCACGGTGTTATCCCCGCGTTTTACGCCTGCTATGACGAGGAAGGGAATATCTCACCGGAGCGGGTGCGGGGCCTGACCCGCCACCTGATTGGCAAGGGCGTAAACGGCCTGTATGTGGGCGGTTCCTCCGGCGAGTGTATCTATCAGGGCGTGGAGGAGCGCAAGGTGGTGCTGGAGAACGTGATGGCCGAGGCCAAGGGCAAGGTGGTTGTCATCGCCCACGTGGCGTGCAACAACACCGCCGACAGCCAGGTGCTGGCCGCCCACGCGGAGAGCCTGGGGGTGGACGCCATCGCCTCCATTCCTCCCATCTACTTCCACCTGCCCGAGTACGGCATCGCCCAGTACTGGAATGATATCTCCGCCGCCGCCCCCAACACCGACTTTGTCATCTACAACATCCCCCAACTGGCGGGGGTGGCCCTGACCACCTCTCTGCTGCGGGAGATGAAGAAAAACCCCCGTGTGATCGGCGTGAAGAACTCCTCCATGCCAACCCAGGATATCCAGATGTGGCATGACGAGGATCTGCTCGTTTTTAACGGGCCCGATGAGCAGTTCATCTCCGGTCTGGCCATGGGCGCTTGCGCCGGCATCGGAGGTACCTATGCCGTTATGCCCGAGCTCTTCCTGAAGGTGTATGAGCACTTCCAGAAGGGTGAGATGGAGGCGGCCCGCCAGATCCAGAATGAGATTGACCACATCATCTACAAGATGTGCTCCGCCCACGGCAACCTGTACGCCGTACAGAAAGCAATTTTGGCCAAGGACGGCGTGCCCTGCGGCTCGGTCCGCAAGCCCATGCCCGCCCTGATCGACAGCGATGCGGCTGTAGTGGACGAGGCCCACGCTATGATCGCCGCCGCCGTGGCTAAGTTCTGCTGATCCATTGGAACGCCCAGGGGCGGGCGTAGGCTGCGCCCGTCCCACTCTGTAAAGATAGGAGATGGTTGCAATGCGCATTTATCAAGCCGAAAACTACAAGGCCATGAGCCGCCGGGCGGCCAACATTATCTCTGCGCAGGTGATCTACAAGCCCAACTGCGTGCTGGGTCTGGCCACCGGCGGTACCCCCGTAGGGCTCTATCAGCAACTTGTGGAGTGGTATAAGAAGGGCGACTTGTCCTTCGCGGAGACCCGCTCCGTCAACCTGGACGAGTACCTCGGGCTGTCCCCCCACCATGAGCAGAGCTACCGCTATTTCATGCAGGACAATCTCTTCGACCATATTGACATCCATCCGGAGAACACCCACGTGCTCAACGGCCTGGCCAAGGACCCCAATGCCGAGTGTGCGGCCTATAATAAACTCATTGCGGAGCTGGGTGGTATTGACCTCCAGTTGCTGGGGATGGGCCATAACGGCCACATCGCCTTCAACGAGCCCGGCGACGACTTCGGCCTGGAGACCCACGTGGTGGATCTGACCGAGAGTACCATTGAGGCCAACAAGCGTTTCTTTGAGAGCCGTGATGAGGTGCCCCGCCACGCCCTGAGCATGGGTATCAAGAACATCATGAACGCCCGCCGCATCCTGATGGTGGTCAGCGGCGAGGAAAAGGCGGACATTGTCTGCAAGGCGTTTACGGGCCCCGTGACCAAGGAGGGTCCCGCCTCTGTGCTCCAGCTCCATCCTGACGTAACTCTGGTGGGCGACAAGGCCGCCCTTCACAAGCTGGTGGAAGCAGGTGTGACCGTATGCGGATAACCGGCGCTCAAGTGTTCGACCTGCAGGAGGGCTTTGTCCAGCGGGACATCTGCTTTGACGGCCGCCTGCTCTCCGGCTCCAGCGCGGACGGAAAGACCTATGACGCCTCCGGCTGCTATGTGATCCCCGGTCTCACCGACGTCCACTTCCACGGCTGCATGGGCCGGGACTTCTCCGACGCCGAACCAGAGGGCCTGGAGATTATGGCACAATATGAGCTCTCCCGGGGGGTCACCCAGATCTGCCCTGCCGGTATGACCCTGACGGAGGAGCAGCTCACCAAGATCTGTCAGGTGGCCGCCGCCCATCGGGCCGCCGATAAGCCCGGCGCCGCCCTCTGCGGCATCAATCTGGAGGGACCCTTCCTCTCCATGGCCAAAAAGGGCGCACAGAACGGCGCGTGGCTCCACGCCCCCGACGTGGCTATGTTCCGCCGCCTGATGGCCGCCTCCCAGGGACTGGTCAAGCTCGTTTCCATTGCCCCGGAGGAGCCGGGTGCCATGGAGTTTATTGAGGCGGTGGAGGGAGAAGTCACCGTGTCCATCGCCCATACCACGGCGGACTATGACACCTCTATGGAGGCTTTCCGTCTGGGGGCCCGGCAGGTGACCCATCTGTTCAACGCCATGCCGGCCTTCAGCCACCGGGCCCCCGGTGTGGTGGGAGCCGCCCTGGACACCCCCCTGTGCAATGTGGAGCTCATCTGTGACGGCGTGCACATCCACCCCTCGGTGGTGCGGGCCGTGTTCAAGATGTTCGGCTCCAAGCGGGTTATCCTGATTTCCGATACCATGCGGGCCGCCGGCATGCCTGACGGCGACTATACCCTGGGCGGTCAGGCCGTTCAGGTCAAGGGCAACCGGGCTACCCTGAGCGACGGCACCTTGGCAGGCTCCGTCACCGACTTGATGAAGTGCATGAAGACCGCTGTATCCTTCGGCATCCCCCTGGCGGATGCCGTGCGGGCCGCCGCCGTCAACCCGGCTATGGCCATCGGCATCTTCAGCCGGGTGGGCAGTCTGGAGCCTGGCAAGCGGGCCAATGTGGTGGTTCTGGATCAAAATCTCGACGTCAAGGACGTCTTCTTCCGCGGCGAGCTGGTCAGCCAGTAAACGTGCGCCCCAAAATTCAAGCCTTCCGACCCTACTCCATTTTCATAGGGCGGAGGAGCGGTCAAAAAGGAGGAACACCCGCCGGGCCGGCGGTGCGGCAGTGTGGAGACCTGCCGTAACGTCCGCAGAGTGACGCTCTCTGCGGGCAAGAGGGTATTTGCGGAGGCATTGCCCTTACGGCCCTGAACATGGCAACTGTATCCCTGAAGAATGTGAAGAAGATCTATGACAACAAGGTGACCGCGGTTCACGACTTCAACCTGGAGATTGCGGACAAGGAGTTCATCGTCCTGGTCGGCCCCTCCGGCTGCGGCAAGTCCACCACGCTGCGGATGATCGCCGGCCTGGAGGATATCTCCGAGGGCGATCTGGTCATCGGCGGCAAGCGGATGAACGACGTGGAGCCGAAGGACCGGGACATCGCCATGGTCTTCCAGAGCTACGCCCTGTACCCCCACATGACCGTATATGAGAACATGGCCTTCGCCCTGAAGCTGCGCAAGGTGCCCAAGGAGGAGATCGACAAGAAGGTGCGGGAGGCGGCCGAGATTCTGGACATCACCCAGTACCTGGACCGCAAGCCCAAGGCGCTGTCGGGCGGCCAGCGCCAGCGCGTGGCCATCGGCCGCGCCATCGTCCGTGATCCCCAGGTGTTCCTGATGGACGAGCCGCTGTCCAACCTGGACGCCAAGCTGCGCAACCAGATGCGTGCGGAGATCATCAAGCTGCGCCAGCGCATCAACACCACCTTCATCTACGTCACCCACGACCAGACCGAGGCCATGACCCTGGGCGACCGCATCGTCATCATGAAGGACGGCTTCATCCAGCAGATCGGCACCCCCCAGGAGGTGTTCGACCAGCCCGCCAACCTGTTCGTGGCCGGCTTCATCGGCTCCCCCCAGATGAACTTCTTCGACGGTGAGCTGGAGAAGAAGGACGGCAAGTACCAGCTCAAGGTGGGCGAGGCCACCGTGGTGCTGGGCGGCAAGGCCCAGGAGCTGCTGGTCGGGAAGGGCGTGGGCGAGCGCAAGGTGACTGTGGGCATCCGTCCCGAGCACATCGCCTTTGCCGCCGCCCCTGGCACCGATACCGTGTCCAGCAAGGTGGACGTGTCCGAGATGATGGGCAGCGAGGTGTACCTGCACGTCAACGCCGTGGGCCGCGACGTGGTGCTGCGCATCCCCACCACCGACCTGCCCGCCGAGCACCGGGCCGGCATCCCCTACGGCACGGAGATCAACTTTGCCTTCCGCCCCGACCTCATCCACCTCTTTGACCCTGAGACCGAGAAGAACCTGATGTACTAAGGGCATTGCTCTCCGCCGATTTGTAGAACCGCCCGGACAAACCGCACCCAGAGGAGGTGAGCGATGGAACTCTGAAGCAGGTCGTTTTACCGAAAGAAAAAGGGAGGATTGCGCATTGAAAAAGATTTTTCGAGTCTGTATAGCATTGCTTCTATGTTTTTCTTTGGTTACCCCGGCATTCGCCCTGGACGGAATATGGCACAATCCCTATGGCATTGATGATCTCTATGACCATGAACCCACCGAGATATACCCTCTGACTCCCATCGCCGGTGAGATGATCTATATCAAGAGCACAACATGGCCTATCGAACCGGGGCAGTCTGTATGGCTTACCTATACCAAAAACGGAGAGCCACAGCAGGATGTCGGCGCGGAATGGAAGTACAACGATGGGAATAACAGCTATTGGGAAGCTGCCATCGGCCCCTTTGCACAGGGCGATGTTATAGAGTACACCGTTTATGCAGACAAAGACGGGCAGAACACGCAGTCTATCGGCCCCTTCTCTTTCCACGTAGTGGAATGGGAAAGCGCGCAGTCTGTAGAACTCGGTTCGCAGGAAGAGGGTCTCGTTGTTCTGAATGTAACGTCTGACCAAGGAGATTCCACGCCTAAGCTGGGACTCAGCTTCCCATCTGCTGATGTCCTGCGCTTCCAGTTTTCCCCGCTGGGAGATGTGGCCTTCGAGGCGGGGGCTGCTGACTACAGTATTGAAGAGGACAGCAATAGCATCATTATTTCCACCAGCGCACTTGAAGTGACGGTTACAAAGTCGCCTTATGGCGTGGAAGTGCGGGATTTGGATACCGGCAAACTTCTGACGCAGAACGGAGGCACTGGCAGCGAGCTATCCTGGCTGACGGATGGCGCCGGCCTCGTGAAAAATTTCCGTGGCAGGTATGAATCGCCTTCCAGTGAAAAGTTTTACGGATTTGGGGAGCGTTATAACGGAATTGAAAAGCGTGGAGAAACGGTGGATATTTACGTTTATAACCAGTACCAGAATCAGGGCGAAAGAAGCTATCTGGCCGTACCGTTTTTCTATTCCAGCAAGGGATACGGCTTGTATCTTGATTCCACCTATTACGCTCAGTTCGATATGGCAGACAGCGATCCGAACCAGTATACCTTTACCGTGAATACCTCTGGTGATGATCCTGTGCTGGATTATTATATTATCAGCGGAACGCCGGAAGAGGTGATTGGCGGCTATTCCGAGCTTAGTGGGAAGCCCCAGGATATGCCCAAATGGGCATTTGGGCTTTGGATGTCCGCCAATGAGTGGGATAGACAGTCCGAGGTGCTTTCGGCCGTAGAAAACGCAGAGGCCTATGACATTCCGGCCTCTGTAGTGGTCTTGGAACAGTGGAGCGACGAAAACACCTTCTATATCTTCAATGACAGCACCTATACGGCAAGGCCGGGCGGAGAGGCGTTTTCCGGCAGTGACTTTACCTACAGCGAGAAATGGCCTGATCCCGCCTCTATGGTGGATACCATCCATGACAATGGGATGAAGGTGCTGCTGTGGCAGATTCCTGTGCTCAAATACACCGATTATGCCTGGGAGCAGAAGGACAATGACGAGGCATACATGATTGAGCAAGGCTACGCCGTCGGAGACGGCGAGGGAGGCCAATACCGTATCCCATCCTCCGGGTGGTTCGGCAATAGCCTGCTTTTGGACTTCACCAATCCGGACGCGGTGGACTGGTGGATGTCTAAGCGTGCTTACCTGTTCGATGATATTGGAATTGATGGCTTCAAGACCGATGGCGGTGAAATGGTCTGGGGCCGCAATACCTCCTTCTACGACGGAAGCGATGGCCTGGAAATGCGCAATGAGTATCCGAATGCCTATATCGAAGCGTATTACGACTTTACAGAGGAAAACACCGGTACCGGTATGACCTTCAGCCGCGCCGGCACCGCAGGCGTCCAGTCCACCGGCGTATTCTGGGCTGGCGATCAGTCTTCCACCTTTGATGCGCTTCAAGATTCGATCAGCGCCGGTTTAAGTGCTGGTATCTCTGGCATCCCATTCTGGGGATGGGATCTGGCTGGATTCACCGGCGATTTCCCAACCGCAGAGCTGTACAAGCGCAGCACCCAGGCAGCGGCGTTTGCGCCTATCATGCAGTTCCATAGCGAGAAGGCAAATCCCAGCCCCAGCGAGGAACGCAGTCCCTGGAATGTGCAGGAGCGCACCGGAGATGATACCATCATCCCCACGTTCCGGTATTATGTGAATACCAGAATGAACATTCTGCCCTATATTTATAGTGAGGCACAGCAGTGCACAGAGGATGGCACCCCGCTGATGCGTGCCATGATGATCGACTTCCCGGAGGATCCGGAAGCCTACGACTTAGAAGAGCAGTATATGTTTGGCCGGTCGCTTCTTGTGGCACCTGTCCTCGAAGAGGGGCAGACCGTAAAGGAAATCTATCTGCCCGAAGGCGAGTGGATTGATTTCTTCCACAACGCTCTTACCGCCGGAGGCGGCACAAAGAATTATTACTGCGATGTGGATTCCATCCCTGTCTACGTTCGCAATGGGAGCATTATTCCCCTGAATCTCAATGAAGATTATGAATTGGGTGGCTCCATCGGTAACGATGTGGACAACTACACGAATCTGACCTTCCGGGTATACCCGAAGGGTGATAGCAGCTATACGCTTGTCCACAGCGACCGGTCTACGATGACCGTAAACGCAAGCGAGGACTTTGAGAACGGCCTGGTATCCGTCTCTATCCCCGCTGCCGCTATTCCAGTCACCACGCAGGTGTTCGGCACGGAGCCGACTGGTGTCACGGTCAACGGGCAGGCCATCCAGCGCGCTGCTACCTTGGATGAATTCCAAGCTGCTCAGACGGCCTATTACTACAGCAGCAGCGAGAAGCTGGTCTATATCAAGACCGCCGCCGGTGACGCTTCTGAAATTGAGATTGAGGGGATCTATCAGGCTCCCTATGAAGCGGAACATGCGGAGCAGGCCAATGTAGCCGTAAACACAGATCACGAAGGCTATTATGGTGAGGGCTTTGTGGACCAGTTTGCCTCTGAAGGCTGTGCGGTCACGTTTACTGTGTACTCTGACAGCGACACCGCTCTGCTGGACGTCCGCTACTCTGCAGGGACTGAGGCGGCCCAGCGGACTCTGCTTGTAAACGGAGAGTCCATAGTGCTCGATCTGCCGAAAACGCAAGACTGGGATAGCTGGAACAAAGTATCTGTTCCCGTCGAATTGCTGCCGGGACAAAATACAATTACAATTTCCTATCAGGCGGGGAATTTCGCCGGAATCAACCTAGACTGTATCTCACTTCGGAATCAGTGACGACTTGAACCAACACAGGGAGGTGCATGGGGCTTCCCTATGCACCTCCCTGTTGTCTTATTAAGGAGGAACTGTATGCGGACGATAAGAAAACGGCTGCTTGCCCTCTTGCTGACGGCCGCTATGCTGGGCACCTTGTTTACGGGCCTTCCGCTTGCTTCAGCCGCATCGGAGGCGCTTGGAAATGTGACGGACGCCGCAGTAGATGGAAATACGCTTTTACTGACGATTGACAGCGGCGGGAGCGCGTCAGATCTGCTTACGTTGGAAGTATGCCAAGACAATATCCTTCGGGTAGATTACCAGCCAGAGTCTGTGGAACCCAGCCCAGACACCCCGATTATTGACCCTGAGCTTACTTGGGATACCACTACGGCAACGGAAATCGACATTACCGGCGATCCCATTGTGATCCAGACAGACGGCATGCGCATTGAAATCAGCCGTACACCATGCCGCATGACGGTGATGCAGGCCGACGGAACTACGCTGTTCTGGGAACCAGAGAGCGGAGGCATCTACCACGACGGGGTACGCTTCGTACGCGCTGAATCCAGCAATATGTATGGTATTCATGGATTTGACTGCTTCAGCGATAATGGGAACCTTCTGCGGAACGACAACAGCTCTACGGCCGCAGCAGGGCAGCAGGGAAATTCCGGCGGCCCATTTATGTGGTCAACTGCCGGATATGGTATTCTGGTGGACTCTGACGGCGGCTATCCATATACAAACTCCACCGACCGCAAGATGGAATTCTATTATGGGGGAACGCCGGCGGAGGGCCGCCGCTACGAGAAAGAAGACGTAGAATATTTCATCATGCTGGGAGAGCCGAAGGAGATTATGGCCGGCTTCTCCAAAATCACAGGGACATCTCCCATGATGCCAAAGTGGTCTTTGGGATTCTCCAACTTTGAGTGGGATATCGACGAAGACGAGTTCTATGAAATGGTAGAGCTGTACCGGGCCAAGAATATTCCGATTGATGGCTATGCTTTTGATTACGACTGGAAACGTTATGGCGATGATAATTACGGGGAATTCACCTGGAATACGGATAACTTCCCCTCTGCGGCCTCCACGCAGCTAAGGGAGGATATGGAATCCAAGGGTATTAAGATGATTGGCATCACCAAGCCCCGTGTGGTGACCAAGCTCTCTGACGGAACACCGACTGAACAAGGTGTGGACGCAGAGGCCGGAGACTACTTCTATCCGGGCCACGATGAATACACAGACTACTTCCTGCCTGTGACTGTGCGCAGCATTGATCCCTACAAAGCAGCGGAACGGAACTGGTGGTGGCTCCACTCCCAGGATGCTTTCGATCGGGGCATCGTTGGATGGTGGAACGATGAGACGGACAAGGTCTCCTCAAATGGTGCAGATTACTGGTTTGGCAACTTTACCACCGCCTTTATTTCTCAGGCCATGTATGAAGGGCAGCGGGAATATACCGATGACAGCGTCCGTGTTTGGCAGACTGCACGCAATTACTATCCTGGTACGCAGAGGTATGCCACCAGCATCTGGTCCGGTGACGTGGCAACCCAGTTCTACAAGGGAGAACGGGTATCTTGGGCGGCTGGACTAAATGAGCAAAAGGCTGCGATGCTGTCCACCATCAATAACGGGCAGCCCAAGTGGGGCAGCGATGGCGGCGGCTTCAACCAGAACTCCGGGAACATTGAAAACCCCAGTCCGGAGCTCTACACCAGATGGCTGCAATTCGCTTCTATGAGTCCGGTTTTCCGCGTCCATGGAACAAATCATCAACAGCGCCAGCCTTGGTACTTTGGTACAACGGCGGAAGAAGTGACCAAGTCCGCCATTCAGCAGCGGTATTCCCTGATCCCGTACATGTATTCTTATGAGCGGGAGGCCTATGACTCCGGTTTGGGGCTGGTGTATCCCCTGCTGTTCGACTATCCCGACGACGAAAACGTGGCTGACTACTCCGATGCCTGGATGTTTGGAGAGTGGCTGCTCGTTGCCCCTATCACAGAACGTGGTCAATCCGTGAAGTGGATCTATCTGCCGGAAGGCACCTGGATTGACTATAATCGCGGCACTGTTTATGAGGGCGGCCAGTATATTCCCTACAGCCTCAATAGCGAGTCTTGGACCGACATTCCGATGTTTATCAAAGAAGGCGCCATTATTCCGAAGCAGGACGTGCAGGACTATGTCGGACAGGAAACTGTGGATCATGTGACGGTAGACATCTTCCCGAGCGGCCGGGAGACCAGCTTCCGCTATTATGATGACGATGGAGAAAAGGTTGAAACATTGTAATTTA
>OGJZ01002206.1_pt1 | contig 15035 bp, 7 predicted proteins | sample 1572321 | NCBI WGS metagenome assembly OGJZ01 (sample SAMEA2582086, study PRJEB24529) | metagenome | biome: Human gut stool | place: China | collected 2011 | reverse complement strand
TCACATTATTACGATTTAAGAATATTATGAAGCTGAAAAACTATCTTTTACTTTTGGCTCTTCTTCTGGCTGTGGGAGTGAGGGCACAGGTGCCGACGGGCGACAAATATCCCAAACGTGAGTTTCGTGCTGCATGGATACAGGCTGTCAACGGACAGTTTCGCGGTGTTCCCACAGAACGACTGAAACAAACACTGATTAGCCAGTTGAACTCGCTTCAAGGGGCGGGTATTAATGCGATTATCTTTCAAGTGCGTCCCGAAGCGGATGCGTTGTATGCTTCGCAACATGAACCGTGGAGCCGTTTTCTGACAGGGACACAAGGACAAATGCCTTCGCCTATGTGGGACCCGATGCAGTTCATGATTGAGGAATGCCGGAAACGGAATATGGAGTTTCATGCCTGGATTAATCCTTATCGGGTGAAAACCTCCCTGAAGAACCAGTTGGCGCCGGAACATATATATAATCAGCATCCGGAATGGTTTGTTACTTATGGAGACCAATTGTACTTCGACCCGGCACTTCCCGAGAGTCGTGAATATATCTGTAAGATCGTGACGGATATTGTGTCCCGCTATGATGTGGACGCTATCCACATGGATGACTATTTCTATCCTTATCCTATTAAGGGAGTCGATTTTCCCGATAACGCAAGTTTTGCCCGTTATGGCGGAGGCTTTACTAACAAGGCGGACTGGAGACGTAGTAATGTGAATGTGTTGATTAAGAAATTGCACGAAACCATTCGGGGGGTGAAGCCGTGGGTAAAGTTCGGAATCAGTCCGTTCGGAATCTATCGTAATCAGAAAAGTGACCCGTTGGGAAGTAATACCAATGGCTTGCAGAATTATGACGATCTGTATGCTGATGTTCTGCTCTGGGCGCGTGAAGGCTGGATTGATTATAATATTCCGCAGATTTACTGGGAAATCGGTCATAAGGCGGCCGACTATGAGACATTGGTGAAGTGGTGGGCTACGCATTCGGAGAACCGTCCGTTATTTATCGGCCAGTCAGTGACAAATACGATTCAGCACGCTGACCCGCAGAATCCTTCTATGAATCAGCTTCCCCGGAAAATGGCTTTACAGCGTGCTTATCAGACGATTGGCGGTAGTTGTCAATGGTATGCGGCAGCTGTTGTTGAAAATCAGGGAAGATATCGCGATGCGCTGGTTTCGGAATATCACAAATATCCGGCATTAATCCCCGTATTCGACTTTATGGATGATAAGGCTCCGGACAAGGTGCGCAAGATGAAGAAAATATGGACTGAAGACGGCTATGTGCTTTTCTGGACTGCTCCGAAAGCTGAAACGGAAATGGATAAGGCTGTGCAATATGTGGTCTATCGTTTTGGCAGAAAAGAAAAGGTGAATCTTGACGACCCTTCACATATTGTTGCTATCACCCGTAATCCTTTCTACAAACTTCCATACGAAACAGGAAAAACAAAGTACCGCTATGTGGTGACTGCGTTAGACCGTCTTCATAATGAATCGAAGTCGGTTAGCAAGAAAGTAAAACTGTGATAAAAGTAAAACTGTAATAAGTGAAGAATAGAAAAAGAGGCTGACTAACAATTCAGTAGTATCTTCAATTCTCCTCCTTCGGGAAGGAGGAGTCCCCGTAGGGGGAGGTGGTAGGTGAATACATAATCCTGTCATTTACAAAGAAATAGGTATAAACATTATTTTTCCTACCACCTCGGTCTTCGACCACTCCTCCTTCCTGAAGGAGGAGAATGGAGTTACTATTGTGTATTACTGTTTAGTTCATTCCTTTGCAGTTTTCAAGAATCTGATGATGGGAGAAAATAATAAACTGAAGAATATAACCATGACTATAATGCTTTTTCTATAACTCCCATAAAAACTTATTAAAGAAAAGAGGAGCGAAGCCCCCCTTGACTTCACTCCCCCACAATCTTTCTCCTCTACTTTTTGCCTAATACACGGAGAAAACAAGTTTGAATTAAAAAAAGTTACACCTAATATTTATAAACCTCTAGAAATTTCTACCAGTATCCCACCAAAGGCGAGTTCCACCGTTATCTTCACCTCCCAAAGCTTTCTTCAAAGCAGAATATTGAGTAGGATTGTTTTTTTGAATGTCTGACGGATATGGCAAGCGACGAATACGTATGTTGGTATCGATAGCTCCACCACTATTGTTCACAAAGACTTTGAACAACTGCGGATAACCTGTACGGCGTTGTTCTGTCCAAGCTTCATAGCCTTCAGGATAACAAGCAATCCACTTCTGTGTAAGGATTCTTTCCAGTTGCTCTTCCGGAGAAGCACCTCCATCCCACTTCGGAGTCACTTTAATCAGCGCTTTCACATCATATTTTGCTTCGAAGGCATCGACATAATCGGAAGGAGTAGCATCACTTGTGAGATAATCGCCTACATTCACTCCCCATTGCTGACAGGAAACCGTAATACCTTTCTCGTAGCAGTCTTTCACATTTTCGGAAGTAAATCCACGCAAGGCAGCCTCAGCACGAAGGAACCATACTTCGGCAGCAGTCATCAAGATAGCATCGGTCTGTTTGGTAATCGTACTCTTGGAATGCAGACGGTAACGGTTCTCGTCTTTTACAGTAACTCCTGTTCCTTGGGGAACACCTTTATAAGTACCGGCAATCTTATTTCTTTCGGCAATAATCAAATTACCCTTTTCGTCTTTTATATCACCACCTTCCGCTTTCGAGTAATACTTAATCAGTCGCGGATCATTATATCCTACCAAAACAGACTCCATCGTAGCACCCATGAATACTTCTCCCCAGCCTTCATTGACTGTGCCCAGCGGATTCTTATAACCGCTTTCGGTAGAAACGGCAACTGTTTCATCCGCACTCTCCAACACGCCACCGGCAGTTGCATCCATCGCTTTGGCAACTTCTGCTCTCGCCAGATCAGGGGCACTCATCGATACACGGATTGCAAGCCGCAAGCGGAGAGAGTTTGCAAACTTCATCCACTGTGACAGTGTACGTTTGCCTGCGGGCATCAGAATATCGGCAGCAGCAAAAGGTTCGAGAGCGGCATTGGCTTTCTTATATTCGTTGATCAGTTTGACTCCTTCGTCCAAATCTTTGAAGAACTGACGGTAAGCGGCTTCCTGACTATCGACATTATCACCCTCTTCCTGTCCGAATTTAGTGTAGACAATAGGGCCATAAGTATCAGCTATACGGTGCATCAACTCGACTTTCAGGATTTTGGTCACTCCCAGCAAACCTTTCTGTTCCTGATTGATCTTCTCCGATTTCTGAGCGGCGGTCATTATATATCCATAAGTATATGTCCATGCCGAGCCTGTCCAGCCGTCATTCAAAGCATATACAGAGTTCTTGTCATTGAAACTGTTGTTCATATCGTGAAAATATCCGGCAAACATATCATGACCCAGATTCTGTATAGTCTGGAAAGTCCAGTCGGTACCTTTTCCCCAATCGTAGTTGAAGTAAATACCCTGTTGCATGACTCCGAGGTTCAGCACATATTTCTGAAGATCATATTCCTGAAGTTCAGGCGTATATCCGGCTTTATTGGCATTATCTGATTCAAAACCATCCGTACATCCGGTAAATGTCATCAGTCCGGCTACTAACAGATTCGCTATATATAGATTTTTTTTCATAATTCGCTTGCTTTAAAGTTAGAATGTAAATTTAACGTTGAAACCAATGTTACGGGTTGTCGGCATACCGAATACATCAACTCCCTGATTAGTGTTACCTACAGACAAGATAGCATCCGGATCGAAAGGAGCATCTTTGTAGAAGAAGAACAGGTTACGTCCCACCAATGATACATCGATACCGGTGAATACCTTAGTCTTGGCCAGCAAAGTAGACGGGAACGAATAGCTCAGAGATAATTCGCGTAAACGAATATTGGTCGCACTGTACATATAACGCTCGGAGATACCGTTACGGTCACCTACTACTGAATAGAAACCTTCTACATTCTCAAATCTTGTTCCGTCAACTTCCACATAACCTCTGTCACGTGCTTCAGCCGTAGCCTTCGTTACGCCTCTGCCGTCCAATGTAGCTTGTGTCAGAGACATGACATCACCGCCTTTGCGCATATCGATCAGGAAATACAGAGAGAAACCCTTATAAGTGAAGGTATTAGCCCAACTCAACAGAAAGTCCGGATTACAATTTCCCAGATATGTTTTATTACCTGACTCTGAAATAGGTTTGCCTTCATCGGATACCTTAATCTTACCTTGTTCGTCACGTGCGAACGTATTTCCATAGATGTCTCCCAAAGAGCCGCCTTCTTTAATCTGCATCATATATGCCATAGAGAAACCCGGGTCACCATATACGAAGGAAGTATAATTCGGAGCCAGTTCGACTACCTTATTACGGTTTTGTGAATAATTGAAAGTCGTTTTCCAACGGAAATCTTCGGTCAGCACCGGAGTAGCTCCCAATGTGATTTCAAATCCTTTGTTGCGAATCTTACCTGCATTGATATAACGGTATGCATAATCTTCACCCGCACTGGTCGGAACTTTCAGCAACTGATTCTTAGTATCTGTCTTGTAGTAAGTAAAATCAAAATCAACACGGCTGTTGAACAGTCTCCATTCCAGACCAAATTCAATAGAGTTACTGATTTCCGGTTTCAGGTCACCTCTGTTATATACGTCTACTGCCTGCAACTTTCCTCCGGCTCCGATGATATCGGACAAATCGGTAATACCAATCGGTAAGTCGTTACCTACCTGCGCCCATGATCCGCGAATCTTTCCGAAAGAAATCCATTGCGGTAATTTAAAGCTTTCGTTGATCACCCAGGAGAGTCCTACAGAAGGATAGAAGAATCCTTTGTCCACACTATTGGTATGTGACAACGTGGACGACCAGTCATTACGTGCTGTCAAGTCGAGGAACAATGCGTCTTTCCATCCTACCTGTGCTGTTGCGAATACGGATTGAATCGTACGTCTGCGGTCAATCACCTGCTCGGCAGAAGCACTGGTGTTCATTACAATATTGGGAACAGTGAACAAGTTGGGTTTGTACAAAGAAGCTGTCTTGGAATCCAATGTCAATGAATTCTCGGTCTGCACATTAATACTACCACCCAAAGCGGCATTCACAGAGAAATCACCGAAATGCTTGTTGAACATAGCCATCACGTCACCATAAATCAGGAAGTTCTGTGTGTCGGCATACACATAGCGGCCGTTATTTCCTACAATGGCAGGAGAAGTGCTCGCATACATTTTCTGGTCAAACTTATCGCTGACGTAATCCACATTCCCACGAGCTTGCAGGTTGAGCCAGTCGGTTGCTTTCAGATTGGCAGTCAGGGAGGCCAATGCACGGTAGCGCTTATTGTTGTTCAAGATACGGTTCTTTACCCAATATGGGTTTTGTGTCCATTCGCTCGGAGTGGTAAACCAGCTCTGTACGGGCATATTACGATTCTCGTCGAACTTTTCGAAATTAGTGGCATATTCGCTCAGGTCCTGTCCGCGCGGGAAACCATAAACGTCCACCAACGGATTAAGGTAGATACCTCCGGAAGTAGGAGAGTTTTTAATAGTCTGCACCATCAGGTTAGCATTGGCGTCCAGTTTCAGACGGTCATTGAAAAGGGAAGCACTCTCACGCAAAGTCAGATTGTGCTTACGCAACTTGTTGGAGTCGACAATACCTTTGGCGGTCGTGTTGGCATAAGAGAAGTAAGTCTGCAATTTCTCATTACCGGTCATCACAGAAACCGAGTTGATAGCGGTCACTCCATTGCTGAACCAGTTTCCGGCATTATCATAGTCCTTCACATTTTCCTTTTCTCCCCAGCTTGAACCGGCTTTCGCTCCATAACTATTTTGAAATTCCGGCAAACTGATCGCATGATCAACCGTCAGACCGGATGAGTAAGTAATTCTCTGAACTCCCGCTTTACCTTTTTTAGTCGTAATAAGAATCACACCGTTGGCTGCCTGCGAACCGTACAATGCAGCAGCAGAGGCACCTTTCAGAATACTCATGCTTTCAATATCATCCGGATTCAGATTGGAGATACCGTCACCCGCGTCACGGTTGACACCGTCATTCTTACCACCCATAACAGTAGATACGGATTCTGTGGTGCTATTGAGCATAGGCACACCGTCAATCACATACAACGGCTGGTTATTTCCGTCTTCGTTGGCCGAACGGATACCACGGATAGATACTTTGGCCGAACCTCCCAGACCGGAAGCACTCTTGCTGATCTGCACACCTGCCGATTTTCCGGCAAGGGCGGCAATCATGTTGGGGTCTTTGGCACGGGTCAGTTCGTCACCTCCGAGCTGTTGGGTAGAATAAGTCAGCGAGGCGGCTTTTTTCTTGATACCCATAGCAGTTACCACTACCTGCTCCAGTGCCATCGACTCTTCTTCCATCTTGATCTTGAAAGTGGTTTGTCCGCTGACAGAGAGGCTCTGCGGTTGGTAACCTACATAGGTGATATTAATGATAGCGTCGCTTGGCACTTTCAAAGTAAAGTTACCGTCCAAATCGGTGATTGTACCATTCGTCGTACCTTTTTCCACGACACTGGCGCCAATGATAGGCTCGCCTCTCATGTCGGTCACGACACCTTTCACCGTAATTTGTTTCTGTTGCTGTGTGGATGCATGTTCCGTTATGTTCTTGGTCAGCACGATATTATTGCCTTCCACCACATAATGGATACCTGTTCCTTCAAAAGCCTTATCGAGTATTTCGGATACCGGCTGATTGGTAGCATCTACATTAACTACCCGCTTGGTATCGACACTTTTTTTATTGTAGACAAACAAATAGTCGGTCTGAGACTCAATCTGGGTAAGCAATTCGCTTACTTTCAGAGTCGAACGCGGAATGCTTATTTTAGCACTCTGAGAGTATCCATTCTCACAATAAGCCTGGAATGTTACGAACAGAAGAAGGAATAATGTGATCTTCATAGTCAGTATTATTTGCTTAGATTCTAAACTTTTTGGGCAAAAAAGCCCTTTCAAAGAAATTTTTCTCATATCTTTGCAACGTGTTAAGTTAATAAATTGATTAAGGTCGATTTTTGACTGTTTCGAATCGGGAAGTATGGGGGTACTTTCCGATTCTTTTTCGGTAAGGGGTATACTTATTGACTGTTATTCATAATCATTATGCTTTTAAAGGGTTAGTACTAATTTAAGGTGTATATCATTGAGCTCAGTTATTCATCTTAATTTTTATTCTGGCTTTATTCTATCCGGATGCTGTCTCCTTCTTCACTGATCGAATAAGTAAACGGGTGATCTTTCTGGATAACCTTGAGAATGTGTTCAACGCCGTCCTGTTCCTTGAACTTGCCCGTACAGCGATAATTCAGCACTTTCGGATTCTCTACGGTGATCTTCACATTATAATATTTCTCCAGCTTGGTGAGGATGCAACTGAAAGGAGAATCGTCGAAGCAATACAGTCCTTCCCGCCAGCGCAGATAATCATAAGAAGGCAGAACGGCTTTTTTATATTTTCCCTGATAGGAACCGAAGAATTCATTCTTAGTCAGGCGGGTCAGCGGACGTTCATTGTCATAAGCGTAAATATCAACGATGCCCTCTACCAAGGTAGTCTCAAATTCATTGCTTCCTTTATAAGCGCAGACGTTGAAATGAGTGCCTACCACTCTGACCTGATTGGTCTCCGTATTTACGTAGAAAGGTATCTCCTTATTCTTCGCTACTTCAAAGTAAGCCTCTCCGTCCAGTTCCACATCTCTGTCGCGGCGCCCGAAGTCAGATCTGTAGCTCAGCGTCGATTCAGAATTCAGCCAGACTTTGGTTCCGTCCGCCAGCGTAATCTGTGCCCGTTGACCGGCAGGAACAGTGACCGTCTGCAACTGTGCCAATTTATCATACCGATATTCATTAATCAGAAATCCACAACTGACAGCTACAATTACAGCAGCAGCTATACGGGCACTCCACCTTAACATGGGAATGATGCGAGCGCCCGCGCCTGCTTTCTCTCTCATTTTTCTCTTAGAGTCAGTAAAAAGGGCGATGTCAAACAGCATACGTTCTTTCTGCAATGTCTTCCGGTTTTCTTCCGATTCGTCCACCCAGTTAAGAATGCGTTTTTCTTCGTCGACAGAAGTCTCGCCCTTAAAATATTTATGTAGTAAATCCTGGTTCATAGATATTGTCTTTTCCTATTTATATTTATAGAAAGGCTTTTTCTCTCCCTTCTATATATAAAACAGGTCAGCCTTGAACAACCCTAACGAAAAATGCGATTATTTTTAAAAAAGAATAGAAACCAGGTAATCTTTCAGTTCGGTACGCAGAATTTTCAATGCTTTGGTGATGTGGAACTCCACACTTTTGACGGAAATGCCGAGTTGTTCCGCTATCTTTTTGTTCGGAGTATTTTGATAACGGCTCAATATAAAAATCTGCCGGCTTTGGTTCGGCATACGTTTCAATGCTTTCTGTACGATATGCTGTATTTCCGAATCAAAGATCGCATCCGGTTCGCAGGCTTCCAGTGTAGAGATTCTCAGGTCCAGTTCCCGCTGGCTATGGCTATTTATCTCTTCTTCGGCCCGAAGACGCACCTGCAGATGTGCCAGATAGTTGAGCGCTTTGTTTTTGATGATAGTCAGCAGCAGACCGTGCAGATTGGAATCTTCTTCCCACTTATCCCTGTTTTCCCACAGAGTAATCATTGACTCCATCAATATATCTTCCGCCTCCTGCCTGTCTCTTATATAAGAATAGGCAAACGACAAAAACTTCTCTTGATTCTCATGAAAGAATTCAGAAAAAAGTTGAATAGAAGATATGTTGTTCGTTTGGTGCATCACGCATAAGATTTACAGGCTATTTTCATTAGTTCGTACAAAAGAACACATATTTTCGCAGAAAAGCAAAATAATAGACAAAAAAAATAGCCCGAATACTGAGTAATCGGGCTATCACATTATCTAAAAGCTATCTGCTTTTTTACTTCTTTTCCGGTCTTGGCATCAATACTTTTCTTGAAAGTTTGAATTTTCCTGTCTTCGGATCGATGTCGATCAGTTTCACTTCGATCTCATCACCTTCCTTGATTCCGGCTTCTTCCACTGTTTCCAGACGTTTCCAGTCGATCTCGGAAATGTGCAGCAAACCGTCTTTACCCGGCAGGAATTCAATGAATGCACCGTAAGGCATGATAGAACGAACTTTACCTTTATATACTTCGCCTACTTCAGGAACAGCAACGATTGCTTTGATCATGCGCATTGCATCATCAATACATTTCTTGTTGGTTCCGGAAACTTCGATGCGTCCCATACCGTCTGTTTCTTCGATAGTGATAACAGCACCGGTCTCTTCCTGCATACCTTGAATGATTTTTCCACCAGGGCCGATTACAGCTCCGATAAATTCTTTAGGAATAGTCATTGTTTCAATGCGAGGAGCATGGTCTTTCAGGTCAGCACGCGGTTCAGCGATTGTCTCGGTGATCTTGTCGAGGATGTGCATACGTCCTTCTTTAGCCTGGTTCAAAGCACGTTCCAGAATTTCGTAAGACAGACCGTCTACCTTGATATCCATCTGAGTAGCCGTAATACCATCTTTTGTTCCTGTTACTTTGAAGTCCATATCACCCAAGTGGTCTTCGTCACCCAGAATATCAGACAATACAGCATATTTTTCTTCGCCCGGATTCTTAATCAATCCCATAGCGATACCTGATACCGGTTTCTTGATCTTCACACCAGCATCCATCAATGCCAATGTTCCGGCACATACAGTAGCCATAGAAGAAGAGCCGTTAGATTCGAGAATATCTGAAACCACACGTACTACATACGGATAGTCAGCAGGAATCTGTCCTTTCAAAGCACGCCAAGCCAAGTGACCGTGACCGATTTCGCGACGACCTACACCACGTTGTGCTTTTGCTTCACCTGTAGAGAAAGGAGGGAAATTATAATGCAATAAGAAACGTTCTTTTCCGTGTTCCAAAACATCGTCAATGATCTTCTCATCCAGTTTGGTACCCAGAGTAACAGAAGTCAGTGATTGTGTTTCACCACGAGTAAAGATAGCAGATCCGTGAGGACCAGGCAGAGGACCAACCTCACACCAGATCGGACGGATTTCAGTAGTCTTACGACCATCCAGACGCTTACCTTCGTCCAAAATAGAACGGCGCATGGCTTCTTTTTCTACATCGTGGTAGTAACGGTCGATCAATGCAGCCTTTTCGTCCAACTCTTCTTCAGAGAATTGAGCTTTGAATTCTTCGCGGATCGCTTCGAAAGCAGCAAAACGTTCGTGTTTGTTGTTGTTTCCGGAAGCGGCAACTGCGTAAGCCTTGTCGTAACATGCTTCGCGAACAGCCTTGCGCAAGTCTTCGTCGTTTACTTCGTGGTTGTATTCACGTTTTACAGTTTTTCCAACCTCTTCAGTCAACTCCATCTGCGCTTTGCAATGAATCTTGATAGCTTCGTGAGCCACTTTCATTGCTTCCAGCAATTCAGCTTCAGATACTTCATGCATTTCACCTTCTACCATCATGATGTTCTCATAAGTAGCGGCTACCATCAAGTCCATGTCAGCTTTTTCCAGTTGTTCAAAAGTAGGATTGATAACGAACTGACCGTCGATACGTGCTACACGTACTTCAGAAATCGGTCCGTTGAAAGGAATATCTGAAACGGCAAGTGCTGCAGAAGCGGCAAGTCCTGCCAATGCATCCGGCATATCCACACCATCAGCAGAAAAGAGGATGATGTTCACATATACCTCTGCGTGATAATTATCGGGGAATAAAGGACGGAGAGCACGGTCGACAAGACGGCAAGTCAGAATCTCATAATCAGAAGCTCTACCTTCTCGCTTGGTGAAACCACCGGGAAAACGGCCGAATGCCGCAAATTTTTCTTTGTACTCTACCTGTAAAGGCATAAAATCTGTTCCGGGAACTGCATCTTTAGCGGCACAAACAGTAGCTAACAACATGGTGTTTCCCATGCGAAGCATCACAGAACCATCTGCCTGTTTTGCCAGCTTTCCCGTTTCGAGTGTGATGGTTCTGCCATCTCCCAACTCGATCGTCTTAACAATTGGGTTAATCATAAAAATTGTTTTATCTAATATCTTTCTTTCAAAATTCCCGCAAAGATATACATTTATTGCACTAATATCGTGAAAATGAGATAAAAAGTTAGCAGGAATTTGATTTTTTTCAATTTTGGAACGAAGAACGCGACAAAATGCTTTGACTAATCTTGAAAAGAAGTATATTTGCAGCTTGAAAAATAACACGCATATTATGAAAAAAGTAACGTTAGTAGCTCTTGTGGCTCTTGCTTTAAGTTCTTGTAATTCTGACCCTAAATTTAATGTAAAGGGAGATGTTTCGGGAGCAGATGGAAAAATGCTTTATCTGGAAGCTTCCGGACTTGAAGGAATTGTGCCTTTGGATTCTATAAAATTGAAAGGAGACGGTTCATTCAGTTTTAAACAATTGCGTCCCGAATCTCCTGAGTTTTATCGTTTACGGGTTGAAGATAAAGTAATTAATTTCTCGGTTGACTCAACAGAAACTGTTAGCATTCAAGCACCTTATACAGATTTCTCTACTGCTTATACAGTGGAAGGGTCGGAGAACTCTGCAAAAATTAAAGAGCTGACTCTGAAACAGGTTCGTCTGCAAAAAGATGTAGATGCGTTGGTAAAGGCTGCACAGGCTCATCAATTGGGTAACGATGTTTTTGAAGACAGCTTGGCCGTACTACTGAAAAATTATAAAGATGATGTGAAAATCAATTATATCTTTGCGGCACCCAATACTGCTTCTGCTTATTTTGCACTATTTCAGAAATTAAACAATTATATGATCTTTGATCCGTTGAATAATAAGGATGATATTAAATGTTTTGGTGCAGTGGCTACCAGTCTGAACAATACTTATCCGCACGCGGTGCGTTCAAAGAATCTATATAATATAGTGATAAAAGGTATGAAGAATACCCGTACTCCACAACAGAAGACCATTGAGATACCGGAAGAAAAAATTGCAGAAACCGGTGTGATTGATATTGCTTTGAGAGATATGAAAGGTAATATCCGTAAGCTGACTGACTTGAAAGGTAAAGTGGTTCTGCTTGATTTTACTGTTTATCAAAGTGCGGTGGCAGCTCCTCATAACTTGATGCTGCGTGATTTATACAATAAGTATGCAAGTCAGGGTTTGGAGATTTATCAGGTTTCATTGGATGCCGACGAGCATTTTTGGAAAACATCAGCTGATAATCTGCCTTGGGTATGCGTGCGCGATGAGAATGGAATTTACTCAACCAATGCAGCTTTGTATGGCGTACAGAATCTGCCGGCTTTCTTCCTGATCAACCGAAACAATGAACTGAGGGCCCGTGGGGAGACGGTGAAAGATCTGGAAGGTACTATCAAGTCTATGCTTTAAGTTGTTATAAATTAGAAGATTTCGTTTAAATATGTTACATAGCATTGCTTTTTGCTTGACACATGTCATTTAAAAGGTTATCTTTGCGAAGAAATAATTGAAAAGAGGGTTCCAGCATGACTCATGTTGGAATTCTTTTTTGTTTTATATGACCGTTAAAAATAAAAGGAGGAAAACATCATGGCTTATATGTCAGAAGAAGGTTACAAGAAATTGATGGCGGAACTTAAAGAACTGGAAACAGTGGAACGCCCCAAAATTTCTGCGGCTATAGCTGAGGCGCGCGATAAAGGTGATTTATCGGAGAACGCCGAATACGATGCTGCGAAGGAAGCTCAGGGTATGCTTGAAATGAAAATCAACAAACTCAAAGCTGTTATAGCAGATGCTAAGATTATTGATGAATCGAAACTGAAAACAGATTCAGTACAGATTCTGAATAAAGTAGAATTGAAGAATACCAAGAATGGTATGAAAATGACTTATACCATCGTTTCAGAAAGCGAGGCAAATCTGAAAGAAGGAAAGATTTCCGTTAGCACACCGATTGCTCAGGGATTACTTGGCAAAAAGGTAGGTGATGTTGCTGAGATCCAAGTTCCACAGGGTAAAATCAGTCTTGAAGTAGTAAACATTTCGTTTTAACATGAGGGCAGGTCCATATTCGGGCTTGCCCTATTTTATATATTAGGATTATGGCAACAATATTCAGTAGAATCATAGCGGGTGAAATTCCATGCTATAAGGTAGCTGAAAACGAAAAGTTTTTTGCTTTCCTTGATATCAATCCGTTGGTGAAGGGACATACTTTGGTTGTTCCTAAACAGGAAGTTGATTATATCTTTGATTTGAGTGATGAAGATCTGGCTGCAATGCACGTTTTTGCCAAAAAAATAGCCCGTGCTATTGAAAAAGCTTTTCCTTGTAAAAAAGTGGGTGAAGCAGTGATCGGACTTGAGGTTCCACATGCTCATATTCATTTGATTCCTATTCAAAAAGAATCGGATATGCTTTTCTCTAATCCAAAATTGAAACTGGCAGACGATGAGTTTGTTTCTATTGCCAAAGCTATTAGTTCTGCTTACGAAACAGCCAAATAAAATTCTTCCTTCATTAAATAATAGTAAAGGGGCTGAACGGCAACGTTCAGCCCCTTTTTCTTATTAACTTCGTGGCACTTATAAAGTTAACTTCGTAATTATAGGAAGTTAACTTCTTAGCTGTAATAAGTTAACTTCGTATACTTAGGAAATTAACTTCGTACAGTACTAAATATAATCTTCTCCTAATTTCATTTGTGCGTCATTCACATACTTGCGTATGGCATGTTCTTCGTCCTTTTTGCAGATCAGTAATACATTATCTGATTCGGCAACCAAAAAACCTTCCAGACCTTCTATCACTGCAAGTTTACCTTTGGGTAATACAACGATATTGTCATTGCTGTTGTAAATCAATGAGTCGCATTTTAGAGTTACATTTCTTTGTTCGTCTTTAGGTGATAAATCATATAATGATCCCCAGGTTCCAAGGTCTGACCATCCGAAGTCTCCTAAAGAGACATATACATTATCAGCCTTTTCCATAATTCCGAAGTCTATCGAAACGTTAGGGCATGCCGGGAAGTTTTCTTCGATAAAGTCTTTTTCTTCAGGTGTACCATAAATCTCTCTTCCGGGAGCCAGCTTAGATGCTAATTCCGGTAGAAGAGTTTCTCCTGCTTTAATGATTGTATTGACATTCCACATGAAGAGGCCTGAATTCCAATAGAACTCTCCACTTTCAACAAAAACCTTAGCAAGTTCCAGTTCCGGTTTTTCAGTAAATGTCTTTACTTTGTAGAAGTTGTCTCCTTCCTGCTCTGCTATTTGGATATATCCGTATCCGGTTTCCGGACGATTGGGCTTTATACCTAAAGTGAGAAGTTTATCAGATTTTGATACAAAGTCCAGTCCTTTCTCTATAGCGGCTAAAAATTCTCCCTCTTTTAAGATCAGATGATCGGAAGGGGCAACTACGATGTTGGCATTTGGATTTAAAGCACGTATATGATATGATGCCCATGCAATGCACGGAGCCGTATTTCTTCTTGCCGGTTCCAGCAAGATTTGTTTTGGATCTAATTCCGGAAGTTGTTCTTTTACCAAGTCTGCGTATATCGCATTGGTTACGATAAGTATGTTCTCCGTAGGAATAATTTTGTTGAATCGATCGAAAGTCTGTTGCAACAGTGAACGACCTGTTCCAAAGAAATCCAGAAACTGTTTAGGCATTGTCTTGCGGCTAAACGGCCAGAAACGACTGCCGATACCTCCGCCCATAATGACACAATAATTATCTTTGCTTGTCATGATATTGACTGTTTTAAATGTTTCTGCTAAAATACGGTTTATTCTCTGAAAATAGAAGTGTTTATGCGATCTTTTATTCTTTTTTTCTCCTTTTTTTTATAAAACTCTTGCAAGTTCAAAAAAAAGCCGTATCTTTGCACCGCATTTGAAACCAATGCCCAGATGGCGGAATCGGTAGACGCGCTGGTCTCAAACACCAGTGGATTCAC
>OGJZ01002197.1_pt1 | contig 15082 bp, 8 predicted proteins | sample 1572321 | NCBI WGS metagenome assembly OGJZ01 (sample SAMEA2582086, study PRJEB24529) | metagenome | biome: Human gut stool | place: China | collected 2011 | reverse complement strand
GAAATTACCTGTCACCCTTCGCCATGTACAAGGATTTCCCTTGCTCGGACTACTACGGTGACTCCGTTACCATAAGGGTCTCCCCTCTTAGGCAATCCTGCTATTCGTTAAAAATGTACGTTCTAGTAACCCTTAGGTTCCTCACTCATTCCTTTATTCATACTTATCGTATGCTCTTTTACTGTAGAAAGTTATTCGTCCAAAATCACAACAACGAATATACAGTAACATCGGTCTCAGTTACTTTCCGATGGGCGATGCTTTGCACCTAGTCAGAATTGAGGTTCAAGCAGTTTAGCCTTAACCATAGGTTACGGAACTTGCGGCACATCAAAGCGTTGTAACTCGCTCCTTATCCGCTTTACTAACATGCTATTGTCCCCTTTGGGTTTCCCCGCTAGGTTAGTTAGTTGTTCCTATTATTTACTTTCAATAATATCCCTCTGTGAGGGAGATACATTTTTACGCTTAACAGCGCACGATTTTAAGCATGTTATCACTACTTGGATCAACACTACCTGACTTGATAGCGTCCGAACGCTCTACCAGCTCTTCTAAATAGTATTTCTGAGCTTGCGTTAACTCGCTTTCCACCGCAATAATCTTAGCTTCCGGTACTGGTAAATCAAGCATGTCTGAGGTCTGAATATCGGCAGTTTCCTTGTAGATCCGCATGAGTTCAGGAAGGTTGACAAATTTCTTGAACCGTTTCTTAGGTTGGTACTTATCACCTGTCGGGGCTAGTTCCATAGAGTTTTCAATATTCCCAAAAGCCCCAACCCAGGAGTCAAAATTTGATACCAGGTATCGTTCCAAGACATCAGGTTGAATGTAATTCATCATGGTGAAAAGTTCACTAATGGAGTTTGAGACTGGCGTTCCTGTCGCAAAAACAACATTTCTATCGCCATGCTCTGCCTGAACCTGTCTCACCTTCATCTCCATGTCTACGTTCTTTTTTGAAGTGGTGTTGGTAATTCCCGCGACATTCCCAAGTCCAGTGATTGGACGGATATTCTTAAAGTGATGAGCCTCATCCACAAAGAGAAAATCAATGCCAAGATTTTCAAATTCAATAAAGGTATCTCGTTCTAGTTTTTGGAGTTCTTCCAACTGGTGTTCCAATCCCTTAATCGAACGTTCCGCTTCTTTCACCGTGTAATCACTGTCACTTCCTAGCTTGATCTCTCTGAGTTGCTCGAGTTTGTCATTGATATAGGTGACCTGTTTCTCACGACTCATCGGTATTTTTTCAAACTGGGAATCCCCAATGACAATGGCATCATAATCCCCTGTAATAATCCGAGACACAAACTGCTTGCGTTTGGCTTTGGCAAAGTCTTTCTTAGTAGTCACATAGACTTTCTTGGTAGGGAAAAATTTCATGATTTCTTGACCAAACTGAGCAGTCAAACTAGAAGGAACCACATAAAGAGGTTTATGTACCATTCCGAGTTCTTTCAGTTTGAATCCTGCCCCAAGCATGGTCAAGGTTTTTCCAGACCCTACCTCGTGGGCTAGTAGAGCACGTTTTTCCTCGACAATTCGTTGAATGGCATTCTTTTGGTGAGGACGTAAGGAGATATTCTGAGCAAGTCCATCAATGGTTAAATGGCTACCATCATAGGACTTTGATACCGTACGATTGTAGAGCCTATTATAGGTGTCTTCAATCATCTGTTGGACTTCTGGATACTTTGATACAAAATCTTGAAAGAGTTCTTGTAGGTGTGTTTCCTTGGCACGTAGGACCGTTGTTTTCTCTACATCCGTCACATTCTTTTTCTTATCCCCTTCGACAACTTGTTTTGTGATCGTTGGTTGATTGGAATTCAGGAGATTTTCGAAGATTTTTCGACCACTATCATAGCGTGAAGCAGGGACACCTAGACTTCTATCCGTTGCGTTGGAATAGGTGTAGGCAAATTTAGATTGGTAAGTGATAACCCCGTCAATGGGACTGACTTCAAGGACTATTGCTACTTCTTGGTCTGACAGTTCATAGGCTTTCCCCATAAAGGTTTCTTGGGCAAATTTTCCGTAAACAGACAAAGGAATCCAGCGTGAACCGATTCGATAATCAATGTCTGCCAAAGTAATACGGGCTGGTTTGATAGCTTCTAGAAGTCCTGCATAATGTGACCAGTTAAAGTCCTGATTGTCTTGTTTGACGAATAAATCTACCACTTCTAACTTAGTGACGACATCCCCTGACAGAAAGTCTTGGCGAGAAACATAGGTCAGCTCCCCATTCAAATACTTCTCAGGATCAGGCATAATGAGGTCGCCTAATTCCTCAATCAAGATCATCTTCAATTCAACCTGATAGATAGACATCATATAAGCAAAATCAACACCTCGTCCGTCAGCCAAGCTCGAATTTAAGGCATCAAGGGCAGTATGTACCTTTTTAACCTCTTTTTCAGGACGCACTAGAGCCTTCTCAAAGGCAAGAGATTTAGTATAGATAACAGACTTTCCACTTGGATCCAGACTTTCATCTTCCAAACTAGCAAGAAGCGAATACTTATCATCACTATCAAAAAGATTGCGGTTCACAGCACTATTCAAATACCCAAAGCGTTTGACAAAGCTATCATAGGTATGATTGAGATTGCCTAACAAATGGTTAAAGGTACCCTTATCGTAGTCATAATAGCGTTGAATGGCAATGACCTCTTGGTAGGCATTGCGAATATCGACCATTCCTTTGATTCGTGCCACTTCTTTATCAGACAAAGGAGCTTCATAGAAAACTGTCTTTTTATAATATCCCTTAAACTGACCACGTTTTGCTGCATCATCAGTCACATAGACATCCAGAGCAGTGTTATCAGTCACTTCTAAGGCATTAAAGCGATCAATCTGCTTTTGAGAATGCTTGGTGTCCCATGCTTTGAAGTTGCCCTCTTCATCGACATAGTAACTGATTTCTTCCGTCTTGGTTCCGACTCGAATGCCTTTGTTATCTCGATAGTAAACTGTAGAACCCTGATAACCAAAACTGTACTGACCTAGATTCTCCCTCATTTCAGCTGGAATGGAGGTATCAACGACTTGTTTGGTCAACACATCTGGGTTAATGATGACCTCATTTCTATCAATCTCTCTTGAGGCCTTAACGTGATTTAGAGCAGTTTGGACACTTACAATCAAGTCATCACTAGTCCCCTTAACAGAAAGTGTTCCGCCGTTAAAATTTCTGACCTCGTAGGTTCCTAGCACTTGGCTATTGTATTCCCCATCAAAATAAGGATTGAGCCAAATGCGACTATCCTTATCATAACGAATGGAACCTGAAAAGGCTAAGTCGTCTGCCACATATCCCTTGTCTAAGTGTTTCTGGAAGAATAACATATCCGTTGTGACACTCGTTCCTGCAATGGCCTTAAAGGCAGAATCAGGCAGTCGAACCCCACCAAGAAATTCAGTTGTCTCACGAATATCTTGTAAGATGTTTTCTGTTCGCTTATCCATGGTTCCTGTTGAAGAGATAATCGCTACTTGTCCACCATCATGGACCAAATCAAGTAACTTTTTGACAAAGTAGTCATGAATCATGTAAGGCCTATCGTACCTGTTATCCGCAATTCGTATATTGGCAAAGGGCACATTTGAAATCACTAAATCAAAACTATTGTCGTTAAAAGCCACCGTCTCAAAGCCCTTAATTTCAATATGACTATTGGGATGAAGGTGTTTGGCAATAGCTCCTGTAATAGTATCTAATTCCACACCATATAACTCACTCTTTTCTCTTAAGTGTTTGGGCATTGCTGCAAAAAAATTCCCTGTTCCCATGGAAGGATCTAGGATTTTACCACCCGTAAAGCCATCTCTTTCCAACTTATCCCACATCTGACGGATAAGGGCAGGGTCTGTATAATAGGCTGTCAGAGAGGACTGTTTCATATCTGAATACTCTTTATCTGTGACTAGGCTTTTCAGTTCTTCTCGTTCCTTAGAAAATTTTGGATTATAGTCATCAAAAAATTCATTGGCAAGTCCACCCCAGCCCACATACTTGGCAAGGAGTTCTTGTTCACTTAATGAAGCATTGCGGTGCTCTACTTCTAGATTTTTTACCAAACGAATGGCCGCAATGTTTGTCTCAACCTTATCTCTAGCAGTCTTTGGATAAAAGTCCGTCATATCTTCTGGAAAATAAAAGTCCGTTACTGGAATCTCTGGAATTGTTTCGACTACTTCCTCTTCAGGAATTTGACTATCTGTTTCTTCAAGATCAGTATCGTTATGACCTTTTTCTGAACCATCTGGTTCCAATAGTCCAATACTCTGAACTGGCTCCTCTTCCAGAAATGAAAAAAGATTTATTTCTTGGTCCGCTTCTTCTAACTCTGTTTGTGGTTCTGCCTTTGGCTGATGAAGTGCCTGACTGACTTCTTCCCAGGTCCTCACATAAAGAACTGGATTTTGTTCAATGATATCCGAAAAATCATTGACTAACTCAATCCGAATCAAACCGTTCAATCGAGCATCGCTGACCGACACGACCTCAAAGTCCTGTCCCTTATAGGAAACCAATGACCCCAGAGGATAAGTGTCCAATACTTTCTGAACCAGTGGATTTTCCGCGAATTCTTCATCAACTTCTTCTTTTCCCTCAGCTTTCTCTAGCTTGCTCTTCCAATCTCTGAGGGATAAATCTGGCTGATTGCGTTTATCTTTTTCAAAATGTTCCGCATCTTCTCTGCTGAGTTCTTGGTGTAAAAAGGCGTAGGCAACTTGTCGCAGCTCTTCAAGGGAAAGCTGGCTACCAAAGAAAAATTCAACCTTTTCATGACTTAGCCCCATTTGGAGTAGTTCTGTCGCAAGGGCTAGTTGAGTTACCGAGGCTTTGTGATAGCCACCTAGTAAAGCCAAATCCGCATTTTTCAAACGAAAACGACCTGCCACATCCAATAAAATACCGACTTGGTCTGATTCAAACTGAGATAGCTCAATCCCCACTTGAGTCAATTTTTCTTGATTTTCTATCCTAATGAATTGTCCAATTTTTTATAATTCCTTTTTTTCGACTCTAGTCAGCGTTCGTTTCAGCTCATAGGGACTACCATCAGCTTCTAGATAGGTAAGTAACTCCTCGCCATCAAAGACTGGTATCATTTCCATCTCAGTGTCAAAATCACCTCGTCTAAAACTTGGGACTTTTGAACGTTCATTTCGAATTTGGTCAAAATATGTTAGAATCTCAAATTTACGTCGTAATGACAACTCTTCATAGGCAGGCAGATGACTGGTTTTTCCAGTTCGGATATCCAAATGAGACAAATCTACGTCCAAATTAGCAATAATCAAAGAGCCATCTTCTCTAAATGATATTGCTTGATTACTACTCACTTTGTGCTCATTAACAGTTTCTTCATTTTCTAGAACTGTTTCATCAACTCCTGTTTCAAGCTCAGGATCGTAAGTCAAGAGAAACTGCTCAATATCTCGGCTGATCCGATCCGCTAAATTATTAGCCACACGATAAACATTGACCAAATTTGCTCCCCTACTCTTTTGTAATAGAGAATCAGGTGAGATAGCTTGGTAGACTCCATTGGAATCCAATAATTGAAAACGAGTGGCCAGATTAAACAAGGCCACTTCTATCACCAAGTCTTTTTCAGACGGCGATAATTTGTCAAGTTTTTGGAGACCATTTTGGCCGAATACTTGTGTATAGGTCAATAGATCATGAGCGGTATCATAAGGACTAGCCTGGACAAAAGCTGAAACATCTGTCTCAAAGTGAAGTACCTGAACAGGTCTTTTGAATTCCTGCCTATTGGTCATAAACTGATAAACGAGACTATCCCACTCCTCATCAAAATGCTCTGCTTGGTAATATAAAAACGCCTCAAGCAAGGCTCTATCACGAGGAATGGTGGCTCTCATCATTTGTAGTAAAACTTCTTGATTCATTTTTCCCTCCCATTTTAAAAAGGCTGAGAGTGTTTCTCAGCCCTTTGCGTTAATCTAGGACCAAGGCTCGTTGGTCTCTTTCTTGTGGAATACCTTCCATTACAGTTGCCACATAGTGTTGTAAGAAATGACATTTCTGGTCTAGTAAATCTTTTTGCAAGGCAAGGTGAACCAAATCTCCAAAATAATCCTGACTGGAAATGGCCAAGTCCTGTTGAATCATGGCCTGTAAGGTTTCAAGGCTAAGTGGTGAATAATCGTCATTATCCAAAACCTCATACTGTTCCAAGGTGTCTGAGAGACTATTTGAGGACATTAAATCCATAATAAAACTAGAGCCTTCACCTGTTCGGTACAACTTTTCCAGAATGTCAGTCATATCTGCCTGTACTTCATCTTGATAACTATCAACTTTAACTCGCAGCTCATCACTAATCAAGGATAGGTCATCCTCATCCATATAATCTTGATAAACCTGATTGAGGATTGTTCTATCAGAAATACTTAATTCCAAAGAGAGAAAGGCTTTGATAAACTCTTGGTAATCGACCTTCTCCATTTCAGACAAAGCCTCTTTCATGGTGTCAAAGTTCCAAGCCATCACACAACTCCTTTTGTGGGACTAGTGGTGAATGTCCAGATTGTAGCTCTTCTAAATCAGCTTGACCATCACCATCTGTGTCAACAGACTGCGGATTGGTTCCGAAAGCCAGTTCCTGATCATCTGTCAAACCATCTTGGTCTGAATCCTTTTTATAAATAGTTTTTGGATTCATCTACTTCTCCTCCTTTTTCTTCAGTCCATAAGCCGTACCAAGTAGAATACCAGCTCCAATCAAGCCCAAAAGGGATTCCTGTTCCCCTGTATTTGGCAAAATGCTTGCTGGAACAGGCGGTTCAATAGTCTCAATTGGTGGTTGAGGTGGTGTGGGTTGATTTGGACTTGGTTCTTCAGGTTGAGGTGTATGTGTTACAACTGTATTTGAGCTGATGACATAGCCATTCACTGTATGAAGGTAGGTATTCTCCACCTGACCAGTCGCAATCCGTTTCATTTGAAGGTAAACATCTGCCTGAAAGGCTGAATCATCAGAGACAGTCTCTAAGAAGGATTTATCAAATGAAATTGACACGAGGCCATTTTCTGTATCCACCTGTTGCAAGGTATATTTCGTAACCTCCGTCCCCTCTTTTAAGACAGAACCGTCTTTGAGGATGACATCCGTCATCAGATAGCTGCGATAAACACCATTATACTCATCATGCTTTTCATCATAGTTATCTTCAAAACCATATTCAAATAAATCAGTCGCACGATTGCTTGGAATCAATGCTCCAACCAAGCGATAATTAAAGGTTTGATGCAAGGCCACTTCTTTACCATCAAGGCTGTCATCTTTATGAGACAAGTCAATCACCACATCTTTTTGTGGGTCTAGTTTGGGAACATTATTGACCACTGTTTCCGTGACATAGGCCAAGCCAAAATCAATCTGATAGGCTGTATTTTCATACTGACCACCTGTTTTGGTCAACTCATTTTTAACCGTCATCGGAAGCGTGACAACTAAGGTTTGACCAGTCTTCACATAGGTCTCATAAAAGTTTTTGGGATCATCGCTACTAAGGACCTGAATGGCTCCTTTAGGTGTAAACTGACGTTTAGCCATGGCATCTTTGACGACTTTCGGAGCTTCTGACAAATTAGCGTAGGTGCTGACAGAGATACCAGATACACGATTGCCATCCTTATCCAAAACTTGAATGCCATCAGGATCTAGGGTAAGAGCTTCTTCTGGGTAATCATCTACCATGTAGAATCCCTTGGCAAGAACATCATCCGTCACGACCATGTCCTTGTATTGACTGTAATCCAGTACAATTTTGTAATAATTGACCGTATTCGGAAGAACAGTCTTTCCATCAATTGAAATACCTTCTTGATTGGTATTAGACTTATGTGGAGTTACTTTAGGGACAAAATTGGTCACCGTATTGGTTTCATAAGCTTGACCAAAGTCCACCTGATAAGCCACGTTTTCATAAGACTTCCCTGAATTAAGCATGGTTTCCAAAACCGTCATCGGAGTGACAATGGTAATATTCTCCCCCTTGGTCACATAAGATTCAAAAAAGGCTTGTGAGTCCTCAGGCATGAAAACTTGAAAAGCTCCTTTAGGCTGAATTTTTTGTTTCGAAAGGGCTGCTTGTAGCGTTTTAGGAGCTTCTGATAATTGAGAATAAGACTTCACCGTGATTCCTGAAACTGTTTTGCCATCAGATGTGACAAACTGAATAGCTGCTTCATCCGGCAATAAAGCTTCTTCTGGATAATCATCCACAAAGTAAAAACCTTGTGCAATCTGAGAGTTGTCTGCTTTAATCCCTCGGTATTGGTCCAAATTCCATGAGAGAGTATAGTGATTTTGAGTTCCTACTAGCATGGGCTTCCCATTGATGTCTACTTTGTCTTTATTGAGGTTTTGTTTCTTGGGTTCTGGAGAAACAAGCGTGTTGGTCACTTCCTTGGTTTCATAGCCATTTCCAAAATCAACTTGGTAAGCCTTGTTTGAATAGGTCTTTGTCTGACCGTAGAGACTATCTTTAACCGTCATTTTGGTCAAAAGAGCTAAAGAAGTTCCTGTTTTGACATACTGGTCATAAAAGGCTTGGTTGTCATCCGGCAAAAAGACTTGAAAGGCACCTGTTGGTGTAATCTTAGCACGAGCCAATTTATCTTGAAGGTCTTTAGGGGCTTCATTTAACGAAGCATAGGTTTTAACCGTTATACCTGATACCTTTTGACCATCAAGGGTAGTAACAGCCGTGCCATTTTCCACCACATCAAGCACTTCCTCTGGGTAATCGTCCACAAAGAAGAAGCCTCGTACAATTGTCTCTTTAGCAGAAAGATCTCCCTTATACTGGTCCAAATCCCAAGTCAAACGATAGTGGTTGGTTGTGCCAAGGGCTACGACCGTGTCATTAATGAGGACGCCATCCGCATTTTCATTGTTTTTATCTGGTGTAATGAGTGTGGTTGTCTCCCCATCACCTGGTGTACGAACCGTTACAACATTTGAAGTGACTGTGTAAGCATTGGTTGTACCCTTGTTCAAAAGGAGTTTGTAACTATTGGAATAGGTTGCCCCATCATTTTGAACAGAACCATAGAGTTTTGGAGCGGTCAGTTGATAAACCTTGGTTAAATCTTTATTTACCTCCTGCAACAAGTTTTCCTTTGCGGTTAAGGTCACAAAATTCTTAGTCTCATCAAAGCTAAGGACATAGTTTCCATTCTCTTTTTGTGTTGTTTCCTTATCAAATAGGTAACCAGCAGGCAAGTAGTCCTCAAAAATTAGGCTAGTCGTTTGGGCACGATTGGGCGATAAGGCATCAACTGTTAAGGGATAAATCACCGTTGAATCTTTTGCGACAGTTTTCTCATGAAGATTAGCTTGGTCACTATTGACCACTTCTTTCATAATCTCTGGAGTTGTCGTCAAACGGTACGCATGATAATGGACAGTTGGTACTTGTGGTGGCGTTGGAAGTTCTTTTGGAATAGGTTTGACAGGTAAGGTTACCTTGGTCAAGGTCAGACTAGGCTGTACTACTTCATCCAAAGGCTTTGGCGTGAAGGTTATAGGCTTTTCTGGTGTAAATGTTTTAGGAGTAAAGACATCTGGTGTTACCGTAATAGGTTCTGGAATGGGTTCAAGTTCCACCGTTACATGAGGTTTGGGACTATACGGTGTTACTGTACGTGCAACTGGTAGGGTATTTAAGGCGAACCAGTATGACAAGCCAACATTCTGTGGCATATCGCCTTGCCCAAAGGTGACTGTATAGGTATTGCCTGATGTAACTGTTGAGACAATTGCTCCTTTATAAGCATAACGACTTGATGTGGTATCCCATTCCTCAGGTAAATTCAAATCACTTGCACGGTTTGAACCCAACGAACGTGCTAGACCTTCATTAGTCACTTGAACGGTTGAGCCATTAATCGGCACAAATTTCCCAGATGAATCTTTAACATATTCTAGACCAATGTCATTATGATTGAGGGACGAGTGTGTAAAGACACCTGGTTTTTCTTTGGAGAAGGTAACTTGCGAACCGTCTTCCAAGAAATACTTGGCAACTACACGAAACTCCATCTTGTCTGTTCGCCAATCACCGTTTCCGTCATTTCGATAGGCAATGAAGCCCTCGGTAGGATCATTTGGTACAACCAATTTCACGGCATCGGTTCCAGCTGGTGATACAAGGTTGGTAATATCGTAAGTCACTCGACTAATCTTTTTACCATCAAATCGTGCATTTTGAAGATTTTGATAGCTAAAACTAAGAGTCTCACCTGTTTTGAAGCTGTCATAGACAAAGAATCCTGTTGAATCCAAAATTCTTGAGTAGCCACCCAGCAAAGCATCGCCAGTTGAAATAATCTGATCAGGATTTCGGGTATTGGCTCCATGTTGTGCTTGTGGCTCACCGTTATTGAGATTTAGGGCTTGAGCAAGGGCTTCAGAAATATAACCTTCTTCACCTTTTGAAATCTCGGCCAAGTCACGTTGATAGCGTTCCATTTCTTTGGCATTATAGGCATCAATCGCTTCATTCTCTTTTCTGGCTGCGGCTTCTTTTTCTTTATTGCGTTTTGTAATAGCTTCAATCTCGGCAGCACGATCTGAAACTAATTGTTGTTTCTCCTGATTAGCTTGATCTACTGCGGCTTTACCTGCACGGTTTTCAGCATCAACAGCTGCTTGACCAGCCTGATTACGCCTTTCAATGGCTTCATTATCTGCCTTTGCCTTAGCAAGTCCAGCTTCATTTTCTTTTTGAATGGCTTGGTTTTTCGCAACTATTTCATCAGCCTTCGTTTTCTTTGTTAGATAATCCCCTAAAGCCTGTTCGTTAGTTGATTGAATAGTTTCAGCAGTTTTGCCATAGTTTATGTAGTCAGATACAGATGTCCCATTTCCTGATGAAACCACTTGTTCATTGACTGTCACATCAGCATCTGAATACCGAGTTTTTAGGTCATTGACTTTAGTATCAACCCAAGTATTTGTCTCTTTACCAGTTTGGTTGGCCCCTTCGTAGGCCTGTGACAGCTCCTTATTTTCTTGTTCAATGCGGGCTTTATTCGATTCGTATGTCGCTTTGTCAGCTTTGTAGGTTTCAGTAACTTCATTGATAACCTCAACTTGTTTTTGGGCATCTGCTTCTGCTTTTGAAATTTGTTGGTTGGTTTCTGCCGCAGAAATTGTATTTCCTAAATCCATTGGACTATCTTCAACCGTAGAAACACCTTCAGCCTTTACTTCTTCAACTGCTTGTATTACCGTATCATGTGGTACGGTAACAGTAATCGCACCGTTAGATTGCCCAGTTGACCCTAAACTTTCAGTTTGTTCAGATATAGGGTTTGGCTGTGCTTCTGGTAAATTCGTGGCTGGATTCTCCGTTCTTTGAATGGTGGTGTCAACTGAAGTTGTAACTTCATCAGCATGTGCAACCGTTCCTCCCCAAGCAACAACAGCCGTCACCATTGTTCCAAGGGCAACGGAACATAATGTTCGATATTTTTTACTCTTGCGAAAGACGTGTTTCTCGCCTTTTTCCTGATCGACAAGAAAGTGATGATTACATGTTTTGGTCATAAAAAAGTCCTTCTTTTCTTTTGATAAGTAGCAACAAACTATCACTCTTTATTAGATACAAGGGCATTAAGCGAGCACGACAAAAATAGGAGTTTTGACGAAGAACTTTCCGTTCTAGGAAAAACTCTCTTTTTGTACAGCTCGTAGCCCAAGTTCAATACCATCATAAAAAAGAAGGCTTGATTTTGTTATCACATCAAAAATGGACAAAGAAAAAAGCTATCGGAAGCACAACCAATAACCTCTGAAGAATACTTAAAAATAAAAAAGAGGAGGACTGACGCATCAGACCCTCCCAGACGTGACTAGCACGCCCCAATTCGATACAATAATAATACCACTAATTTCAGTTTTCGTAAATAAACTTACTCATTTATTGAATTGACAACTTCTATCATTATACTCTATTGTAAAACTAAAATGAAGCCAAGTCTACAAATTAGTATTTCTAGACTTTTGGATAATACTTTTTTAACAATTCTATACGATTAAATTATGGCGAAATACTTCATTTATGATTTTTTTAGTTGCTACTTCATCTATTCCAAAATATTGGAGTTGCATAACTAGGACAATTTGTTCAAGGAACACCACATCTAGCAAAGACTCATTTATAAATTCCTTGTCTAAATTTCCGTGAGCAAAATTATTTCTTTGTTTGCCTATTCGCTCTGCAATTTCAGAGTGATTATAAGAAATATTGTTTAATTTATATATGGATTGTCCAAATAAATCCAATAAAGATGCACCGTATTCTTCAAATATTTGACAAATCTTTTGAGAAAGAGATAAATAAGATACAACTGATTTTTTCAAATCTTTGTAAATTTTTTTCAGCTTACCTGTTGAGTTTTCAATCAAACGCTCTAATTCTTTACTAGCTTCTTCTTCCAGTATTTTTCGTTGCTCGCTTTTCCATTCATCTTCTGAAAATAGTCTACTAAACTCCCATTCAAATGCAGCGGTTCTTAATACAAAACTAGCAGCATCAATTATCCGACTATCCCTAAAACTCTTACCTAGATGTCTGAGATATAGATTATTTTCAGCTATGTCATCTAATATCTTTCCCTCATAACCAGCAATATATTTTTGTTGAATATATCTTCCATCTTTCAATGGCTTCATCTCAATCTCAATACTTTCTTCAATCACATTGAATTCCCCAACATTTCCTTGATTATTTGACAATCGAATATCAGTAAAACTAACATTTCTTCGATTACAAAGAAATTGGATAAACTCCTTTGCGATACGATATAACTCTCGTACAAAAGAATAATCTTGAGTTTCTTCAAAATGAAAAACCATTGACGATGATAACGCAAGAGGTGGCTTTTCGATAGATAAACTTGTTGTTCTAGTGACTCCGAAATAAACTTGAACTTCGTTTCCAAAAACGTTAAACTTCTGTTCTTCTGTCGTTGTTGAATCAAAATCATAGGTACTAATATTGATTCTTCCATCGTTTTCTTCAGGTTTATACGAAATTTCAAAGGTACGATTAATTGGATGAATATAGTTTAGCTCTAGCCCGCTAAATGATATTCGACTAATCCTAGGTCTGTCGGAATAACTAAAAAAATAGGCCAAAATCGGCACTGTAATGATACCGTTATTTTCCTGAGGTTGCGTGTGTTTATTTGTTAGAAATGTAATAACTCGATTTGTTTCATTTGTCTGTCCATAAAGAAAGTCTTCTTCTACGAATTTAGGATTCCCTGGCCAATCAAAGATTCCTGTTCCTAATTTAGCATAGAACCAAGAATGCCTAATCTCATCCTTTTCCTCTTCTTTGGGAATCAAGGATAATCTTTCTTCATCGAACGTAAAGAAAAAATCATACCCCATCATCTGTAAAGTTCCTGTCAGCATATAAAACTAAACCTCCAAATGATTTAAAATAATTGCTACTACATCCACAGATTCCTCAAAACTCGTTTCACTGGCATATCTGAATGATTTTTGATAACGAGACCAAAGCTTTTTCTGATAGTCAGATCTACGGATTGTCTCTAATTGCTCTTCCCAATTTATCAAAATATCTAAACTTTCTCTTTTTTTAGCAGTATTGTGCAAAGCTGCATTCAATATGGGTACATCAATCTCATCTTTTCGAAGGTGGTACAATGTGTAGAGATCATAGCGGTCACGAGGTCTAGTTGAAGCAGCTCCTCGACTTATAATGGTTTCTAATTTTTCAGCAAGAACTGTTTCTAAATTATAAGTCCAAACTTCTAGCTTATCCTCTGAGAAAACGGATTGTAATTGGTATGTAATTTCTCGTGGCGTAATATGGTCACCTGTCGTTATATCAATAAAAACAACTTCACGTAAGGTGTCAAATGTCGCATTTAGTTTAAGGGAAAAACCACCATATTCGTCATCTTGTCGAATTGGCTCTAACTTATCAATTTCAAATTGGAAACCCTCAGAAGTTTGATTGACTATTTCTTTGAAGATTGATTGAATAGTTCCTTCGTTAAGAGGTTGACCTTTCAGGGTAACATCTAAATCCATTGTTGTCCGTTTATCTAGGCCAATCATCTGTCCGATAAGAAATCCACCTTTCACAATGAAAGAATCTTTATACCTGCTCTCTGAGATGAGTTTTAAGACTTGTTCAATCAGAAAATTTTGCTGAACTTGTTGAGCAGGTATTCCTTTTTCTCTTGCAATATTCTTGACTTTGGCTTTGAAACTATTAGCATTTGAAAATTTCACGACAAGACCTCTACATATGATTGTAGTTTTTCAGTTACTTTAAATAGTTGTGCATAGTGATACAACTTAGTGTAATCTACAGCTCCTTTTTTGAAGTAAGCTTGAAAAGCTGGAGCAATAACTTGAATATCGACATGGTAAGCTGTCCGCAAACACTCCACTAATGTTCGTTCTATATCATATACTGATATAAACTGTCCAGCCTGTCGTTCCAGTTTAATCATACCGATTTCATGATGCTTTCTAGCAACAATTGGCTTGACACCAGCTTCTTTCATTGGCCTCGTATTTGTCCCGAAAGGAAAAGTCATCACAGGCTCAAATGGAATGGTAAGGGACAGACCATGTAACCAAAGTGCTGTTTCTAAGGAATAAATTCCTTTTGGAAAACGGTACTGTAAACTAAAATAGTCATCGATATAGGTATCTGGCAGATGATAGATACCTCTTTCAATTGATTCCACTTTCCCTTTTGAGACTAATTGATTCAGTTGTTGATAAGAAAAGTTAAGCTCTTCCATATCACGAAAAGTTATTACTCCATGATTATTTTTAATATAATTATAAACGGGTTTCTCTAACAAATCCATATCACCACCTCCAAAACAATATGCTAACACTTTATAACAATGTTAGCACATTGTTTTAAAATAATCAACGATAAACGAAATAATATGCTAACATTTATTCGTTTTGTTAGCATATCCTTTTTTTATTTCGTCGTATAAGCAAAACTCAAGCTACTATCCACTCCA
>OGJZ01002184.1_pt1 | contig 15165 bp, 8 predicted proteins | sample 1572321 | NCBI WGS metagenome assembly OGJZ01 (sample SAMEA2582086, study PRJEB24529) | metagenome | biome: Human gut stool | place: China | collected 2011 | reverse complement strand
GTAAGGCTTTGGTTGCTGCTGGTCCGAAACTCTAATTTATATATTAGATATATTGAGAAAGGCGGTTCCGAAAGGAGCCGCCTTTTTGTTTCATAAGTTTCATAAAAATATGAATTCTATTTTGTAATTTGATATAATAAAGATATATTTGTTATGCCTTATAAATATCTAAAAGAAAAATAAATGAACCTGCGCGATAACAGTATTGATCTCGTCTCTTTCAATAAACTATTTACGGAGTATCATGAACGCTTTGTCCGTTTCGCTTATACTTATGTGGATAACTATATGGAGGCTGAGGATATTGTGATGGAAGCCATGACTTATTACTGGGAAAACAGGACCCGTTTGTTTGGAGTGAATCCTCCTGCTTATATTTTTACTACAATTAAAAATAAGTGCCTGAATTATCTTCGCGACCGTCAGTATTATCAGGCTGTATCAGAGCAATTACAAGAGCATGCAGCATGGAAGCTTGCGATACAGATATCTACTCTGGAAGCATGCAACCCGGAGGAACTTTTTTCTAAAGAAATGAAGCAGTTGGTGGAGCATGCGTTAAGTAAATTGCCGGAAAAAACAAGAAGAGTCTTTATTATGCGGCGCTTTGAAGAAAAGAGTTATCGTGAGATTGCTTCAGAGATGAATATGTCCGTCAAGGGAGTTGAATACCATATGAATAAGGCGACAGAATCTTTAAAAAAAACATTGAAAGACTTCCTGCCTCTTTTGATTTATCTTATCTATCATTAATTTTTCACATCTATTAACTAGGGATTCTTTTTCGTTGTGTGCTTTACTATAAAAGGCAATGGTATAATGTGTCATTTTATATAAGTTGATGATGAATTTGGACAGAGTACTTTTATTTCGTTTTTTCAATAAAGAAACGACGCTTGAGGAAGAAAAGAAAATTCGTCTTTGGATAGATGAATGCGACGAACATCGTCGCGAGTTTTTCCGTGAACGTCAACTTTTTGATGCTATTTTGCTTCACGGGGATCCGTCTTACGAAAAGAGCCGCCCCCGATTCTATATTCCATGGCATAAAGTGGTGGCTACTCTTTCCGGTATTGCAGCGATTGTGATACTTACTATCATTACGACTACATATTTCTTGCAACAATCTTTTAGAGACGAAGTGATGAATACAGTTACTGTCCCCCAGGGACAGCGTGTTCACTTGACATTGTCTGATGGAACAAAGGTTTGGTTGAATGCTAAAACCAAAATGGAGTATCCGCAAAGCTTTAAAGTGTCCGATCAAAGAATAGTAAAAGTGGACGGCGAAGCCTATTTTGAAGTGAGTAAGAATAAAGAGAAACCATTTATTGTTAAAACGACTAAGGGTGATGTAGAAGTATTAGGAACTAAGTTTTACATAAGCGCTTATGCGACAACAGATGTTTTTGAAACTTCTTTGATAGAAGGTAAAGTGAAGGTGCATACTGCTTATGAAGATATGACACTCTATCCCAAAGATAAGGCTGTATTGGAAAACGGTCTTCTCACTCGTAAGCAGATTGATGATATGGATACTTACCGTTGGCGTGACGGGCTTTATTGTTTTAAGAACCTATCTTTTGATGATGTTCTGAAACAATTTGAGATCTATTATGATATCCGTTTTGTGAAAGAGAATCCACAAATTGCAAACCCAAAACTGAATGGAAAGTTCAGGCTGATTGACGGAGTAGATTACGCATTACGGGTACTTCAAAGAGAGGTCGGTTTCTCGTTCCGGAGGGATGATGAAGCTAATGTGATTTATCTGAAATAATTTGTCCAACTATAAAATGAATGCCTATGTAAATAAATAGAAGAAGTCTGAAAACGAAATCGGCAAGTACTACCAATACCTGCCGATCGTGAGATAAATTTTCTCACCCGAGAGTGAAAAAACTTTTAATAAAATCTAATCGTAAAAATATGAAAAATAAATCAATCGGGGACGATTATAAGCTAAAAAATCCCCATGTTAACCTATTTTATAGAGCTATGCGAATAACTACATTCTTATTGTTCTTCTGTTCGTTCTGTGCTTTAGCCGATAATGTAAATTCTCAGACGGCGAAAGTTACTATTAAAAGAAGTAATGTGACACTTCTGGATGTGCTGAATGAAATAGAAAATCAAACTAATTATCTGTTTATTTATTCCAACGACATTAATGTGAAACGTCCGGTTTCGATTAATGTGAATGCAAAGGCGGTTAATAGCGTTTTAGCTAAGTTGTTTGCTGGAAAGGACGTTGCCTATCAAATGGAGGGAACTCATATTGTTTTGACAAAAACGGAAAAATCCTTAAACGAGGTAAGTGTACAGCAACAAAGTAAAAGAATGGAAAACATTACCGGTGTGGTGCTTGACGAAGCGGGAGAACCGATAATCGGTGCTTCTGTAAAAGTACAGAATACAACTATTGGTACCATTACTGATCTGGAAGGAAAGTTTAAATTGGAGCTTCCGGCAAAATCTGTCATTGAAATATCGTTTATCGGATATCGGACGAAAACGGTTGTTGTCGGTAAGGAGAAACATATTAGTATCTATATGGAAGAAGATACTAAGGCGTTGGACGAAGTGATTGTTGTGGGGTATGGCACGACTTCCAAGCGCAAGACTACTGCCGCTATTGCCAGTGTGAATGCTGAAGATATAGCTAAAGTACCTACGGCTAATATAACACAGAGCCTTGCCGGCCGTGCTCCGGGATTGATCGTGAATACATCCGGAGGTGGTATTAATAACTATTCTTCTATATCCATTCGTGGTGGTGCTACTCCATTGTTTGTTATCGATGATGTTATCTGTGAAGAACGTGATTTCCGGAATTTAAATCCTGAAGATGTGGAACAGATGTCTGTGCTGAAAGATGCGGCTTCTACTGCCGTATATGGTGCCAGTGCTGCAAATGGCATTATCATGGTGGTAACTAAGCAGGGTAAAGCTGGTAAAATGAGTATCAATTATAGTTTCAACTACAATTTGAGTCAACCTACAATTATGCCTGATAAATTGAATTCGTATGATGCCGCTTATTATCTGAACCAGGGGTTGGCGAATGACGGTATGAAAGAACGTTTTAATGCGGAAGAAATGGAACTTTTTGCGAACGGTTCTGATCCTCATCATTACCCTAACGTGGACTGGCAGAAGTTGGCTATGAATACATTTGCTCCTGAACAACGTCATACACTGACTGTGACCGGTGGTAGTGAAAAAGTAAAAGCATATACATCATTCTCATATTATGACCAGCAGTCTATCTATAAGAATAATACCAATAATCTCCAACGCTATAATTACCGTACCAACCTGATTGCAGATTTTAAGGAAGTAGGCGTTAAAGTAACTTCAGGAATCGAAGGATATCTGACAAAAAGCCGGGAGCCGTTGAGTACTACGGGAGGTGATTATGGTAGTGTCTGGAGTCATATCCAGAATAAATTGCCTTGGGAAAATGCGTATAACCAATATGGGCAATTGAATAATATCCCGGATAACCCGTTGGCGGAGATTTCTCCGGAAGCGGGATATAGCAAGGGAGAGATTGCTACGGTTAAGGCCAATATGGGATTGGAATGGACGGTACCTTGGGTAGCAGGACTAAGATTGAAAGCGTTAGGAAATTATCGTCTGACAGCCGACCGTCAGAAGGATTGGAAGAAATCTCCGGTTATGTATGATTGGGACGGAAATCCGAATACTCCAAGCAAGCCGTCTTTAGAAAAGAATTATTGGAATATGTCAGAGTACACCGTACAAGCTTTTGCAAATTACGACCGTACTTTTAATGTTGTGCATACTGTTAGTGCTACGGCCGGTATTGAGGCAAATAAATATATGTATGATAATGCAACTCTGGGACGCAAAGAATACTTGTTGGATGTAGATCAGATCAATCCGGGGCCTGTTGCTACGGCTACAAACTCCTCTGCTGAGGGGACACGTGCACGTGCCGGTCTAGTGGCTCATTTAAAGTATGATTATGCAAGTAAATATGTGGTAGAAGGTAGTATGCGTTATGACGGCAGTGACAATTTCCCGAAAGGAAAACGTTGGGGAGTCTTTTATGCAGGTTCGGCGGCATGGGTAATCTCTGAAGAATCGTTCTGGAAAAATTTGAAAGATCGCCATATTCTTGATCTGTTTAAGATTAGGGCTTCTTATGGAGAGATTGGTCTGGATGATATTTCTGCTTATTCATACTTACAGTCTTATAATTTGGATGAACGCGGATATTTGTTAGGAGGTAAATTTTATCCGGGTTTTTCTGAAGGTAACTTGGTTAGCAAAGATATTTCTTGGTATACAACTCGCAGTACAAATGTCGGATTAGACTTTGCTTCTTTAGATAATCGCTTGTCCGGTTCTGTCGAATATTTCCGTATGTCTACAAAAGGATATCTGACTTCTCCTTCTAATGTGGCATATACTGATCCGTTAGGAACCTCATTGCCACAAGTAAAGTCTAACGGTGAAAGTATTCGTCAAGGAGGTGAATTCATTGTACAGTGGAAAGAAAAGAGAGGTGATTTTGAATATGCGATAGGTGCTAATTTTACCTATTTTGATTCATTCTGGATGAATAATCCGTACGAAGCAGAAACAGACTTGAAGAATCCTTATAAACGTACTACTCATGCCAAAGGATATTGGGGAATCGGATATGAATCTTTGGGATATTATCAAAGTCAGGAAGATGTGATGAACTCGCCCAAACGGCAAAACTCGGTAAACTTGGGTGCTGGTGATATTAAATATTATGATTTCAATGGAGATGGTATAATTGACGGAAATGACCAACATCGTATCGGTAAAAATTCTTCTCCTCGCGGACAGTATGGTATAAGTATAGATCTTAATTATAAGGGCTGGTTCATGAATATGTTGTGGCAAGGAGCTACGTCCAAAGATTTCTATTTTGGAGACAAGCTGCAAGGTCAAGGTTCCGATTATGGCTATTTGTCAGTGATTTATGATTTCCAAAGAGACGTTTGGACACCGGATAATCGGAATGCCAAGTTCCCTCGTCTACGGAGTACTTCTAAATATAATGGAAGCAACAATTATGGTTCATCTGATTTCTGGTTGGTTAATACTGGCTATATCCGTCTGAAGAGTTTGAATATCGGTTATGATCTGAAACATAAAGTATTGAAGAGAGTTCCATGGATCACGAAATGTGATGTCTCTCTGAGTGGATATAACTTGTTGACTTTCAGCGAATCGAATAAATACGATATTGATCCGGAGATTGGAAATACTAATTTATATACTTATCCTGTCAGCAGGGTATATTCGATTAGTTTTAACATTGGATTCTAATAACTTTAAAAACACAGAATATGAAAATAATGAAATATATAGTTCCTGCACTTTTAGGAGGGATGTTAACACTGCAAAGTTGTGAACATTTTTTAGATACGAAACCTACGGAAACTTATTCGGAAGAATTGGTTTGGGGGAGTCGGTCTACTGCCGATGCATTCGTACTACGCACATATCCTGATATTTTGGGATTATACCACGATTTTTGGGGAGACGATCAGATAACACTAAATACAATTCTACGCCAAAGTTGTCCGGGAGAGGCACGTGACCTGATAAATCGGGAACATGATTTCGGTTTTAATAAATTTAGTATTATCCGTCGGTGTAACTTGATTATTGAACAGGCTTCCGCCTCTACTGCTTTATCCGATTTGGATAAAAAAGAACTGGTTGCCGAGGGAAAAATGCTTCGGGCTATGATCTACTATTATCAGGCGAAACATTGTGGACGTGTGATTTGGGTAGACAGGGTATTGCAAGTAGACGATGAATTTAATTTGCCCCTCACTGAATCTATTGACCGGACGTATGATTTGATATTGAGTGATTTGGATGATGCCATAGCAGGACTTCCGGAGGAATATCCTGCCGGGCGTGCCAATGCTAATGCGGCTCGGGCTTTGAAGTCGGAAGTCTGTCTGACGGCTGCTGCTTACACTACGGATGCTACACGAAAGAAGACATTATGGGAACAAGCGGTAGTAGCGGTAGATGCTATCCAAGGTTATTCTTTGGACGCCAATTATGGTGGCATGTTCAATCAGGAGAACTCTTATTCTTCAACGGAGATTATTTTAGCCAGATATTTCAGTAAAGAAAATACAAATGGCGGTGATACTTATATGCAGACTGTCATTCCTAATCAGGGAAATGATAATCTAAAAAAGTTGGGACGTGGTCCTTTGTTTAAAAAAGACTGGGTCTTTGAGTGCTGGCTGGAACATTCGCCTTCCCAGAATTTGGTAGATGATTATCTGGTTATTGACCAACTGACAAATGAAGCTAAAAAGTGGAATACGACTTCCCAGTTTGTGAATAATACCAATGTCATTTCTAATGATGCTGTAAGAGATTTGGCTGTGAATGCTGATGAATTGGATGAACACTCTCTGGCTTATGAAACGAAAGATAAAGGGCGTGATACCCGTATTAATGATTTTATGTATACGCATCGCGACAAACGTTTTTATGCGACAATCGTACAGGACTCCTGTGAATATTATGGGGAATTAGTCACAATGCATAAGACCGGTAACTTGCAACGTTGTAGTTTGGGTGAGGCTCCGGGAACCGCTGAAATGGGGTCTACCAATTACTTGTGGCGCAAAGGTGTCTACATTAATGACTGGCGTATATTTGTTGATGTGCCTACGGATTATCATTATGTAATTTTCCGGTACGGACGTGCGCTGTTGAATAAGGCTGAAGCCCTTCTTTGTCTGGCAAAGAGTGACCCTTCAAAACTGTCAGAAGCAGTAGCTACTTTCAATCAGACTCGCACTGTACATGGTGGTTTGCCGGAATCCGAAGCATCCACGTTGGTTGAGGCATGGAAAGATTATAAGATTGAGCGTCATGTAGAATTGCCAATGGAAGGCGACTATTATTGGTCTTTGTTGCGTTGGGGCAAATATGGTGAAGAAGCAAACGACGGACAACCCTCCGGAAGTGAAGTCATCAAAGAATTGCGTACTCCGGCTACATTTATTGAAATTAGCAGTGACCGTCATCGTATGTTTATCGGTACACAAGGATATGGAAATGCCGACCGTACTTTTTCTAAGAAACGCTATTTGTATCCTATTCCGCAAAGTTTGATTAATGCAAACTCTGCTATAACAGAGAAGGACCAAAATCCTCTGTGGTAAAATGATAACCAATATTCGAATTATTAATCAATGAAACAAGAACAATGAATAGAATTAAATTATCAGACATAAAATGGTTGCTTGTACTGTTGTGCCTGCCATTTGTTTCCTCATGTAAAGATGATCTTGAGGCTTATGAAGAAGCGGAAATTACCTCAGTCGGTGCATATCACCGCTACTATACAACAGAGAAGGATGCTTTGACAGGTGAGTTTAAGGTGGCGGAGAAGGAATTGGAGAAGTCCAATAGTATCAACGAAGACGAAGCGGTTGTTACTGCGACTTTCACGGTTCCTGCTGCCAGTGGCAGTTTTACTGATGCTGAACGTGCAAAAGTGTCGTTGAATAAGTTGGTTGTATACTTCAATGTGTCTACTGCTGCACGCGTGACACCACTGGATGGCTCCCCGAAGTTAGGGGCTCCGGGCGATTGGACCTCAGAACGTAGATATAGTGTCATGGCTGCAAATGGAACAAAGAAAACATGGACTGTCAAAGTTGTGTTTAATAAATAGGTATTATTTTCTTATATTTGTAGCAAATAAACTGAAATCAAACAATTGAGGTCTTGGGAGTCGTTGAGGTGGTGAGTAAGCACGTTATGTCAACGACTCCTTTTTAATTTGAAAATTATAATGTTTATGAATACACCTTTGTCTCCCGTCTCCGGGCGTTTGGCTTCACTCGATATCCTACGGGGTTTCGACCTCTTTCTTTTAGTTTTCTTTCAACCGGTATTTGTGGCTTTGGGGCAACGTTTGAATTTTCCGTGGCTTAATGACATTTTATATCAGTTCGATCATGAGTCTTGGATTGGTTTCCGGTTCTGGGACCTTGTGATGCCACTTTTCCTGTTTATGACAGGAGCCTCCATGCCTTTTTCCTTTTCCAAGTTTAAAAATGCCCCTAATAAATGGCATATTTATCGTAAAATAATAAAGCGCTTTGTATTGCTTTTTATTTTCGGCATGATTGTGCAGGGAAACCTTTTGGGATTGAATCCTGATTCTCTTTATTTATATTCGAATACGTTGCAGGCGATAGCAACAGGCTATCTTATTGCAGCAATAATTTTGTTACACTGTTCTTTCCGTTATCAGGTGCTCATTACATTATTATTGTTACTGCTCTACTGGATACCGATGACTTTCTTCGGCGATTTTACTCCCGGAGGGAATTTTGCAGAAAAGGTAGACCGACTAGTGCTAGGCCAGTTTCGGGATGGTGTGTATTGGGGAGAAGATGGAAACTGGCATTTTTCTCCTTATTATACTTATACTTGGATATGGAGTAGCTTAACTTTTGGAGTAACAGTTATGCTAGGTACTTTTGCCGGAAAGATAATGAAAGAAGGAAAAGAAAATAGAAAGGGAGTGGTGAGGCTTTTATTATTGTTAGGCATAGTATTAATAGGGGTATCTTTGCTATGGAGTTTGCAAATGCCTATTATTAAGCGGCTATGGACTTGTAGTATGACTTTGTTTTCCGGAGGACTCTGCTTTCTGCTTATGGGATTATTTTATTATTGGATAGACTATAAAGGGCATACCTATGGGTTGGATTGGTTGAAAATTTATGGGATGAACTCTATCACTGCCTATATTTTAGGTGAGGTCGTTAATTTCCGTTGTATAGCAGCTTCTATCAGCTATGGCTTAGAGCAGTTTCTTGGTAACTATTATTCTGTATGGTTAAGTTTTGCTAATTATCTCATTGTCTTTTTTATACTTCAAATGATGTATAAACATCGTATCTTTTTGAAAATTTAAAAATACTACAATGAATAAGAAAAGTCTGTATTGGTATAATAAATGATTCCTGTCGTTATAGGCGTTTCTTTTTCACTGTTTACTATTTTATTAGTTTTTTATTTCGCGTAACTATAGTCTTCTTTTCGTATAACTATGGTTATGCGAAGTAATAGTAGGCAATGAAATAATCTATTTAGAATATGAATGAAGTCTCAAATGTAGCTTCCCGATGATAGTCTATATGTTCCTTAAAAACTATTCAAAGATATATAATTATAAAATTTAATAGATTTTTTTACTGAAAGAAAATATGCAATTAGAAGATTATTCAGAATTTGTTTGAAATAACTTTTACCAAGTTCTACTGGAACTTCGTGATAAAAAAAGAATATATATCAGAGGGGTATGAAATGAAGAAAATAAGGACTCTACCAAAGTTAATTACAAAAAGCGCATAATATATAGATACAAAAATCACGATATAAACGCTTATTTGCAAATAAAACTATTGACAATTTATTTCATTGAGTAAAAATATTAAAACAGATAAGTTCTTTTTTTATATTTATCTGACCAGATAATAAAAACATTACTCAAATCTATTGCAATTACAAAAATTATCTATATATTTGCAACGTATTACAATTATTATTGCATACAAACTAACACATTAGTTCACTTTACAAAACGAATCACGAAGTTCCAGTAGAACTTAGTGTAGCGATAAATAAAAAAAGACCTTATATCCTATGAACAGTACAGCTCAGCACAGTTTATCTCCTCTGGTACAGTATAACCAGGTTATATCATCTTGTTTTTTATATTCAATTTATGGAAAAAAGAGTGCTTTTGTCCGGGGATTGAATAAGTCTTGTATAATGTATTATTTGAAACTTAACATACCCCCAAGTTCCCACAACCGATGCAACAGAATGTAGTATCGGGTAGTGGGATTTTTTGAAAAAACGGATGTGATTCATAAGATAGAAAATGCCGTCTATTTGAGAATTTCCGGTGTAACACCTTTAACAAGATTATAAACTAATAACGAATGCTGGCAAAGAAAAAATAAACGTTTTTGTGAAGATAGCAATTTAATAGATGAAAGTGCTATCCTTTATTTATTGAAAACCTTTAATTAACCCAGATTCATGCTTATCGAAAAGCATAAGAATGAATTGTTAACACTTTTAATTTCTATGATGAATGAAAAACAAAATTGTGGAAGAATACTGCGATTATTGATCCTGTTTTGTTTGTATGGTATTTGTTTACCTCCCCTTCACGCCAAACAGGATATTGCATCACCACAACAGACAGGCAAGACCTATACAATTAAAGGAGTTGTATTGGATTTTAACAATGAACCGATTATTGGTGCCAGTGTTTTTATTCCGGGAACCAGTATCGGAGTAGCTACAGACTTGGACGGAAATTATGTACTGAAAGTACCGGCAAACACGAAAAATATAGAATTCTCTTACATTGGATATGAGAAGAAAGTTGTTCCGTTCAACCCTAAAGATCTAAATGTCTTTCGTGTTGTGACGATGAAAGAAGATAGCGGTATTGCACTTGAAGATGTCACGATTGTAGCTTTTGCCAAACAAAAGAAAGAGTCCGTATTAGGCTCCGTTTCTACTATCAAACCGGCGGAGTTAAAAACTACCAGTAGTAATCTTACTACCGGATTTGCAGGGAAGTTGGCGGGAGTAGTTGCTTATCAAAGAAGTGGAGAACCGGGTGAAGATAATGCCGAATTCTTTATTCGTGGTGTGACGACATTTGGAACAGGGAAAGCCGATCCGTTGATTTTGATTGATAACATTGAATTGACTTCATCAGATTTGGCAAGATTGAATACCGATGATATCGCCAGTTTCTCCATTCTGAAAGACGCTACTGCTACTGCGCTTTATGGTGCGCGTGGTGCTAATGGTGTTATTCTTGTAACGACAAAAGAAGGTACGGAAGGTAAAATGAAATTATCTTTCAGGGTAGAAAGTTCGTTCTCCGCTCCTTCCAAAGAGGTTGAAATTGCTGATCCGCTGACGTTTATGAAACTTCATAATGAGGCGGTGAGAACTCGAAATCCGGATGGTGCATTACCTTATCTGGAAAGCGCGATTGCTGCTCGCGAAAAAGGGTTGAATCCGATGGCTTATCCGATGGTAGACTGGAAGGATATGCTATTCAAAGATTTCACAACTAACTATCGCGGAAACATGAGCCTTAGCGGTGGTGGCCGTGTAGCCCGTTACTATGTAGCATTGTCTTATTCGCGGGATAATGGTATCTTGAAACAGGTTCCCAGTAACCTTTTTGATAATAATATTAAGTTGGATAAATATACGGTACGTTCGAATGTTAATATTAATCTGACCAAAACAACCGAGTTGGGAGTGCGCGTGAGCGGCACGTTTGATAGTTATCAAGGTCCGATACAGGGCGGTTCGCAGGTTTACAGTCAGGCTATTAAAGCAAGTCCGGTTCTTTTTCCTGCTATGTATGCTCCGGATGCAGCTAACCAATATACCAATCATCCTATGTTCGGTAATTATGGAACTAGTGCAAATTACTTGAATCCGTATGCTGAAATGGCACGCGGTTATAAAGAATATGAAAACACAGTTATACTTGCCCAGTTGGAGCTAAAGCAAGATTTCAGTTTTATAACCGAAGGCTTGAAAGGGCGTTTGTTGGGAAATGTCACACGAACTTCATATTATGATCTTCAACGTTCTTATACTCCGTTCTATTATGCCTTGGATAGTTATGATAAGAAAAAAGATGAATACACTCTTTCTGCTCTAAATCCGGATTTGGGTACAGATTATCTAGGATACTCTCCGGGAAGTAAAAAAGTAGGCAGTTCCCTGTATTTGGAAGCATCGTTGTCATACGATCGGACGTTTGTTGAAAAACACAATGTCAGTGGTATGTTGGTTTATACAGTGCGTGAAGGGAAAAGTGGCAATGAAAACACCTTGCAGAAATCACTCCCTACCCGTAATTTGGGATTAGCAGGACGTTTTACTTACGGATTCTCCGACCGTTATTTTGCGGAGTTTAATTTCGGTTACAACGGTTCCGAACGTTTTGACAAGAGTCATCGTTGGGGATTCTTCCCGTCGGGAGGTTTGGGCTGGGTTGTGTCCAATGAAAAATTCTGGGCGGACAAACCGATTTCCAAAGTTGTCAATATGCTTAAGTTGAAAGGATCATACGGATTGGTCGGTAATGATAATATTTCTAATAATGACAACCGTTTCTTCTATTTGTCGGAAGTAAATATGAATAATTCCGGTAGGGGAATGAACTTCGGAACCAACTTTGACGAAGGTTATAACGGTATTTCTATCAGCCGCTATGCCAATCCGAAGATTGGTTGGGAAATTTCTCATAAAATGAATGTGGGATTTGAACTGAAATTATTCAATGACCTGGAGATTCAGGCAGAGTATTTTAAAGAAAGAAGAACGAATATCCTGCAAGAGCGTGCCGATATCCCCAGTTTGATGGGATTCCAGGCGCCTATCCGGGCAAATATCGGTGAGGCTAAAGGACAAGGTGTCGATATTTCTTTGGATTATTCGCATATTTTCAACAAAAACCTGTGGACTACTATCAGAGGTAATTTCACATACGCCAGCAGTGAATTTTCTGAATACGAAGAACCGGACTACTCGGCTACTCCATGGAGAAGTAAAATCGGTTCTAAGCTGAGCCAGACTTATGGTTACATAGCCGAACGTTTGTTTGTAGATGATGAAGATGTGGCAAACTCTCCGAAACAACAATTTGGCGAATATACAGCCGGAGATATCAAATATAAAGATATCAATCGTGACGGAATCATCGACGAGCAGGATATTGTGCCTATCGGTTATCCGACTACACCAGAAATTATCTATGGTTTCGGTTTCTCTGTGGGATATAAGGCGTTTGATTTCAACTGCTTCTTCCAGGGATCGGCACGGTCTTCCTTCTTTATTAGTCCTTTGCGTATCACTCCGTTTGCCCAGCCTTATGACCCGGACAACGAATTGGGAGGAAAACAGGCTAACAATGCTTTGCTTCAGGTTATCGCCAATAATCATTGGAGCGAGTCCAACCAGAATATGTATGCTTTCTGGCCACGGTTGTCGGATACGGCTATCAGTAATAATAACCAGTCGAGTACATGGTGGTTGCGTGACGGTACTTTCTTGCGTATGAAATCGGCAGAAATAGGCTATACGCTTCCAAAGCGGCTGACCAGTAAAGCTAAATTGGAAAACTTGCGTATTTACGTAAGCGGGACGAACTTGTTCAATATTTCCAAATTCAAAATTTGGGATACGGAAATGGGGAACAACGGTTTGGGATATCCTGTTCAACGAGTATTTAATGTAGGTATTCAACTTTCACTCTAAAACATGTTATATGAAAAAAATAATCATATCCATATCACTCGTGATTGCTGCCATGCTGTGTAGCACTTCTTGTAGTGATTACCTAGATATAGTGCCCGAAGGTACTCCAAGCATGGATAATGCCTTCAGCAACCGCATTAATTCATTTAAGTTTCTACATACTTGTTATAGTTACCTGCCCAAATGGGATCAATCCGGTTCCATTGGCTTTCTAGCAGGTGATGAACATTGGTTAATACCCAAAGGTACCGGATTTATAGATCAACGCCTCAGTCTCAACGCTTGGGAAATCGGTCGTGGAGAACAGAACAGTAATGATCCTTATCAGAATTATTGGGATGGTCTTAATGGAGGAACAAATCTTTGGACTGCTATACGCGACTGTAATATTTTTCTTGAAAATATTGACAAGCCTTTAGATTTACAGCAATATGAACGTAACAGATGGATTGCGGAAGTAAAATTCCTCAAAGCATACTACCACTATTATCTATTTATGCTTTATGGTCCTATCCCTGTCATGGATAACAACATTTCGATAGATGCATCTGCGGAAGAGGTACGACGCTACCGGGACCCAGTGGACGATGTAGTCAACTATATTTCCAATCTACTGGATGATGCAGCTAAAGATCTGCCTCTTCAAGTCACTGATGCAGGTGAAGAATTGGGAAGAATCACCCAACCAATAGCTAAAGCGGTAAAAGCACAACTGTGGTTATTGGCTGCTAGTCCTCTATTCAATGGAAATACCGATTATATCAACGTAAAAGATAATCAAGGAAGAAGTCTTTTTCCCGCTGAAACAGATAATAACAAATGGGAACAGGCTGCAGACGCAGCTTTAGACGCCATAAAGTGCGCAAAAGAAGCCGGACATGACCTTTACTACTTCACTCTGCCCGTTAACGGACTTTCGGATGCTACACGCAAGTTGCTTGATATCGGTGAAGCAGTTACAGAGAAATGGAATACGGAAATTATATGGGGAAGTACATGGAACGTCAACGGATTACAAAAGGTAGCAGTAGCCAAAACAACTAAGGGCAGTCACTACGATGCAATATCTGTAATGGCTCCGACTTTAACTGTTGCCGAACAGTTTTATTCCTCTAACGGTGTTCCCATCTCCGAAGATAAGGGAGACTTTTGGTCGAAAAACTACCTAAATCGGTATGAATTCACTATCATTCCTGATGAAGGAAATAATAAGCATTATCTCAAAATCGGTGAAGAAACTGCGTATCTTCACCTCAACCGTGAGCCACGCTTTTATGCTAACCTATCATTCGATCGGGGAACATGGTACGGCTACGGCTATGCTAGTGATGAACCGAAAGATCTGGCTTTCTATAAATTTCGCGCTAAAGAAGTCTCTGGTCGTATCACTTCCGAGGACTATTCATATACTGGATATTTAAACAAAAAAGTATGTAGCTATAAAACTAGTGTGACTGACAACGGTCTGTCAACGGAACGTTATGCATTTCCGATTATTCGTCTTGCAGATCTGTATCTGATGTATGCAGAAGCACTGAATGAAACGCTCAGCTCCCCTAACAGCGATGTTTATACCTATATTGACTTAGTGCGTAAACGTGCCGGTCTTGACGGAGTAAAGGAATCCTGGCAAAAATATTCAAAGTATCCTGAAAAACCAAACACGAAAACAGGTATGCGTGAAATCATTCGTATGGAACGCTTAAATGAACTTGCTTGTGAAGGAAAACGCTTTTGGGATTTAAGATCGGAAGAGCGTCGTGTAGGGAAAGAGTGTAGATCTCGGTGGTCGCC
>OGJZ01002173.1_pt1 | contig 15249 bp, 12 predicted proteins | sample 1572321 | NCBI WGS metagenome assembly OGJZ01 (sample SAMEA2582086, study PRJEB24529) | metagenome | biome: Human gut stool | place: China | collected 2011 | reverse complement strand
AGAATCGGACACAAACAACTATTCGCAATTATTTCTTCAGGTATTCTAAAGAGGCTAGGGACAGCGTGAAAATCGTTACCGTTGATATGTCTGGCAGTTACATCCCAATGATTCCAAAACTCTTTCCTAACGCTAAGATTGTTATTGATAGATTTCATATCGTGCAGCACATGAGCCGTGCTCTTAATCAGACACGTATTCAACTCATGAAGCCGTTTGACAAGAAGTCTCTTGAATATCGTGCCCTCAAATACTACTGGAAATCCGTGCTGAAAGACAGTCGTAAACTCTCTCTAAACAGCTTTCGTTCAAGGACTTTTGGAGAAACGCTCACACCAAAAAAATGTTTGACCAAGATATTCCACCTTGTCCCTGAGTTGAAAGGGTATTATGACCTCTACCAGCTCCTGCTGTTCCACCTGCAAGAGAAAAACGCTGACTACTTCTTTGACTTGATTGAAGAAGCCTTACCACATCTCAATCAAACCTTTAAAACAGCTCTGAGAACTATCCTTCACTACAAGGAACACGTCATAAACGCTATTGAGCTTCCTTATTCTAACGCCAAACTGGAGGCAACCAACAAACTCATCAAAGACATCAAGCGTAATGCCTTTGGATTCAGGAACTTTGACAACTTTAAAAAACGTATCTTTATCGCTTTAAACATGCAAAAAGAGAAGACGCATTTCGTCTCCTCTCGTGCTTAGCTATAAGTCACCCACTACAGTTGACAAAGAGCCATTAATAACTAGCTTATCACTTCTTAATAAGAGGCAAACTAACTCTTTAAAAATCATCTGTCCTCATTCTTATGGAATTGTAATCGAACATATTCTTCTTATATTATTTCATTACTACGTAAAGTTCATTCCCATTTGAATAAATTGAATATAATTTACTATCCTGTAATTTTTCAAACATGTTTACATTAACCTTTGTTTCGTCAAAAGCTTGTAAATCAACATTTAAGTTAGTTATTTCATTAAATCTCATTGTCATATCCCATGAAATATTAGAATTAGGCATTATCAATGAATTTAAGATGGGATAATTTATTGTTGAATTAGTATAAACCTTTGAATTTGTAAAAAGTCTATTAAGGCGAACTACGTTGCTAGTCTGCTGAGATAAATAAGGGTTTAGATCATTAGCTAATATAATCGACTGACTCTTAAAAACATCATTTTGCTGTTTGAGCGCACTAGGGTATAGTAAAGAGAAAATCGCTAAATAGAATGATAATAAAAATACAACTGCTTGATTTGATAATCTAAAAATTTTTCCTTTATACCTTAAGCTGAGTGCAATCAATATCGTACTAATAAAGAATCCAAAGCCGTATTCATAACGAGGACGTAATAATGAATATGGTGTCATAAAAATTAAATATGTACCATAACTTAGCACAGAAGAGACTCCAAGATATGCAGTCACTAAAAAAATAGTTAATAACTTATTAATTTTAGAAGATAAAACAATGTTTAGAGCAAATAATACCACCGCTATCAGTGCTAAAACCACCCAAACTTTATTACTCTGATTGTATATATTTCTCAAATAAATTTTACTATTTAAGATAACAAAATGTGTTAATTTATTGATTGGTGCTGTATCAGCAGCACTGGAAAATACTGGAGGAAATAATTTAATTTGACAGAAATATAATAGTACCCCACAAATATAAGAAAGTGCAGCACTTATGAATCTAGAAAGTAAGTTGGCAACTTTTTCTTTATTCACTACATCCAACAATAACATTGTAGCTGTTAAAACTAAAAAAATTCCAGATGATGCTTGATAAGAGTTACACATCAAAAATGTTGTAATTACTGATAAGATAATGAATAAAATTCTATTTTTATTCCAAAAAATAAATGGAACAATAGAGAATAAGACACTTAGAGTCATAAAAGGTGAATCAAACCTAAAACTCAAACATTCTATAAAGAGAGGGTTAATTCCAATTAATGTTGAAGCAAAAGAAGTTACTTTACTTATCTTTTTTGTTGGAATAAGTACATAGATAAGCAATAAACTTGAAAGCGTCATTATGAATGCAGATAAAATTTGCGAAGCTAAGCCTATATCAGATAAATGTCCACCTAAATTTAAAAAGCGAACAGCAACCTCACTAACATATCTAGAATAATGTTCTGAAAATCCTGAATAACCTTGAATTTGTCTACCAATATCATCAATATAAGGATATTCTGCTAATCCAATATTAATACAAACAATTAAGTAAATAAACAGTATTAAAAAGATACTAGATTTATTAGACTTTATAAATCTCAAAAAATCCTTCCATATAGAAATTATATCTTGATGAATTTCTTTAATCATTTTTTCTCCTTACAATATAAGTTAGACGTGAACAACTAAGAAAGCAATAATCTTAGAACTATCATTCACAAATAAATAATCAAGTTCTAAGTAACAAGATTATTCTTTTTCAATTTTGCTTGTGAGCTCTAGAAAGCTTTTATTCATTATAGCACAGTACTATTAAATGCTATCATCGTAGCTTTTTCACTTCTTATTCTGGAAATGTAAAAAAGTCCTTATAATTATTAATATAATTTTTCCCTTCTGTTAAATCATACTGAATTAATTTGAGATCTTTAGCAATTTCTTTACCATCACCATCAAGTTTATCTTTATCAACACTAGCTTTATTTAAAACTTCCGTTAACAATGCATAATAAGGCGATACACGCGAATTTGTATGAGCTAATAATTCAGCTGGAAAATCACTAGAATTAACTAATGGATAATCATCTTTAACAGTACCATGATTTGACCAAATAAAATAATCAGTCAAATACTGCAAATTAGGATTATCCTTAAAGATTGATTTTGGATAGATACCTGGTAAATGATCTCCATAGAAAACAACCGTAATTTTCTTATCAATTCCTTCTAATTGCTGTAAAAACTCCGCAGTGCTGCTATCAGTATAACTCAAAAGTCTCGCATAGTTCGTTAAGCTTTCAATTTGGTCACTTGCTAAACTATCGCTACTTGCTGTAATATCAGTCAAATCAGTTGGAAACCACGGCCCATGGTTTTGCATGGTCATCACAGAAAAGAATTGATTTTGATTAGTATCAATCTTAGAAAGAATATTATCATAGGTTGACGTATCACTTGGGTAAGCTCCCAAAATATTAGCCTCGTCTGCAATATCATCTGACCCAGATGTAGCAACAAATTTATCAAATTTTAATTTCGTATATACTGAATTACGTGCATAGTGAGTAGCATCTGATAGATGAATGGCAATCCTATTTTCTGGCTCAAAAGCATTACTAATTGATGGAATATAATTCATCTTCGGAATTACCTCAGTATACAGAACTGAAATCATATCATTGTAGTTATACATCGGTAAACCTGTTAAGGTCTGGAATTCCATATTAGCCGTTCCACCACCATAACCATCGGATTTCATTAAACCCGATGTTGTTCCAGCTTGAATCTGTTGTATTTGCGATAATACTGGAGCCGATAAAGTTACCCCAGGAACACGAGCAGGATCAGCTAAACTTTCACTTAGAATAAAGATCACTGTTTGATCAGAAATATTTTCTGTCCTTGTGGCATTAATTTCACCAGCAAGATTTGTATACTTCTTATAAACTTTGTCAATCTCCTTTTGACCATAATTAGCTGGTTTTTCAATATCAGTAATTGTTAACTGTTTTAACCATACAAAGCTCAAAGATTGAAATCTTGTATTAGCATTGATTCCTTGCCAATTGACATTATAAAGGTTATAAACAGAAGACAAAACCGGAATATGTTCAGGAATTCTTCCATCCTCTTGATTCTTAAATATCGATAATGTTCCTGAAAAAGCAACAATAATTGTAACAGCGACTGCTAAACGTTGTTTCCAATTTTTAAAAATCTGACCTGGCAAACATTTTTTTCTAATGTAATAAAGAATAATAATTGTCCATAAGACGCCAGTCACAGTCAGTAAAAGAACATTCTCACTTATATATTCTTTAAAGAATCCAATATCATTTAACCAAGTAAGATCTGATACTAAAAAGGGCTCATTGCGTAAAGAGAATTTTTTATAATTTATATAACTAACTAAGATACCTAAAATAATGTTAAAAAACGTAGCTAGTAGGTAGCGATTTATAACAACATAAACTACCATAAAACTAGCTGTTAAAACTAAAATTTGAAAAATAGTTGCCCCTGAGGCGATATAATAATCGTAAGTTGCACCCTTTTCAGTAATACCCATTTGAATGGTAAAATTATAAATAAAAGCTAATAATAAACTTGTCGAAATCGCTAAAGAAGGTGTTGGCTTATTCTTAATAAGGTGATTAATTCCCTTAGCAGCTGCATAAGTAACTAAGCTGAAAAAGATATACATTCCAAGAGAGTAATTAAACAATTGCCATGCATAAGCCGTCTTTTTAATATCCTCAACAGCAAAAAGTGAATTTGAAAGGAAACTACTAATCAATTGATTACTTGTAACAATAAACATTGTTGCGATTTGGCTCATCACCAAAATATCGTAACGCTTCTTTTTCAAAGAAAAAGCATTAATATACTCTTTAGAAAAATAAGCTGAGAAGTAATTAAAGACAAGAGCTAATACTAACAAACATGCTAAAGGCATTAAAAAGTTAGTATCCCAAAAATGATGAAATTTTGTCCAGTCAAATTTTTCATTATTAAGATTTAAAGTGACTTTTACAAAATAAGCACCTATTAAAAAAAGAAAATAAATAAGTGGAAGATATAATAACCACCATTTATTATCCATTCTTTTTCGAATTTGGAGAGCATATAAGACAATAAAAGCACCTAATAAAATCCAAATAAGCGGTGAAACAGTTCGATGATTTTCTAAACCAATTACTATCATAAGATGTAAATAGGTAATAAGAAAGGTCACTAAATAAGAGAGTAGAACACCTTTATTCTTCTTACAAAAATTACCTATTGATTTTAAAAATATCATTTTAACTTTTAATAATCCCCAACTTTTTAAACTTTTTATACAAACCAAGTAACTTATTAAACATGGCAGCTGCCTTTTCTACTCCTATCCCTTTTGCCACCAAGCCAGTATATTTAAAACTTTTGTTTTCAATCTGCCTTGAATATTGTAACAAATATTCATAATTTTTTAAATAGTTTTTAATGTCAAAGTTGTTTTTATATAAATGAACAAACGGCAAAATTGAAATATATGAAATTGCAAAATAGACTGTTAATGCTTCCTGTTTTTCAAATGGAAGTTTTTCGATATTATCAAGGCCAATTGAAATACTCTTTAAAATATCGAGAACATTTTTTTCTTTAACAACATTGGTGATACTTCCTGCTCTATTTTGACGATACATGTATTGTGCATTGTCAAAAACTGCATAACTTGTCATTAGCTTCAAAAGATTTGCACACCAAAGACAATCTTCTGAAAGGAAACCAACTTGAAAATCTAGAGAACCGTCTACAAACAAAGTTCTCTTTACACATTTATTCCATGCAGGTGCGGTTATCAATTCACGTTTAACTAAGTCTGTACAATCTTTCTTTATATTTCCCGATAATCCTTTATTACTGATTGTCTTCTTAACAATTTTATCTGTATAATGGTATGAGTAAGAATAGATAATAACATCAACAGAATTTTCATTAAGTCTATTGTTGATGTCATTTAAAAAAGACTGACTTGACCAAAAATCATCTCCATCTAGAAAGATTATATAATCACCATTTGCTGCTTCAATTCCGCTATTTCGTGCAGCAGATAATCCACCATTTTTTTGATGAATAACTTTAACTTTTTCGGATTTTTGGGCAAGGCTATCAATAATTTGAGGTGTTTCATCAGTTGCTCCATCATCAACAACAATAACTTCATAGTTATCATAATCTTGATTTAGAACACTTTCCACACACTCTTCGATATATTGTGCCACATTATATGCCGGTACAATAATTGAAAACTTCATTTTTTTCTCCTCATACAAAAAATATTAAATTTTATAATTGCTATTAGTAAGGTCTCATACCCAATAGTAAGCCCATAAAACGGCAAATGACACTGCAACATTAATTAGAATGATAATTGTTGATAGTTTAATAATTGATTTTTGTTCCATTTTAATGTCAAATTTTGATTTGTATATACTAAATAATGGCGCTAAATAAATTAAAAATGGAGTAAAATAACGCCCCTGTGCACCTTGTGAAATATTTGCATTGGGTCCTAAAATATGTGGAGTCCATGCAAAATACATACCAACAACAATTGCTAGAACTTGTAATGGGAAAACTAATGCTGAGGCATTCCCCTCAAGTTTAGTCACCTGAAAATCCTCACTAAAGAAAATAATAATCAATACTGCAATATCGATAAAAATCAACCACAATGGTAAAGCAACAGCTAACCAGCCAAAGTACCCAAAAATTCCAATTGTTAAGAATGTGTTTAAGTGACCATTTTCTTGATTTAAGAAAAAAGTATTAAACATAGCCCAAATAAAGTGTTGTGTTCCACCACGTGATTTTAGGAAAAAATATAATCCAACTACTCCCAATAAAACAACAGCAATTATAAAATATTTTCGATATTTTTTTAAGAATTCATAAATTGGATTTAATATTGTCAATACACCTTCAAATTCAAAATCAATCATTGCTAGAAATGGAAGTAATAATAAATTATTGCTCTTGCTTCCCCATAAAGCAAAAACTAAGATAATTAATTCTATGAATCTTTTATTGGAAAATTTACGATCAGAGAATAAATTAACATAAAAGACAAAAAATGCAGCTATTATAACATAATTTAAAACATCATATGATAAAGAAGCGGCTTGCTGTAACATCATTGGCAACAGTGAAATAAAAAGCATTGTCAATTTACCAGTTTGCAAAAACTTAATCAAAAAATAAATACCAATAATATATACAAGTGCATTAAATAAACGCCCGCATGTCATTATAACCCCTAAGGATGGATAAATAGCCTTTCCTATTAACATTCCAATAGCTTGTGGCAAATGTATAATACTTTTAATCGAGAATTTGGGATTAAATACATCTGATGAAAAATCTTTTTTTTCAGTAAAAAACTTAATGTACTTACCTTTATTAACATCTGCAGGAGCTGGAGATTCATTGTTAATAACATCGGTTTGGTGAAGTTTTAACCACTCAAAAGTTTTACTGTTATCATAAAAAATATTCCATGCCATGCTAGCATGCATTCCTTCATCTGGCGCCTCGGTGACAGGCATTAGGAACATAAACAGTGCAATACATGGAACAGCTAAGAATAAAAATATTTTTTCTATTTTCATTTTTTCTCCTTATATGAATCTTTTGCTCTAAAATAGATTATCAATGATACAAATAACCATGTTAACATAGATAATGTGAATGAAATTGAAGCTCCGTAAATACCATAATGTTCTACTAGTGGATTTGCCGATAAATAAGATACACAGAATCCGCTCGCAAAAGAAATCACTAATAGTTTTTGTTTGCGTAAAACAGTTAGAATATTATCACACACCGTTGCAAAGGTACTCGCTATTCCCCCAACCATCAAGATAATAAATGCAAATATGAATTTATTTAAATTTGTCGAATAGACAACATTTAAAATTGGAACACCGATTACAGACACAACTGCCAAAATCAAAAATGAAATAACGACTAATAATTGCAATAATTTCCGACGGTAATGAACAAATGACTCATACTCCTTTTTCTCAAGAAAAATTGCCATTTGCGTCATCATTGGTCTAAAGAAAATCATTGTCAAATTCATGGCAAAAACCGGCATGAACAAAATATTAAAATCTGTTTGAACACCTACATCAAGTAGACCTCGTTCAAATAAATTATCTAGCGCATACTTTGGTTGGTTGTATATTGAAACTAACATAAAAGCATTAATAAACAGCGGACTACTTTCAATCAATAAGCCTTTGATTTGTTTAAATGAGAAATGGAAAGCTTTAATTTTACTGAAGTATCTACTTAACAAAAAATCAAATCCAAATACAAAAGCAAACGATAGCGCATTCATAATAATCAACGATAATAGTAACTCATGTGTAATAATCAATGCGATTGTAAATCCTACAAAGATAAAACCATTTCTAAAAAAAAGCGATTTTCCAGCAATATCCAAACGTTCGTGCTGTTGAAACATTCCCTGAAAAACATCCGATAAGGCATCACTACAGCGATAAAAACAAATCAGTAAAACACATAAAGATTTGTAAGCATCATAGCCATGCATAAAAACATAACCAAGGGCTACAAGCATCATAATAAAGATAGTTAACACACGTGCATAGAAATAATTATTAAAAGAATACTTCTCTTTAATATCTGTTGCTTGAAAGTCACGAACTTGAAAAGTAGCTACTGTAATCAATAGATTTCCAACAGCATAAGCAATACTAAAAACATCGGCGTTATAGCTATCCAATAAACGAGCTACAGATAACAGCAAAAGCGTTGACATAGCTGCTGAAGCTAAACTGCCCAAAATATTCCAAGCAAAGACTTCATTTTGAGAAGCTTTCTGCCCAATTTTCAATAATTTAATCATCCTTCTTCTCACTTAATGCAATTTGTTGTGCCAAACTTTTAATCTTTGAGCTTTGAATAGAAACAATGCGAGTTAGTGAGAAAAGAATCCACAAACTTAAGCAAAATCCAACAAAGAAAACCAGATTCATTGGGGAATAAATACCTAATAAATTAGCCAATACAACTAATAAATTTGGGAACCAAACAGCAATCAATAAAATAACGCTTAGAATATACCATGATAACGAATAACGAATAGATAGTTTATCCTTCTTAATCAAATGGAATGAGTAAACAACAAAAAGAATAATAACAATCGAAATAAAAAGGCTTGCAGTTTGTGTCATCTTATTTCCCCCTTAATTTAACAAATAAAATAGCTAGTGTCACTTTAATCATGTAATAAACAGATTTAGTTGCAGAAATTGATGAAACTCCGCCTTGTCTTTCGTTCATAACAACTGGAATTTCTTTAACAGAATAGCCTTTATTAAGCAAAGACACAATTGTTTCTGGTTCTGGATAATCATCTGGGTAATCACTAGCAAAAAGTTCAATAATATTACGGTCAATCATTCGTAATCCAGATGTTGCGTCAGTAATTTTCTTACCCGTTAATACGTGAATAAGTCCCATAAAATATTTAATACCTAAACGACGCATAAACGATGACTGAAATCCTTCTTTTTCAAGGAATCGAGACCCAATAACCATATTAACTTTGCTATCAACAAGTTCATCAGCCATTTTACCTAGAAATGAGGGATTATGTTGTCCGTCACCGTCTACTTGCACAGCAAGATCATAACCATGTTGCTTAGCGTATAGATAACCCGTCTGAACAGCTCCTCCTATTCCTAAATTGATAGGAAGTGAAACAACATTAAAGTTGTTTTTTCGACAAATTTCTAAAGTATTATCTGTCGAACAATCATTAATAATAACATAATCAAAGTCAGGTGCATCCTTCTTGATTGCAGCAACTGTACCTTCGATATTACTACTTTCATTATAGGCTGGAATAATAATTAATTTTTTTAACACGCAGCTGCCTCCTATTGATTTGAATTCTGACTTTTCTGGTAAAACTTAATAAGCAAATTAGCAATTAATTTCGGCCAAAGTAATTGATACATTTGTAAATCTTCATTTGTTCGAGTATTGTTAGAAATCGTTGCTGTTGTTTCAGACTCTTCATGAATACGATGAAACATTAAAGGTTCTTTAATGTAAGTAAAAGATCCCTTGTATTGAGTAGAAATAGTATACCAAGCAAACCAGTCCAGACTTGTTTTCATTTCTTCATCAAATTTAAAATCTTTAAGTCTTTTCAAGTTGTATGACACACTTGGACAACAAATCGGATTTCCCATTGAAAGAACTCGGTTACGCCACCACTTTGAACTTGGCAGAACTGATAAAACATTGAGCATCAGACGTTTTATTTTTAAATTCTGATTACTTGCAATATCCTTAGAGCCACCTGATGTCATTTTTAATTCATGATAGTCTGTATAAATAATCGTTGAGTCTGGGTGCTTTTCAAATGATTCCATTACCTTCTGTGTGAAAGTTTCATCATACAAATCGTCTTGGTGAACAATTGTCACATATTCTGTTTTACAATGTGAAAGTGCCTGATTCCAATCGGATCCAATTGATTTTCGTTCACCAATATGTAGTGGAAGATGGTATTTTTCAGCCAATGATTTTATAAAATCATTTGGTGTTGATGTATAAATGTAAACATCAGATGATACTGTTTGCTTTTTAACAGAAAGAATACACTCTTCCAAATATGAACTCTCACCATATGCACAAATAGCAATGGTATGTCTTTTTTTACTCATTTATTATGTTTTTCCTTAACTAATTTGATTAAATTTAGACGTCTTAAAAAATAAGTCAAAGTCAATAGCGTAGCCTTCTTAAAGAAACGCAAGACTAATTTAGCACTGATCGGATAATTAATACTACTTGGTACCTCAAGTTCTGATGCAAAGAGCATATCATTTGCTTTTTTAGCATCAATCAAAGCAGGTAAACTTGCTTTATTTGGTAGCAAAACAAAATCATAGCGCTCTTTCCAATTAAAAATTGGAAGAATTTTTTCAAAATCTGAAAGTGTTAGATTGCCCTTATCATTCCATATTTTTTGCAATCCATCTACCCTAATCCAATAAGCCGACCAAGCTTTTTCTATCATAGGATTTTTTATTTCTGTTTCAGAAATATTTAATCTTTCAAAAACTTCTTTATCAATGGCCAATTGACTATCTTTATACCTTTCATATAAAAGCATGTCTGGAATGGCTAAACCAACTTTTTTATCATAAAGAAATGTTTTCTTAATAGTATCCTCTGGTGAAAACATTATCTCAAGTAGTTCCCTTAAACTATATGAATCAACCAATTGATTTAAAAAGAAATCTGAAACATGAATATAAGCTAAACAATTACCATCAAACACCTTAGAAGAATCACTAATAAATTTTTGCCAATCACTAACACTTTCAACATGTGCGTAAGAATAACCAATAACATCTTCTCGCTGGAACTGTTCTTTTACCTCTTCTAAGATTTTCTCTGATTCAGCACTAACTAAAGTTATAATATTTTTACGGAACTTCAAAAAACTAGTTAAAATTTCTACACCATTTCGTGTTGAAAAATGCAGGTGCAAAATTGTCTTTGAAGTTTGCTTTAGCGTGTTATCATATTGATTCAGATTTTTATAAGGTAATAAGAAAGATGTAGTCGGGGGCAATATACTAGAAAGATGATTAATGATTAAATCACCTGGATACTCACTCTTCTCCTCGATTGCATTTAAGACAAACGGTGCCAAGTGTGCTACATGACTAAAAGACTTAACTTTTACAAATGGGATACCTGCCTGCAATATCAAATCTGGTCGAAAAATTGAAACATTTCCAAGTTCTGGTTTACTTGATAAGTCAAGCATTGAACTACAACTGTAACCCGCTTTAACTAATTGTTCAGTCAATTTTGCTTCATAAGAATCGATAACATGTTGAACATTCTTATAACTTTTAACATTTGACCAAAAATCAATAAATGCTTCACTCACTACAACCTGCTTTTTAAAAGAGAGAAAATATGATTGCAGATGCTCTGCTACATAGCTTCCTCCTTTTATTTTACAAGCAGCATGGTTAGTTAGTCCCCAAAAATCAACACTAGCATCTGATTCAAATTTTTCAAAAGTCTCTTGCATATCCCACAAAGGACCAAAACAAGTATCATTCATCAAGGTTAAAGAATCAAATGACTTGACATAATCAAAAGAAGATAGAATTGCTTCCTTCCATGCTGCAAAATCATAGCCTTCATTTTGACGTTGAATCACATCATCAATTAGTTGATTTTCTTGCAATTTTTCAATAGCAGTCTTACTCAAATAACTATTAGAAATAAAACATATTGATGAAAATAAAGACCTCAACTGTTCAAGTTGATAAAGAACATGAGGACTCAGTTCATTAAATTTATTATAATGAACATAAAGTAGCATTCGATTCATCGATTTCTCCTGAATAAATTGATTATCTTCGTCGGAATTACCCAGCGTTTTGAATGGATAACCTTGTTATACTCGTTCAGCCAATAATTTTTTTCAGCAATTTGGCTTTCTAATTTTTCTTCAGTTGATTTTAATTTTGCCCTTTCTTCAAGTAATTCATCTAATATTACTTGAGCATTATTTAATTGTGTTGTTAATTCTTGCTGACAACGTGCAATAATTTTTTCACGCTCAGTATTTTCAGAGAATAAGTATCGTGTTAATACCTTGAAATCAATTTTTGAATAGTACTTTTCAAGATACTCTTCTTGTGTTTCTTGTAATTTTTCAAAACGCTCTGATAGCTTTTCAACTGATGCAGGATGTGAGTCCGAACCTTCGTGAAGGCGATAAACAGTAGTCGCTTCTGGTAAAAATGTTAACTCTGTTCTTGTAAACAACTCCAGTTGGAGACTAAAAGTATCATCAACTGCGTCAGGAGAAATAGCATCATTTACTTCCAACATCAAGTTGCGATCTACTAACCAAGTCGATGACATCGTCATTCCTCGAAATGCAAGCATCTCCTCGAAGCTTGAAATTTTTCGAATAATACCATTCTCAATAGCTTTTTTCTGACGTAATTCACCACTCTCAGAGATAATGTTAAAATCAGAGCAAGACCATTTTGATGCTGTTGATCGTTCTAAGATATCAACCTGCTTTTGAAGTTTGTAAACATCAATCCAGTAATCATCACCATCACATCGAGCAATGTAATCACCTTGAGCTAACTGACAAATATCAAGCCATGTTTTTGTGATTCCTAAATTTTCTTGATGAAAAACAGCCTTAATCTTATCAGGGTATTGATTCGCATAGCGTTCAATAATCTGAGGAGAATGATCGCTGGAAGCATCATCAACCAAAATGATTTCGTAATCGAAATCGCATTTCTGATTTAAGAACCCCTTAATAGCTTCTTCTATCCATGCCTCCTTATTATAATTTGTACAAATAATAGATACTTTCATTTCTTACCTCATTACTGAACCATTATTTTAAAAATCCCATTGGCCATTACGTTGAATCAAACCAGTTGCTGAATCAACTTCTGACTCATTGTTATAATCAAGATCATCACGTGTTAATAAAATAATTGGTGATTTTTCAGCTGGAACAAATCCAATCATCTGACCATCTTTACCACGAATTGTAACTTCCAATTTCAACTTCAAATCATTTACATTTGGAATATGACAACTATACTTAACATTTTTTTGCCCTGTTCCTTGTACCATATGTTCTTTTGAATTATCATTATAAATCCAAATATTACGGTCTATATCAGTGAATGATAGCGCAACATAGGTCTCCATATCTTGGAGCATTGTATAATTTACTTCAAATGAAATTTCGTCATTAGGTGTTAAACGTTTTTCAGACAATAAATTAATTGAAATGTCTGAGATTTTATCATTTTCGTCTACTTCACGTTCCTCTTGAACATTGTCATCATACTCTTTTTCAGTATTATCATAGCTGTATTGGTTGGCAACATCAAATGGATTTCCGTAAGCTTTAACCAAACCGTTTTCAATAAGAACAGCGCGGTTACAATATTTCTTAACTGCTCCCATATCATGGGTCACAAGAATTGTTGTCTTACCACTTTCTTTACGTTCTAGGAAGTAATCATTGCATTTACGTTGAAAAGCTTCATCACCTACGGCTAGAACCTCATCAAGAATAAGAACATCTCCTTGTGCTTTAATGGCTACTGAAAAGGCTAAACGAACTTGCATACCACTTGAGTAGTTTTTTAATTTTTGGTTCATGAAATCTTCAAGTTCTGCAAATTCAACGATATCATCGTACATAGCATCGATTTCTTCGGTTGTAAAGCCAAGCATGGCACCGTTCATATAGACATTTTCACGTCCAGTCAATTCTGGATTAAATCCAACACCAAGTTCGATAAATGAAACCATTTTACCATTTACTGTAACTGAACCCTTTTCGGGGACATAAATTTGTGAAATGATTTTTAAAAGTGTTGATTTACCTGACCCATTACGTCCAACAATCCCGAAAAAGTCACCTTTATAAACATCAAATGAAATGTCTTTTAGGACATGTTGCTCACGATAACCTTTGACTCCTTTAAAACGATTAACTAGAGCTGTACGTAAACTATGAGTTGCTTCAGTTGGTAATTTAAAATATTTACTAACATGATCAACTTTTACTGCAATTTCTTTATCTGACATTATAAAATCTCCGCAAATTTCTTAGCATGTTTATGGAAAATTGAATATCCAACAATAAGAATTAAAACTGGAAGGATGTAAGGAATAACTCCCCAAATATGATTGTTATATAACTCCCAACCACGCATGCTACCTGAATAAACGATGTAATGACGCATATCTTGAATGATTTGTGCAAGTGGGTTTAGCATCATTAATTTTGCTACAGTAAACTGATTTTTTTGAATAATAAAAGTCAATGAATAAATAACAGGTGTAGCATACATTCCAGCTTGCATTACAACTTCCCAAATCGGTCCCAAGTCACGATATTTGACAAATAAAGCTGCAAGAATAAAAGCAACTCCCGCTGATAACATGGCTAATTCAATAAACAATGGAATAATGACGAAAAAGTTCCAACTTAAGTGAACACCATTAACTAGTGCAAAAACAAATACAACTAAAAGGTTAATACCATAGTTAATAGCTGCACCAACTACTGAAGAGATAACAATGATTTCCTTAGAGAAATTCAATTTACGTAATAAGTCACCACGAGTTACAATTGAAACCATCCCCATATTGGTAGCTTCTTGGAAAAATGACCATGTTACCATACCTAAAAGCACACCAATTGCATAATGAGGTGTTCCGTCATCTAATCTCAAAAAACGGATAAACACCAAATACATAATTGTGAAAAGCATTAATGGTTTTAAAATTGACCACAAATGCCCAATTAAACTTCCTTGGTAACGAAGCTTAAAGTCCGTTTTTACCATTTCTTTTAATAAGATTTTATTTTCTTTACTAAAGAACTTCATTTATTTCTCCTATAACCAAATTTGGTAATAATTAATGTTCTAAACACAAGCGTATGGA
>OGJZ01002158.1_pt1 | contig 15345 bp, 13 predicted proteins | sample 1572321 | NCBI WGS metagenome assembly OGJZ01 (sample SAMEA2582086, study PRJEB24529) | metagenome | biome: Human gut stool | place: China | collected 2011 | reverse complement strand
ATTAAGGTTATATTATATAAAATAAGAAGAAAATTAAATATTTTTAGTATTTTATTTATTATCTTTTCAGTTTTTGATCCAGTTTTAATTTTGGCTATCTTGAAATTAGTTTTCCAAGGATAGAAAAGTTCGATTCCTTCTGAGGTTAAAAAATCTAGAATTAAGTGGGATATATACCCAGATGTAAATCCTATTGAAATTATTAAGAATATTATGTTGAAGTTACTAATATTTAAAATAATATATAAGGTTAATACTATTAAAGATAGACATAGTAAACTATGAGTAAAGCCACGATGTCTACATTTACTACCTATATGTTTTGAAAGAAAAGGATACATTTGACTAATTGAAGATTTTCTTTGATCTATATCAGGAAATAGGGATCCTATATAAGAAAAATGAAAAAATAATGCTATTAATAAAATTTTATAAGCTATATCATATGGAAATAAGAATAAGCTTAAAATTGTATTTAGCATTATTAAAGAAATGCATACGCCTCCAGTTGAATGTGTTTCTTTTGTCATAAAATCTCCTTTAAAAATAATTATCATTAGTTTATATTAAAAATATTATCATAATATTCATTTCACATAAAGAAGAAAAAAATTAAAAATCCTAAAAATAGAGTGGACAGTTCTATTTTTAGGATGATAGTTATGGTGGTAATTTTATGTAAGGTTTTTTACCAAATTAAAGTAATATCATTAATAAGTAATTATTTATTTTTAATTGCAATTATTGAATATGCAATTAAAAATATTGATATTAAAGCAAACAAGGGACTTAAAATATTTGAAACAACTTCTACAGATGTAAAATAAGATACTCTTTGTTCAATATATAAAGCTATGCTATTTTTAAGTATTAAGGGAGAAAAAAGAGTTATTAACGTAATTAAAATTGCACTCATTAAAATCTTTTTTAAATGTTTCAAAAAAATCACCCCTTGCTTAATAAAAATCAATATTTACTTAAAAAATATTACAAATGTATTCTAACAATAATTTAAAGGTGATGGAATAGTTTATGCGTAACTGGTCAAAAAACATGTAAAAGTGGGCAAAGTATGTGAAATGTAATCTTTAACTTGGAAAAATTTATTATAATTAACTTGTGAGAATTTTAATTTGAATTGGAGGTTTTATTGTGAATAAATTATTAAAATGGGCTACTGAGATAGATTCTATTGCTCAAGCAGGATTAACTTACTCTAAAGATGTGTATGATATAGATAGATTTAATCAATTAAAGAGTATTGCAGCTGATATTATTAGTGAAAGTACTAATGTAGAATTACATAAAGTTAAGGAAGTTTTGTTTGAGGAAAGAGGATATTTAACCCCTAAGGTTGATGTAAGAGCTGCTATAATAAAAGAAAATAAAATTTTATTAGTAAAAGAAAAATTAGATGGCACGTGGAGTTTGCCAGGAGGATGGGCTGATATAAACTTATCAGTATCTGAAAACATAAAAAAAGAAGCATATGAGGAAGCTGGCGCAAAGGTTGAACCTAAAAGCATAATTGCAATTTTAGATAGAAATAAACATAACAAACCTTTAATGGTCCAAAGTATTTATAAAATCTTTATTCTTTGTGATCTTTTAGATATTAATTTTAATGATAATATTGAGACTGAGACATGTGGATTTTTTGAACTAAATAATCTTCCAAAGCTATCTTTGACTAGAAATACAAAAGAACAAATACAGATGTGTTTTGAAGCATATAATAACCCAAGCTTTAAGCCTAAATTTGATTAATTTTTATTATATTAAAAGCCATAATATTTGAATTTTTATTTTTGAACTTAAATATTATGGCTTTTAGATTTTACTTAAATAAGAAAGAAGATATTTAGAAGCCTCGTTTTTTTGCTTCTATTCCACTTTCGTTAATTCCTGGCTCTTCTATACTTGTGTTAATATGATTTTTAGCCCATTGATTTTGAGTTTTATGGCCATTAGCTAAGTAATTTTCTTTAGAATATTCTTTTTTGTTTTTACTTTTCATAAAATCAACTCCCTATATGTTTATATTATTAGTATGTAAAAAATTTTAAAAATTATATTGTAAATTAGAGCCATATTTGTATGATATAATTCATATTAAATATAATTTTTGTTTTAGGAGATACAAGTATGAAAGTTTGGGAAATAGAGTTACCTAAAATTCCTTTAGAATTAAATAATGTAGATGATGTAGCAGAAGAAATTTTGAAAGAAGAAAAACTAGAGGAAGTTATAATAGAAAATGTAATTATAGAAAATTTAGAAGAGAGTTCAATAAAGCTTGATTCATGTATATTTAAAAATGTTATATTTATAAACTGCAATTTTAATAGAATAGATATGACAGATGTAAAATTTGAAAAGTGTGATTTATCTAATTGCGAATTTTTTGATGGTGGGTTTTATAGAGTAGAGTTTAAAGGCTGTAAAATCATAGGAAGTAGATTTGATGAATCATCATTAAACAATATTTCTTTTAAAGATTGTTTAGGAAAATATATTAATTTATCTTTTAGTAATTTAAAAGAGGTGGAATTTAAAGATTGTGATTTAACAGGAGCTGTTATTCAAGAAGCTAACTTAAAAAAAGTGAATTTTCAAAATGTGAATTTAAAAGAGTCTATATTTAGAGGAACAAATATTAAGGATATTGATTTTAGAACTTGTAATATAGAAGATATAGATTTAAACATGGAAAACTTAAAAGGTGGAATTTTTACAGCTTATCAAGCTTTAGAATTAAGTAAATTTTTAGATATAATAATAAAATAGATAGAGCTAGACAGATAAAATGTAATTATCTACTTACCTTTATCGGAGAGTATTTGCCTATATACTTATATCATTAAATCATTACTAAAAACTGATATTATAAATCGAATTTATATTGACAATATAATTAAAAAGTAATATCTTAATTTTATAATTAATTGTATAAAATTTAATGTAGCATATTTAAAGGATTAAAGGGAGCTATTATGGATAAATATAATATTTTAAAGTTAGAAAACCAACTTTGTTTTAGATTATATGCTTCTTCAAGAGAAGTTATAAAGAAATATAAACCTATTTTAGATCAATATAATTTAACTTATACACAATATTTAACAATGCTTGTTTTGTGGGAAAATGAAAGAATAACAGTTAAAGGGATTGGTGAAAAATTGCATCTTGATTCTGGAACTTTAACACCTCTTATAAAAAAGTTAGAAAAGATGAATCTTGTAACAAAATATAGATCAAAAGAGGATGACAGAGTTGTAATAGTTGAATTAACAGATGAGGGAAGAAATTTAAAAGATGATATGATAGATGTGCCAAGAAAGGCTTTTTGTTCTTTAGGAATAGAAAAAGAGCAAATATTAGAACTTAAGAAAAATTTAGACTCATTACTAGAAATATTAAAATAAAAAGCATGTATATAAGCATATATATATGCTTTTTTTATATTAAATATGGATAAATTTACGTGTTATATAGTAAATTTTATTTTTTAGTTAAGACAAGAGCAAAAAATAAATAGAAGTATACATAAAGTCTTTAAGATTAATTCTTAAAGACTTTTTTTATAAAATTTTAAGAAGAAAATCTTTATACAATCTTAATACTAACAAATAAAACTCTAACGCCATCTTAATACGCTTTTAAATATAATAATTTAAGAAAGGGGAGAGAAATATGGATTTAATTTTAATCATCACTGGATTAACATTTTTAATACTATTTATTTACCTTTGGTATATATTGCTTAGGGGGGAGAGAAATGAGTAATGCAATTTTACAGTATTCTTTATACTTAATAATTTTAGTTCTATTAGCAATTCCGTTAGGAAAATATATCGGAAAAGTTATGAATGAAGAAAAGGTATTTTTATCAAAATTAATATTACCTTGTGAAAATTTTATATATAAGGTTCTAGGAATCAATGAAGAGGATATGGATTGGAAAAAATATTCATTTTCAGTTTTAGCATTTAGTGCTGTAGGATTTATATTTTTATTTGCTTTGAATTTGTTACAAGGAGTATTACCATTGAATCCTGAAGGAATAAGTGGAAGTTCATGGGATTTGAGTTTTAATACAACAGCAAGTTTTATTACAAATACAAATTGGCAGGCTTATTCTGGTGAAAGTCAATTAAGTTATTTAACTCAGATGCTTGGATTAACAGTTCAAAACTTTTTATCAGCAGGAGTTGGTATTGCTGTTTTGTTTGCTTTAATAAGAGGATTTACAAGGGTAAACAAAAGTGGATTAGGAAACTTTTGGAGGGATTTAACAAGGATTGTTCTTTATTTATTAGTTCCTCTTTCAATAGTTCTTTCAATACTATTAGTTTCACAGGGAACAGTACAAAATTTTAAACCTTATGAAGATGTAGCTTTACTAGAAGAAATTGTTTTAGATGATGGAAGTAGAGTTACTAGTCAAATAGTACCTCAAGGACCAGCAGCAAGCCAGGTAGCTATAAAACAATTAGGAACTAATGGAGGAGGTTTCTTCGGAGTAAACTCAGCTCATCCTTTAGAAAATCCAACAGCTTTTTCAAATTTATTAGAAATGTTATCTATACTTTTGATTCCAGCGGCTCTTTGTTTTACCTTTGGTAGAAATATAAAGGATAAAAGACAAGGGAGAGCTATATTTATAGCTATGTTTACTTTGCTTATTATTGCATTATGCATAATCGGAGTAAGTGAAGCTAATGGAACACCACAATTAGTTCAAAATGGAGATGTAAACTTAGGATATATAGATCAGAGTGGTGGAAATATGGAAGGTAAGGAAAGTAGATTTGGAGTAGTTGGTTCTAGTACCTGGGCAGCTTTTACTACAGCAGCATCAAATGGTTCTGTAAACTCTATGCATGATAGTTTTACTCCAATAGGTGGAATGGTTACAATGCTTTTAATGCAACTTGGAGAAGTTGTGTTTGGAGGTGTTGGGTGTGGTCTTTACGGAATGATAGCATTTGCAATAATAACTGTGTTCATAGCAGGGCTTATGGTTGGAAGAACTCCAGAATATTTAGGTAAAAAAATAGAGCCTTATGAGATGAAAATGGCAATGCTTATATGTTTAGCAACTCCTATTTCTATTCTTATAGGAAGCGCTTTAGCATCTATTAATCCAGAAATACTAAATAGTTTAACTAATTCAGGAGCCCATGGCTTTTCAGAAATTTTATATGCTTATTCTTCAGCAGGAGGAAATAATGGATCAGCCTTTGCAGGCTTAGGAGCTAATACTGTATTCATAAATGTAAGTATAGGATTAATCATGTTATTTGTTAGATTTGTACCTATGATTGCAACACTTGCCATTGCAGGTTCCTTAGTGAAAAAGAAAAAAGTTGCAACTAGTGTAGGAACATTACCAACCCATAATTTATTATTCATAGGATTACTAATTTTTGTAGTTTTATTAGTAGGTGCTTTAAGCTTTTTCCCAGCACTTGCTTTAGGTCCTATCGCTGAGTTTTTACAGATGATTGCTTAAGGAGGAGAAAAGTATGAAGGAGAAAGAAAATTCTTTATTTAATAGTAAAATGATTAAAAGAGCTATGAAAGATTCTTTTATAAAATTGAATCCAAAGATTCAATTACAGAATCCAGTAATGTTTATAGTATATATAGCTTCTATATTAACAACAGTTTTATATATTTTTTCACTATTTGGAATAAAAGATAACTCACCATCTTTTATATTATTTATTTCAATTTTACTTTGGTTTACTGTTTTATTTGCTAATTTTGCTGAAGCTATTGCAGAAGGTAGAGGAAAAGCACAAGCTGATGCTTTGCGCTCTGCTAAGAAAGATATTTTGGCTAATAGAATAGAGTCTATAGAGACAAAGGAAAAGGTTAGTAAGGTTAATTCAACAGAGCTAAGAAAAGGAGATTTAATAATAGTTAAGGCCGGTGAACAAATACCTGCTGATGGTGATGTGGTCTATGGAGCTGCATCAGTAGATGAGAGTGCAATAACAGGAGAATCAGCTCCTGTTATAAGAGAAAGTGGAGGGGATAGAAGTGCCGTAACTGGAGGAACTCAAGTTATATCAGACTATATAGTAGTTAAGGTAAGTAATAATCCTGGAGAAAGTTTTATGGATAAAATGATAGCTATGGTAGAAGGAGCCTCTAGAAAGAAAACTCCAAATGAAATAGCTCTTCAAATACTATTAGTTTCTCTTACAATAATATTTTTAGTTGTTACAGTATCCTTATATGCTTATTCAGAATTTGCTTCCAATCAGAATGGAGTTACAAATAGCACTTCAGTGACATCATTATTAGCTTTATTAGTTTGTCTTGCGCCTACAACAATAGGAGCCTTATTATCTGCAATTGGGATAGCAGGAATGAGTAGATTAAACCAAGCTAATGTTCTAGCTATGAGTGGAAGAGCCATAGAAGCTGCAGGAGATGTTGATATTTTAATGCTAGACAAAACTGGAACAATTACCTTAGGAAATAGACAGGCTAGTGAATTTTTACCTGTTGATGGGGCTAATATAGAAGAACTTGCAGATGCTGCCCAATTATCATCTTTAGCAGATGAAACTCCAGAAGGAAGAAGTATAGTTATTTTAGCAAAAGAACAGTTTGGAATTAGAGGAAGAGATTTAAGTTCTTCAAATGCTAAGTTTATTGAATTTACTGCTAAAACAAGAATGAGTGGTGTTGATTTTAATGGAGATGAAATAAGAAAAGGATCAGCAGAATCTATTAAAAAATATATAACTGAACATGGTGGGGATTTTTCTGATGAATGTGAGAAAAAAGTTGAAGAAATTGCTAGGAAAGGAGGAACTCCCTTAGTAGTAGCTAAAAATTATAAAGTTTTAGGAATAATATATTTAAAAGATATAGTAAAAAGAGGTGTTAAAGAAAAATTTTCTGATTTAAGAAAAATGGGAATAAAGACAATAATGATAACTGGAGATAATCCACTTACTGCAGCAGCAATTGCAGCAGAGGCTGGGGTTGATGACTTTTTAGCGGAAGCAACTCCAGAAGGTAAATTAAACATGATAAAAGACTTTCAAAAGAAGGGTCATTTAGTAGCCATGACTGGAGATGGAACTAATGATGCGCCAGCACTAGCACAGGCAGATGTAGCTGTAGCTATGAACACAGGAACACAAGCGGCTAAAGAGGCTGGAAATATGGTAGATTTAGATTCATCGCCAACTAAATTAATAGAGATAGTAAAAATAGGGAAACAACTTCTTATGACTAGAGGTGCACTTACAACTTTTAGCATAGCTAATGATATAGCAAAATATTTTGCCATAATTCCTCCACTTTTTATAGGGTTATTTCCTGAATTATCAAGGTTAAATATAATGAAGCTTCAAAACCCAGAAAGTGCCATATTATCTGCAGTTATATATAATGCCTTTATAATAATATTTTTAATTCCTTTAGCTCTTAAGGGAGTTAAATACAGAGAGGTTTCAGCAAATAAGTTATTATCAAGAAACTTATTTGTATATGGATTAGGAGGAATTATAGCTCCATTTATAGCTATAAAAGGTATAGATATTTTAATAACAATGTTAGGAATAGTTTAGAGAGGAAGATTAATATGAAAATTATCAGGAAGTCTATTTTAGCTGTTTTGGTTTTTACAATATTATGTGGAATAATTTATCCAGTATCAACAACTGTGTTAGCACAAGTTTTATTTAAAGAAGAGGCAAATGGAAGTATTATAGAGGTAAATGGTAAAAAATATGGAAGTGAGTTATTAGGTCAACAATTTACAGATAATAAATATTTATGGGGAAGGATTATGAATATAAATGTAGAAATGTTTAAGGATAGCAATGGAAACCCATTAATGTATTCATCTCCATCAAATTTAAGTCCAGCAAGTGAAGAATATGAAAAGTTAGTAAAAGAGAGGGTAGAGAGAATAAGAAGTTACAATAAAGGTAAGGAAGAAGAACCTATTCCTGTAGATTTGGTAACTTCATCAGGTAGTGGATTAGATCCACATATATCTGTTGCAGCAGCAAAATATCAAGTAGATAGAATTGCTAAGGAGAGAAATTTAAGTGTAGATTATGTTAATGAAATAATAGATAAATATACTACGGGAAGATTTTTAGGTGTTTTTGGAGAAAAAACAGTTAATGTTTTAAAAGTTAATCTTGCTTTAGATGGTATATTAAAAGAATAGGAGGATTATAAATGAGGGAAACTCGTCCTAATCCACAGGAAATATTAAAAGAAATAAATAAGAATGAAAAAGATAGTAAAAGAGGAAAACTTAAAATTTTCTTTGGATATGCTGCTGGGGTTGGGAAAACATATGCAATGTTAGAAGCGGCACATTCAGCAATTGCTATGGGACTAGATGTTGTAGTTGGATATATTGAGCCTCATACAAGACCAGAAACCCTAGCACTTTTAGAAGGATTAGAATTATTACCTAATTTAGAAGTAGCATATAGAGGATTGGTATTAAGGGAATTTAATTTAGATTTAGCTTTAAGTAGAAAACCAGATTTAATCATTGTGGACGAGTTAGCTCATACCAATGTTAAGGGGCTTAGACATGAAAAGAGATATAGTGATATAGAGGAATTATTAGATGCTGGCATAGATGTTTATACCACTCTTAATGTTCAACACATAGAGAGTTTAAATGATGTAGTGGCATCTATAACTAATATAGTTGTTAAAGAGAGAATACCTGATAGAATATTTAAAAATGCTTTTCAAATTGAATTAATAGATGTAGATCCATCTGTCTTGATTGAAAGATTAAATAGTGGAAAAATATATGTTAAAAATCAAGCGAAAAAGGCATTAAAAAACTTTTTTATAAGAGAAAACTTAGTTGCTTTGAGAGAGCTAGCCTTAAGAGAGACTGCTAATAGTGTAAATAAAGAGGTTATGATAAATAAAAATGAAAATTTTTATCATACTAATGAGCATATATTGGTATGTTTAAGTTCTTCTCCTTCAAATAGTAAAGTAATTAGAACAGCAGCAAGAATGGCAGAAGCCTTTCATGGAAAGTTTACTGCTTTATTTGTTGAAACAACTTCATCAAGAGAATTAAAAGAAGGAAATATTGAAAGGTTAAGAGAACATGTTAAATTAGCAAAAGATTTAGGGGCTAAAATAGAAACAGTTTATGGAGATGATGTTGCATATCAAGTTTCAGAGTTTTCTAAGATTAGTTCAGTTTCAAAAGTTATAATAGGAAGAACAAAGAAGAAAAGACATCTATGGTCAAGATTTGGTATTGTAGACAGATTAATAGAATTAGCTCCAGAGTTAGATGTTTATATAATACCAGATGAAGAAGAAAATGTAGAAGATATAAATAAAATTTGCTTAAATAAAGAAAAAATAACAATTAAAGATTCTTTAAAAACTTTGGGGATTTTAATTATTACAATTATTATAAGCTTATTCTTTGAAAATTTAGGTTTTAGTGAAGCCAATATAATAATAGTATTTATTTTAGGTGTTTTAATTATAGCAAAGGAGACTTATGTAAGAATATATGGAGTTATATCTTCCTTATTTAGTGTTTTACTTTTCAACTTTTTCTTCACGGAACCTAAATTTACTTTTAATGCTTATGATTCAAGTTATATATTTACATTTTTCATAATGCTTGTATCAGCTTTAATAACTAGTACTCTTACAAATAAAGTTAAAGTACAGGCTAATAAATCAGCAATAACAGCATATAGAACAAATATTTTATTAGAATCTAGTAGTGAGCTTGGAAGATGTTCAGATTTAGAAGAAATTATTTTAAAGTCTCAAGAGCAAGTTAGTAGATTAGTAAAAAAACCTGTAGTAGTTTATAAGGCTAAAAATAGTCAAATTGAAAATATATATAATTATAAATTCAAAGATGGAAGTGAATTAAGTGATAAATATATTAATCTAGACGAACAGGGAGTAGTACTTTGGGTTATCAATAATAGAAAATATGCTGGAAAGGGTACAGAAACATTGCCTGGAGCTAAAGCTATGTATATTCCTGTATTAGGACAAGAGGATATAGGCATAGTAATAGGGATAATTTTAGAAGAAGGAGAGGAATTAGAGGAAGGAGAAAAATCCTTACTAATTGCAATGATAAATCAAGTATCTTTTGTCATAGATAATTATATTCTAGAAGAAGCAAAGAAGCAGGCTTTAATGCAAGCTGAGAATGAAAAATTTAAAGCAAATTTATTAAGGGCTGTTTCTCATGATTTAAGAACACCATTAACAAGTATATCTGGAAGTGCAAGTTTGCTTTTAAATAATAATTTTGACGAAGAAACTAAAAGAAAGTTAACATTAGATATATATGATGATTCAATTTGGTTAATAAACTTAGTTGAAAATTTACTTTCTGTTTCAAGAATAGATAATGGAAATATAAATTTAAATAGAGAAGCTCAATTAGTAGAAGAAATTATTTTAGAGGCTTTGCAACATGTTAATAGAAATGCCTGTGACTATAATATAGAAATTGATTTGAAAGATGAATTGTTAATGGTTAATGCTGATGTAAGACTTATAATACAAGTAATAATAAATATTGTTGATAATGCAATAAAGTATACAGAAAAAGGATCAAATATAAAAATAAGTGCCTTTTCAAAAGGAGATAATGTAATAATTGAGATAGCAGATAATGGTGTAGGAATTAGTAAAGAAGATAAGGAACATATATTTGATATGTTTTTTACATCTAAGAAAAATATTAGTGATAGTAGAAGAGGATTAGGGTTAGGGTTAGCATTGTGCAAATCAATTATAAATGTACATGAAGGAGAAATATATGTTAGAGATAATAAACCTAGGGGAACTATAATTGGCTTTAGTTTGCAGAGATTTGAGGTGAATAATAATGAAACCAGCAATTTTAGTTATTGAAGATGAAAAAGCCATAAGAAATTTTGTAACAGCTACATTAGAAATAAATTCATATAAGTGTCATACGGCTTTTAATGGTTCACAAGGAATGATTTTAGCAATATCAAAAAGACCAGATATTATAATACTAGATTTGGGACTACCTGATATGGATGGCATAGAAATAATTAAAAAAGTAAGAGAATGGTCAAATTGTCCAATAATTGTAGTTAGTGCAAGAAGTGAAGATAGAGATAAAATTGAAGCCTTAGATTTAGGGGCTGATGATTATTTGACTAAACCATTTAGTGTAGATGAGTTAATGGCTAGAATAAGAGTTGCTATAAGAAAAATGAACTATGATAGAAATAATACACAGGAAATATAAGAGTTTGTAAATGGAGACTTAAAAATTGATTATACTTCAGGATGTGTATTTTTAAATGAAGAAGAGATACATTTAACTCCAATTGAATATAAATTACTATGTTTACTTTCTAAAAATGTTGGAAGAGTTCTTACCCACAATTATATATTAGAAGAAATTTGGTCTAGCACTTGTGAAAGTGATATTCCTTCATTACGAGTTTTTATGGCAACTTTAAGAAAAAAGTTAAGCAAAAAGGCTGTGGATACAAATTATATACAAACCCATATAGGTGTTGGATATAGACTGCTTAGAATTCAAGATAAGGATAGTGAACTTTAATATGAGTATTATAATTTCAAAGTGTTTAATAGATGATTTAATAGAACAAATTGAGTTTATAATGAAAAAGGTAGAGGGATTAAAAGAGAGTACCTATATAAAAGAATCTCTAAAGAAAGCAAGAAAGTATATTTGCTCTAGGGAATATGATAAGGCTGAATTATTATTAAAAAATGCTTTAATAATTAATAGTAGTTCAGCAGAAATAGAAAACTTACTTGGAGTAATTGAAGAAAAAAGAGGAAATGTTTTGTTAGCACAAAGATATTATAGGGCAGCATTAGCCTTTGAACCTTGTTATTTACCTGCAGATAACAATTTAAAGAGAACTGTTTTTTATAATAGTGGTATATCAAAATTTGATTTGGGATAAATGAGTTAAGAGAGATCTCCTATATATTAAATTAGTTATTTAATATATAGGAGATTAATTATTGGAAGTTTGTTAATAAAACTAACTTTAAGTATTATAATAATTTTTATATAGCATATTTATTGATAGATTAAAAAATGAAAATGTTTAAAAATAGTATAGAGATAGTTGTTTTATTTTTAACAAAATACTTTTGGTATGATAAAATTAATCTGAAATTTTTAAACAAAGGATGTCGTAATATGAAATATAAAAGATATTTTATATCACTTGTACTTATTTTAGCTATGGTAAGTATTGCAGAAATTACAGGGGAAAGAGAGATAATATTTCCAGAGGTGGCTGCTTTAGTTGTTGGATCTTGGGTTTTAGAAAAGCAACCTTGGAAGGTTAGCAAATTAGGATTAGTAGGTCTTATGACACTATGTTCTATAGTAGGGGTATTTATTGTAAGATATGTTAACTTAGGGTTAACTATTGAAGTTTTAATAGGATTAGTTTTTACTGGGCTTATATTAAAGCTATCAAAAACAACTCTTGTGCCAATTATTTCAGCTTGTATTTTACCTATTGTACTTAGAACTGAGACTTGGGTTTATCCAATATCAGTATTTATACTTACTATACTTATAGTTTCAATTAAGTATTTTATAGAAGATTATGGAGTAAGTGAAGAGGTAAGAGAAGAATTTAAAGAAGAAATTACTAAACTTGAAAGAAATACTTCACTTAGAAAAAAAGAATTTATTAGATTATTGAAGATATTTATTACTGTAGGTATATTAACATATTTCTCTGTTAAATTTAATATTACTTTATTAATAGCACCACCTTTAATAGTTGCTTTTATAGAACTTACAAATGAACATTGTAAATTTAGGCAGCGTTCAAAAAGTTTATTATTATTGTTTATTGTTGTAGCTATTTTAGGATTTATATTTAGAATTGGATTTAACGAATATTTAGGACTGCCTTTATGGCTTTGTACTATTTTTCTATTAATTAGTTTATTTATATGTCTTGAAATATTTAATATGTACTTTCCACCAGTTGCAGCAATTGCTGTTTTGCCAATGCTATTAACTAGTAAACAAGTAATGTTTTATCCATTTCAAATTGCTATAGGATGCTTTATATTTATAACTATTGCTATGATTTTTTTTAGAGAAGAAAAATGTATTGTTGACAATTTTAAGAATTAAAATAAATTTATTGAAAAAATAATTGGTCATAGAAATTTATGGCCAATTATTTTTTTAGGAATTTTTATTATTATAGTTAACTTTAAAGTATAGTCCTTCTAGCTTATTTAGAATCATCATCATGAACTTCTATATCTATTACTCCTATTGTTTCACTTGTAACTTCTTCTTCAGCTTTTTCTATTTTTTCAAGTTCTGTATCAATTTTATTATCAATATTTGAAATTTGTTTTTTTAGTACATTGTTTTCATATCTTCTATATATTAACCATGCTAAGAATCCAAATATAATAGGACCAGAAATTTGGAAGATTACAGCAACATAATCTTTATTTTCTGAAGTAAGAGGTTGTATTATTGTAAATATATTAGCAAAACCAACTGTTAATGTTACTATGATAGACCAAACTAAAGCGCTCTTATAATTTTTATATACTTCAAAAGGTTTTACAATTTCTTTTTTCTTCTTGAAGAATGAAAAAGCAAAGGATAAAAACATATAAGGTAATGTCATGGCTACATTCCCCATAAGTATTAAATAGTTAAAGAATTTAGATGAATCTTCGCCACCCATTGAGCAACATAAAACAAATATAATTACTGTTATACATTGAATCCACATAGCTGTAGCTGGCATATTTTCTTTGTTTAATCTTGTCCATTTTTCAGGCCAAATATCCTTAGGAGTACCTTCTATTAATTGTTTTAAAGGAGAGTAGCTTAAAGCGAAGAATGCACCTATAAGTGCTAAAAACATTGAAAGTCCTATAAATCTAGCAAAGAAGTTACCTAACATTGTACAAGCATTAGCACTTAAGCCAATTGCTTCTCCTATGTAATAACCAAGATAATTTACTACAATATATGCTATATTTGCCATATTTACATCAGGACCAGTTAAGTCTCTATTCCAATTAACAAAGAAACCAATACATAAAATTCCTATTGCATAACCAATAACAATTACAAAGGCAGAAATTTTTATTCCTTTAGGGAAATTCTTTTTAGGATTTTCAGTTTGGTCAACTAATCCACCAACTACTTCTATTCCACCATAAGCAAATATTGCAAATACAACGAAGCCAAGTACGCCTAAAGGGGATTGATATGCAGGGTTTGGAGAATGTATAAACTGTTCAATATTAAAACCTTGAGCTGATTCAAAACCATTGCTTGCTAGTACGAAAAAACCACCAAGAATTAAAACTACATTAGCTAAGGCAACAACTGTTCCTCCTATGGATGTAATTTTTGAAATTTTATTTAATCCTTTAGAAGAAATAAATGTTATTGTTATTAGTAATATTATAGCTAGCACAGCCATTGCACGAGGGCCTGTTAAACCAAATATATTCCAAGTGGAAGTTGTGTCTTTACCAAAAAATACATTAGATAAAGGAATCCATATAGATGATGATACAGATACCATCCATATTAGATTTGAAGAAAACCACATAAAAGTTACTATAAAAGCAAACTTAGGGTTTACTGATTTAGCCATCCAAGAATATATTCCTCCCTTTTCTTTTCTAAAGGCAGCACCATATTCAGCCATCATAAAAGCATAAGGAATAAAAAATAAAATAGCTGACATTATATACCATATGATTCCGCTATAACCCATTAAATAAAAGGTTCTTGGCATATTAGTAAAGCCATAAACAGATGTAAAGATCATAAGGATTAAGGCTGTTAGGGTTAATTTACTTTTTTCTTTTGATTCCATATAAAATCACCTCTCATATATACTTTTAAAGCCTTATTTTTCTTAAGTATACAAATAATACACATTAAATTAAAGTAAAGTATGTTAATAAATTAATGGTTTGTTAATAAAAAGAAGGAGAAAATATCTGTAAAAGAATATATTTTTATAAAATAAGTAAATTTTAAATGGTTTTCATATAAAAGTAATAAATTTACCAAAATTTATAAAATTAATTAAAGTGTATAATTTTGAGTTTAATTTATATTATTTACTATTAAAGTAGGGGTTAATGTAATAGATATTAAATAATATATAAAAATTATTTTAAATAAATAGAAATTTGAGATTTAATTATAATAAACTGACAATTTAAGATTTGTAATCATATAATTTATATATATGTAATGTTTAGGTGATTTAATGTCATTAAAAAATCAAAGATATTTATGGATTT
>OGJZ01002157.1_pt1 | contig 15352 bp, 26 predicted proteins | sample 1572321 | NCBI WGS metagenome assembly OGJZ01 (sample SAMEA2582086, study PRJEB24529) | metagenome | biome: Human gut stool | place: China | collected 2011 | reverse complement strand
TGCCTCTAGATTATCATGTTGCTTAATATAGTTATGGTACTGCTGCATTTCTGATTTGATTAACGATACATTGATTAATCTATCTACTTCTCTTATTTTCTTTTGTTCTTTGTTAAACACCATACTTAACCTCCTTTAAACGCGCAATATATCCAAGATGTTATATTGCATTTATATTTTCTCTCTAATCCCTTATCTACCAACGAATTAGAGAGAATTTTTAATCAAAATAGTTTTTGTTAAATTTCTGTCCTTTTTATAAAGATATAATCATCATCTTCAATCATTGATCTAATATCATTCATAACTTGATATTCAAGGTCTTTAATCCTTGTATTATCACTTAATAAAACCGCAAATAACGTTGATTTACAATCATGAGTAATGAGGCCTTTTAAAACATCTTCTTTGTTTATAATTTCATCTTTATATTGCTTCTCGCTTTTGTTCATTTTCTAAATCCTCCTATGTTCTTAAATCTCTCTTATTGCTTAATTCATAAGCAATTTGATTTTCTTTGTTGTAGCCTATTGGAATAATTGATTTAGGACCACTTCTGTTTTTCTCAATCACTAGATAATAATCTTCTGCGCAGTCTTTTTCGTTCTTCCAGACAAATATAACCTTGCTTGCACTTTGTTCCAGCTCACCTGAATCTCTTAACATTGATAAATTAGGCTGTTTTGCATTTTTAGTTGCTTCTCTGTTTAATTGACAAAGTCCAATAATCGTACAGTTGTTATCCAAGCTCATTTTTCTTAGCTCCTTGGCTACTTCTGTCATTTTTTCATAACTGTTTTTAGCCCGTACACCAATAAGCCCTACATGGTCCACAAACACTATAAAATGCTTATCGCTTTTGTAGCTCATAATAAATGATCTTAATTTATCCAACGTCGATGAATGATTGATAATATCAATATGTCTTTTTGAAATATCATCAATTGCATTATTAACAATGCTCATATTTTTTTGTGGCAATGTTTCATAACTCTCTAGCATTTTTTGATTTAATTTCGAATTGATAGAAATGAGCCTTTGATACAGCTCCTCTTCTACCATTTCGAAATTGAAATATACACAAGGATAATTACGGGATAGATCATCCATCAAATTTATAGCTATACCTGATTTACCTACTCCGGTAGCACCGGCAAGTATAACAAAGTCATTTTCCTTTAAATTAAGCTTCTTTTCTAAATTACTAAACCTTGTAAATTTGATATTGTTCTTATGCTTGGTAATCGAACCCTTGAGCAGTTCTTTAGTCAAACGAGTAGATGAATATGATCCTAAAGATGTAAAACTGTTTACATCTTTATAAAATTCATCGATATCAATCTCACCGATCTGCATTTTTTTAGCAGTTGCTAATAAGGCTTTCTTTTTATACTCCTTAATCGCGTAATCCTGATACTGTTCAAACAGAGCAGTTGTTGCGGTACTTGTAGAACAGGCAATAACAAGATCAACATCAATTCCCTTTACTGCCAGGATATCCTCTAAAATAATAGTTTTATTTTCCTTATACGACTTTTTTATAGCAGTAAATATATCGCGATGCTTTTTATCAAAATATGACGGTTTTAGAATAGTTAAATCCAGAAGCTGCGGTTTAACAAGAAACATACCGATTAGATCTGCCTGATAATTATTCATATCCGCTCATCCATTCATTATCATCATTTAAATTACTTTTAGAAGCTGGATTGATTTCATCTTCCCATCTTTCGCCGTTAAGCCATGTAGAAGCATGAGGGGTAAATCTTTCATTCTGCCACTGTTCTGTCTCTTTATAATCAACAACTGCGCTTAACATCTTTTGCAGTACAGTTTCATCGGTACATTTTTTAACAAAAACATCAAATGCTTTTTTCTTGTTCGTATGTCTTGGATATACACTCCAGAATCTTTTAAATGCATCATTTTTATCAAATTTTGCACTATATATATTACTAGTATTATATTCTATATTATTGTGGAACATTTTGTTCCTACCCCCAGAACATTTTGTTCCTGGTAGCAATTCAGGAACAACAGCCTTATATTCACAAAACCTTACTCCATTTATAACATTTTCAGTTTTTATTATAAATCCATCTTCTACTAATTTTTTTAAGCATCTTGAAACATTCTGAACTGTAGAATTAGTCCAATCAGCTAAATACTGTCTGCTCCCGGTATACGAATCATCGCCATTTTGTGAAAAGCCGTAAATGACTGCATAAATAAGCAGTGCGTTGCCTCTTAACTTTAGATCTGAGACCATCCATCCTAAAACTGTTATGTAATTGCTTTGTCTAACTTTAGTCTCCATCATTACCACCGATCCTGTTTTTTAATCTCTGTATCTTTAATTCAGCATTGACCTTTAGTTCAGTTTCATCGATACCGAAAATAAATTTAAGCTGTTCAAGCATTATGTAGACATCTGCCATTTCCATAGCTATATCACTTCTATTCTCTTTACCTCTGCGGTCTTTAAGCAGCTCCTTTGTAAGTTCGCTCATTTCCTCTATGGCCATATCGACCTGAGGACCGTTCCCGTAATGTTCCAGGGCATCAAGCATTATGTTAATTTGGTTTGTGTTAAATTCCATGCTGTTTCCTCCATTCCTTAAATAAATATCTAATTCCCAAAACGAGCGACAAAATAAATGCAATAAGCATTATTAGTAAAAATACGAACGCCATTTGTTTAGACGTCATTTTTAATTACCTCACAGTTGCTTAATATTTCATTGATGTTGTATGGATCTTCATCTTCCCATTTAACAAATTTAAATAAACTATCTAAAATCCTACAACAATCTTTGCTAGCAACAATCCATTCATCCGACGACTTTAAAGGTTTATTTTTATACAAAAACGATCTGCCATCTCCATCTCTTGCAATAAAATTAAACCTCTCTCTCTTAGCAACTTTTAAATATTCATATTCAAATTTTGTTAATTTAACTGGTTCTTTATATTCTTCTAATAAATTCATCAGCGACAATCTTACGCATTCTGAACATGTTACCACTCTACAAATATTTTTGTTATCATCAACAAATAATACTTTAAAACCTTCATCAGATAATTCTTCAATCAATGTTTGGTAATCATTGTATGAATTTTCATATTTATCTAAAATACAATCAAATTCATATAATCTACCTTCTGGAACAACTACATTTATAAATACATTTCTTCTATATTTTTTTGTAATTTGCAGTCTTAATTTATTACTCATCTTTATTCACCTCATTTTTAACGAATACCAACCAGTGTGTTTTAGAACGCTTATTTCCAAATAATGGTTTTTGATTAAAACACTTTAATACTTCACTAAGTTTAACTTGTTCCTCATTCCATTTAAAAATTAATGTACCACACGGTTTTAAAACTCTCATGCACTCATTAAAACCATGTTTTAAATCTTCTTTCCATGTATCTATATTTAACTTTCCATATTTTTTTACAAGCCATGATTTATCACCTGCTTTAACAAGATGCGGTGGATCAAATACTACTAAGTCAAATTCATCATTAGAAAATTGCATATTTCTAAAATCACCTATTACATCTGGATTCACTTCCAATTTTCTTCCATCGCACAAAATATCACTGTATCTGCGTATATCCATGTATGTAACATTCGGATTTTCTTTATCAAACCAAAACATTTTTGAGCCACAACATGCATCTAAAATTTTCACTAACACACTCCTCCAATCTCTTATAAAAAAAGTTACATAATCCCTAAGAGTGTCAATTTTTTTGATAGATAACCTAAATCGTTTAAACTCTATAGCCATCAACACTTTTAGCGGATTTTTCATTATTATTTTTTTAAAAAAAGTTACCGTACCACTGATTTACGTAAAATCACGCTTTCAGGGTATTATTTTCAGTTTTGCAAAAACCACTCTTTCCACTGATCTTTTGTCATTTTTTCAAAGCGGCAGTTAGTAACTGTATCCAGCGTTGTACATTCGATTTCTTTAGAACAGTCTTTACATTGAACTACACCGCCATCAGCTAACAGTTCACATGCTTTATCTAATGCTTGTTCCAACTGTTCGATATATTGTTTTACAAGCTCATATTCATCTTCAAAATAATTACCAGCATTATCAAACAGTGCTTTCAAATCATGCATTACTTCACCTTTGTAAATCGTTGCTTTATTTTCCATTTTTATCCCCTATCCAATAACGCTTAATTTCATTAAAGACGTGTGTTTTGAAGTGTCCTAATGGTCTTTCTCTAAAATAACAAATGAACAAGTAACCTACTAATTCCTGCTTAACAGCAAAAATAGAATTACAGGAACATCCTATTTTTGTAGTTCCAATTCTTAACGTTTCTGTTTGTCCTTTATCGCTAACAATATAATCATAGTCTTCTATTCCAAATGCCGAACATATCGGTTTAATTTCTTTTAGCACCTCGATACGTTTTTCTTGAAGATATTTTAAGTAATCATTCATTTTCATCATCCTTTTCTTTTTGTCCTAAATAATCAACAACTAAGATTGTTATTATTGCTTCTGCTGCAATGGTTAGGATCACACCTAACCAAAAATCACTTATCATTCAATCACCTCTAAAACTTCAAATTTTCGAGTTTACGCCGTTTTTGCTCGTTTGACAACTTAGTATACTTCCTTGTAGTTTTTAAATCGCTATGCCCTAAAATATCAGCCAAATCAAGATAGTTTCCACTGTTCTGATTTAAAAATACTTGAGCAAACAAATGTCTAAAAGAATGCGCGTGTACATATTCTTTTTTTACTCTTGCCTTACCTGCAATTTTCTTCATTCTTCGCCATATTGTACTTTTGGCAGGCATTTGCCCTTCTTTTTGGCCAAGAAAAACATAACCCGAGCTAATTTTATTTTCTTTGCAGTATTTTTTTAATTCTCGTCTTAGATCCTGTCTAATCGGTACTACTCTTTCTTTACCCTTATTAAAAACACGAATATAATATTTATCCAAATTCTCAACTGTAAAGTATTTTAATTCCTCAATTCTTATACCTGTCATGGCTAAGGTCAGCATGATGTAGTACGTCTGCATCATCTTCATTCTTTTAGCCATTCTGAGAAGCCTTTTATAATCTTCTATAGTCAATACATCTTCATTGTTAAATTCTTCCTGCTGCCTAATTTTTTTTATTTTAAGTTCAGGAAGTTCTATCCATTTTAAAAATTTGTTAAGTGTGGTGATCCATGCATTTGCTGAATTAAGTGAACTAGATATATCACGAAGATAGCTCTTATATTCAATCGTAATATCTTTTGTTATATCAACATTTGAATAACCGCTATTTCCTAACCAGTTAATGAACTTCGAGACACCATTTTTATAGGTCTTAAGTGTATTTGTAGACAGTTCATCGTACTTCTGTTCAAGTATCCAGGAATCAAGAGCTTTTTCTAAATCTTTTTTTTTCATACAAGTCTCCTATTAAATTTTAAATCAACCAACACTTTGCTTTTTTTGTATTTTTACACCTGTTTTAGGTGGAAACGGTGCGCAATATAACCTAAATATTATATTGCATTTATATTTTCTCTCTAATCCCATATGTACCAACGGATTAGAGAGAATTTTTTATTAAAATAGTTTTTATGGTTTTCTATCCTCTAAATTTGCTACTCCTTTTAATCAAGCCATTTATTATCTGCTGCTATGAATCCAATCACTGAACCTATCGTTAAAATTGTCCAGATTATTCTAAATACGACTAATGATGTGTCTTCACTGGTTAAACTTTCTACAGCATCATTTATTTTTTTGTTTTTATAAAATTTTGAATTATCTTCGATTGTATTATTTTTGAATGAAGTAAAAATGGTACCTTTATATTTTGTCTTTAAAATATAATATTTATATCTTATTGTTCCAGATTCATGAATTGTCTTTAAATACCTGCTTTTAGGCATATCTATCTTATTATAAGGAAACACATGATCATAAAATTTAATTTTTTTACTATGTTTAGATTCCCGGCTTACAGTATCCCACGTCCAATATGTTTCGGTTCGACATGTTCTGTTTTTGCCGCTCCCACTACAAACCGTTCTAGTATGCATAGTGTAATGTTGTTCTACTTTTTCGATGTACATATATTTGTCACCAATTTCCGGATATGTAACAGTATCAACAGTTTCTAATGTAGAATATGCAAATGCATCCCCAACATTGGTATTGATACCATATTCAAACATTTCTTTATTTGTTACTTTCAAAGCACTTAAATACTGATCATCTTTATCTATTTTTGATTGCTCCATTGCTCCGTTTATTAACAAACCGACAAAAATCATTACAGCAAGTATTGTGATACAGAAAATCAATTCTCTGGCCTTTATCTCTATACCATTAATGGAAAATGCTTTCTTGTCCCATTTCATTTTATTCACCGAATAAATCTTGCGGAGCATCACTTGAAGCACTGTATTCTAAATATTTAAATTCTTTTTTTTCATATCCCACTAGCGATAAAAAGAATCTTTGCGGGAATTTCTTTACATAACGGTTATATGACTCAACAGATGAATTGTGATTTTTTCTATGCTGTGCTATTAAATTCTCTGTTGTTGACAGTTCGGTCATAAACTGTTGATAATTTTTATCAGTTTTTAAATCCGGGTATGCCTCAGCTGTTGCTTTAATCATTGTATTTACATTCTCAATTTCATCAGTGTTGCTCCGTGTTTCGGCTATTTCCTTTAGTGTTTCAGCTTCGTGCTGATCATAATTTTTGACACAGTCAGCAAGATTATAAACAAGATCGATTCTTCGCTTTTCTTGAACATTTATATCTGATAAAGTTTTTGATACTTTTTCCTCATATCCTATTGCTGTATTCGCTGTAGTCTGTATCCAGATAAAGCAGCATACAATTACCGAAATAATCCCTCCTACAATTAATAATAATGTTTTACTGTTTTCTTTAATGCTTTTCATTTCTCTCAACCTTTCTTTTTTAATATTCGAAACCACCAAAATAATAATGATCTTTGTGGATAGTAACTCTTGTAATTTTCTTCTTTTTAAATATCCTTCTAAACTGTTTTACTGCCTTTTTATAGGCTATTTCCCTTGTTTCTGCATAAATAACTAAGGGTAGTACAATTACCTCACTTTCTATATAGACATAATATTTAAACATCGCCTTCTATGCCTAATCTGCCTTCAAGCTCGATAATATATTCATTGTTGTTGATAACCTGACATTCAGCTGCTCTCAGTTTTTTTAACACTTCATCAAGATTATTTTCAAGCTGTTCAATGCGTGTATGCGCCTGCTTAAGTTCATTCATTACATAGGCTTCTGTACTTTTGTATTTATCCATTTCCACACCTCCAAATATTCAGTTTTAACTTATTTTTATTTGCCCACTCTTTTACAAATTCCTTTACATGATCATCTGGAATATAATCATTTTTACCATAGCACTGTTTTATCTCTTTTTGCTTAAGCTCCAATGTTACATACGGTCTATTCGGCTCTTCTTTTTTTCTTATAAAGAATATTTCTGTTTGATTTTCACAAACCCTGTCTATGTACTGCTTAACGCAATGGTTTAATACATTAGATTCCTCTATAAGTTCACCACTGTTTCTGCATGGACAAATTAAATAATTATCGTTAAAATAAATATATTTATCGTATTTTCGAGAATTACTGAGTATTTTCTTATCCTTTTTTTCATTTCTAAGTACATATATATTTTTATTTAATTCATCGTGTGCTTTTTTTAAGTCTGCGGGGTATCGATTGGATGAATTCATAATCATTGCAATCTCTCTACCCATTTTGATATAGTCGGTGTAAAGATTTATTACATTGTTTATGGAATACGATACATATCTGCCCGTTACACCGTATAGATTTTCTTTAATCATTTCACACTGCCTGTTCATATAGTCAAAGAGCTTTTGTGTTGGATTTATGTTACATTCAATAAGTGTTTTATAAAGTACGTATTCAGGCATATGTTTAATCTTATATTTCCTTATCCACTCTAAATTTTTTCTAAATTCAGTTAAAGGAAGTTTTAAATGCCTTAAATATTCTATATCGTTCTTATCTATCCCTAAAAATTGTGGCATAGGTTTGGTAAATCTTAACCCTGCTGTATTTCTTATTAGATGCTGCAGTCCCATCTTGGCCAACATTTCAATCTGTTTTGGATGATCATCATATTTTTTTAAATACTTAAACAGTTCCTCTACCCTGTAATCGGTAAATTCAAATGCACAGTATTTATGAATCGAACTGTCTAGAAAATGCCTGTAATCATTGTGTTCTGCGACCTTATATTTTGTGTTGTCATAAAAAATATAACTGTCTACATTGTTCTTTTCCCAGAGCATTTCATTTCCATTTACATTAACGGTGTAGGTAAAGTAGTTTCTATACCAGTCACCTGTAAGGATTAAAATACCACCAAAAGATGATGCATAAACTCTATTGGTAACCATCTGTTTTAGTCCTGCCAGTTGTCTTTTTACTTCGTAAATATACCTGTAGAATTCTTTATTTTCGAATCCCTCTTCGATGTAAAATGAGCGACATAGCAAACGTTTTTTATATGTACTGTAAATATTTACTATTTTTGCATTAACAACTCTTTTTCTTTTAGATCTGCCGATTTCTTCAGAGGTAGCGAAATACTGTTTAAAATAATTCTCGGAATATTTCCTAAAACTGTGATGTTCAAGTTCATAGAGCAGTTTCTCTTCCAGTTTCTTTTCCATTAAAACAGACTCATCTGCCCTTCTGGAATATCCGGTTTCTTTACTTTTTTGGTTTTAGGCTTAGATTCAACTGTTTTTTTACTCTCCTGCTTTTGCTTATCTACACCTGATACTGCTTTCACATTTCCTGAAAGTTTATTTATTTTTATTTCATCTTCCTGATAATAGTGAAGAGCCATTTGATACAGTTCATCATTATCCCATCCAAAATAGCGGTTATTGACTGCTTTTTTATAAACTTCCCCGGTTATATAATCGGCACACTCGCTCAGAGATTTATTTTCTTTTGCTAAGTTAGATGCTAAAGTTAAATCCTCTTTAGCACGTTCAAGCAAATATAGTCCTATCCCTTTTTCAAGAGATCCATCTTTGTATTTTTTTATTTCTTCCTCGATTTTATCCATAAAATCCCTCCTTTTTCCTAAAAATGGTGCAAATAAAAACAGTACCCTAAAAACACTGTTAAAAACCTATATATTTTTTATTATCCCGACAATAAAATCGAGAATGATACCAGAAGCTCCCGCAGCTATAAAACCTATCAAAATTATAATTAAAACGATCGTATAAAAACCTCTGGCACTAAGTCTGTTAATGTACTTTTCCATTTTCGATATCCTTTATCAGCTTCTCGACAAGATATGCGCTTATGGCTATGGTTGAACAATATATAGGAACTTCGCAAATGGAATACTTTAAAGCATCCGGATACGCTTTGATAAGCTCCTCTAAACTGTTAGAATTTACAACCTGTTTTATTTCATTTAAACGATCAATAGTTTCTTTTCTTTCCATTTTTGACAACCCCTCTCTATTGTTTTATAATACTTGTGGTTTCATTATTTAGCTGCTACTGGACATAGCAGCTTTTTTCATGTGTTTTTCATGTGCTGTTACTGTTTCAACATAATTACTCATGCGTTCACCGCGATATTCCCTTTGAAAATCTAGGATTTCTTCTTGGCTAAATTTCCAACCTTTTCCTAAAAAAATCGGATTAAGCAAGCCTAAATCAATAAAAATGTTTAGCTGTTTAGTAGAAATTCCTAAATCTGTCTTAACCTGCTCGAATGTAAGCATTGCTGTAGGTCTCATTTATATCACCCTTTTTTTAATTTATTAATCTCATTAATTGTAAAATCACACGTTTTGCGAAATTTATCTTCAATATCCAATAAATGCCTTACCAATAACAAATGTGTTATCAAATAAGAAATGGTCACACTTATTGTTATACTAACTAATATACAATCCATACTATGCCCCCTCATTCACGCTTGAAATTTCAATTTGTAGATTATGATCAGGTCTCCACCCCTGCAAATACTCTTTTGCCTTTTCGAAGTCTATCTTTAGAGTGTCGCGGTAACTTGGAATCTTGAAATAATCCTTATAATCTCTCCAAAGTTGACAAAACACCTTGTGATGAAGTTCTAAATATGCCTGACTGTCTTTACCTCCCAAGACTCTAACTGCTGTCGCACTTGCAATTTTTCTTAGTGTGTACTGCTTTCTGCTGTCTACAGTAGTTGTGTTTTCTAGATTAGTTACGCGACTGTCAATATGCTCAACCTTTTCATCTACTTCAACTAATGCCTGATTTTGTAATTTCAGCAACTGCATAGCTGACATACTTTTTACTTTGAAATAAGTTTCCTCTAATACATCAAACTGTTTCCATGCCATATCGGTATCAAGGATTTTACTGTGGCGGTTTGCTCCACGTTCAGTCCATAAGTATAATTGAGGTGCTCTTGAATCAACTAGGTTACTATCGGTAACGTAGTTCTTAAACTCTTTCAATTCAGCGCTTTTCAACAAATAATAATCTCTACCCTCAATAAATCTTTCTTTATTTCTATTAAAATTAGTTTTAATATTTGTTTCAGTAGTTTCATATGCTTCTGCTAATTGTTTAGTTGTCAAAACTCTAATTCCTTCATGTTCAATAATTTGTAAATTATTCATAAAATCCTCCTTAGACTATTTTTTATGTGTTAAAACATATATACATATAAACTCAATAAATACACAGAGCAGTAAAAATAAGATTATCCAGATCATATTAATTACCTAATTTTTTTATAAGCATATACATCAGTAAATCACGATTATCACATTCTTTAGCCAGTGCAATCATTAGTCTGTATCTGCTTAAATTTGCTCCAATCAAATCATCAAAACCGTTTATAAACCCATTTCCAAGATTTAGGCTAAGCATTGTTTTAGCCAGTTTTATCTGACACCAGTCATTGCATGAAAGATTAGATTTCATGTAATCATCAAATTCAGCTTCTGTTTCTATAAGTTTATAGTTACCCTTTTCTTTAAATATTTCCTTTGGTGTCTTAACACTAATGACCTCATATTCTAAAATATCTTCTGAATCAATAAACCATCTATCATCATGAAGTTTAAATTCAATAATCTTTTTTGCTTTTCTCTTTTCCTGACTCACTTTACGTTCAACACACTCATCATAAGTGTTAGGAAATTTATCATCACAATATCTAATAATTTTGAAGTTGTCTTTATGATTGGTTTCAATAATTTCATCTTTCTTTACTGTTATTGAAAAACCATACCAACCCGATTTACTATAAATGATGGTGAATTCATCCTGATCAATTAAATCCTTTTGTTTTTTAATCATCTAATGTCCTCCTTTTCAATTTTTTCTTATAAAAGTTTCAGCAGGTTCATGTAAAGCAACAATAATTTTTGCAAATTCCTCAGAATCTAATTTTCTTTTATCATTCAAAGATAAACTCAGCTTTTCAACACCAATCCCCGTTTTATTAGATAACCATTTCTGAGTTATATTGTTTTTTACAAGGTACAGTTTTATATTTTTTGCTACTGTCATGGATTCACCTCCTTATAATTCCATTAATCTTGGATTACAATTAAAATATACTCCACGTTACATGGAATGTCAATATGATTTATATAATTTATTTCAATTTTCTTGGAATATAATATTGTTATTCCATTATTTTTTGTTATAATCTTAACTATAGAGAGGTAAAGAATATGTTTGGTGAAAAATTAAAAAAAGCAAGAATCGAAAAGGGATATAAGCAATCTGAATTAGGTGAGATACTAGGCTTAAAAAATACAACTATAAGCAATTGGGAAAAAGGCGTTAGTAATCCTGATGTAGAAATAGTTGCTAAATTGTGTAATATTTTAAATGTTACTGCTAGTTATTTTTTTGATGATATGGCAAGTAATGAGATACTATCTTTTAGTGAACGGCAAGTTATAAAAAAATATCGTTTAATTGATGATAACGGAAAAAATACAGTCGAATTTGTATTAAACGATATATATGATCGATGTATTAAAGAGCCTGCTCCACTATATGAAACAGTATTAAAACCTGCTTATCAGTGTGGTCTAAGCGCAGGTACTGGTTTATATGCATTTGATGATGTACCAACAGAGCAGATAGAAGTTCCAATTGATTTTAAAGATATAGATTTCGTTATAAGCGTTAGTGGTGATTCAATGGAACCTACTTACCATGACGGCGATAAAGTAATGATAAAAAAACAACGTGATATTAAGATCGGTGAAATTGGGGCATTTATGGTTAATGGTGAGGCATATATAAAAGAGCTTGGTAACGAATGTTTGATATCTCATAATAAAAAATACGCACCGATTCAGTTTAACGAATCAATGCGTATAGACTGTATTGGAAAAGTTATAGGAAAATTATAATTTTAAGGTGATATTATTTAAAGGCGGTGATATGAATGGGTATAATGAATTTTATTAAAGAAGCATTGAGAGAACCAACTAAAGACGAATTAACATTTACAAAAATAGAAGAAATTTATAGCACATCATATTTTCAACCACAATTAGAAAAAGTTATTTCAAAATCAATGCCCATGAACAATGAATTTTTATTAGAGAAATTTCCAAAAAATATCTCAACTGTATGGAAATATAATGTATATTATCCAAAGAATGTAAGATTTGAAAAAGATGATAAAAATGAACATGATAAGAACGCGGTTAAAATAATCGTTGATAATACACAAATTGGATATATACCAAGCGAAAGAGCATATAAATTTAGAAAATTGATGGATGAAAAAAGAATATATAACATAAATTTAAAAATAAGCGGAGGTGAATACATTAAAAAATCAGATAAATCTAAAGAATATTATAAAAGTTCAGTGAATTATTCTGTAAAGATGTATTTGTTAATAAGAAAATAAATAAAAAAAGACCACCTTTTACGAGGTGGTCTAATAGTAGTATAGTTATAACGAATTATTCCAATTGCACACTGTTATAACTATGCTCCTATTATATCAAATAAAGGAGTTGTTTTAAATGTCAATTAGAGAAGTAAAATCAAAAAAAGCAAAAAAAGGAGTTACATATAGAGTTTATTTCGATTATAAAGATAAATATGGAAGACCTCAGCATTATTCAAAGAGTGGCTTTGTTAAAAAAACAGATGCACAAAACCATGAAAGACTTATATATTCTAAAATAGTTGATGGATCGTTGATAAATATTAAAAAAACGTTTGGCGATGTCTGGGAGGAATATATAGAAACTGATCCCCACACTTCAGTGACTACAAAACAGATTCGCAGTTCATATTATAATAAACATATACGACCACAGTTTGAGGATGCTGATATTACACTTCTTGATTACACCATAATTCAGAATTTTGTTGCAGAAAAAGGAAAGGAGCTTTCCAAAAGTACAGTTGAAAATATAGTGAAGGTATTTAGCGGAGTGTTTAAATTTGCCTATAATCGTAATTATATAGACCGTCTGCCATATGCGCGGTTAAAAATAACCGGCAAAGCCAAAAATGATTTGTTCAAGAAAAAAACAGTTGCTGAAAATGAATTTAAAGAGCTTCTAAGCGTTGTTGATAAAAACAGGTCTATCAGATACCGCTCATATAAAATCGTGTTTATGCTTGGATATTATATGGGATTAAGACTAAGTGAAGCTCTAGCGCTTGAAAAAAATGATGTAGATTTTGAAAATGAAAGAGTAATGATTACCAAAAATATATTTAAAAACAACGAAACAAAAGAACTTGAGATTAAAGAGACAAAGACTCCCGCATCCTGTGCGATTGTTCCATTGCCTTCACTACTTGTTCCAATTTTAAAAGCATGGTTTGCTGAAAATGAAAGCAATTTAGTTGCTCCCGACAACGATATGAACTTATTAGATCCGCAGACTGTAAAAACCTTTTTAGAACGATATAGCAAACGTACAGGAGTTCATATAAGCAGCCATATGTTCAGGCACACTTTTGCTACAAGATTGTGGGAAAATAAAGTAGATGTAAAAATTGCGCAAAGGCTATTAAGACATGAAAGTTATCAGACTACACTGGATGTTTATACATCCTTGGAGAACGAAAATCTAAACAATGTTGTTAATAATGTGTATTCATAAAAAAAGACATTCCTAATGCAGAATGTCTTTTTTAGTTTTCCTAGATATGTTTAAAAATTCTATCTAAATAAATTAATACTATCATCTATTTTAGACCAGTTAACAACCTGAACTCCATAATTTGCCGTAGCATCATATATACTATCATCGACATTATTTGAATCATTAATCAATACTATAAATTTTGTATCATTTTTTCTCATTGGTCTAGTATCATCCCATTCAAACAAAGCCATCTTAATAGTTGATTTTGATGCATTGTTAATTAGCTTACACAATCTTTCAGGCTTATTTTTTGAACGCTGAAATAAAAAATCAAAATTAGAAGTATATCCACTCCTTCCAATGAAACTAGGATTTTCCGTGTAGTATATATCATTTTTATTAAAATATTTTACAACATCATCTAGAAAATATGACTTAACCTTACTACTAGTTGTAAAATTCATATCATCAACTCTCAAAATACATTGAATAAGAGAATTCAATCTATTTGAAAACTTATCTTTGGTTGTTCTAATTGATATATTATCGCCATCAAATTGAGCACCAAAAGTCAAACATGTTCTTTCAATTTGCTTTATTCTGTTCGGACTCATACCAACACCATTCATTTTTAAATTTCCAATGGTATTTCCATCATCATCCATATAAATATTATTATTTTCAAATTTTGCATATATCTGTATTGCATCACCAATAAAGTCATAAAACGGAACAGTAATTTCATAATATTCATTTAATTTAATTGTATTAGTTTGAGATTTCAAAAAATCATAATAATCATTTATAAGTTCATCCATATTACTATTCCTCCTTTCGATTAATTAAAAACAAAACATTCCTGATGTGTTTTAGGATAATTTATGACATTTACTTTTTTCATAAAGAAAATACAATCATCTATAAACGAACCATTGCTTTTACACTCCATAGCATCAGATAATTCTATATTTTCTTTAAAAATATGCAGATGTGAACCATGAATAATTTTACCATTACTATTCTTATGTGAAAGTGTACTACCAATATCTAATCTTAATAATTTTATATTTGACCCTTTTAATCTTATCTGAATACTATATTTATCTCTATTTTTTGATTTTCTATATATATTAATTATAAATAAATCATGACTAGTCA
>OGJZ01002147.1_pt1 | contig 15425 bp, 8 predicted proteins | sample 1572321 | NCBI WGS metagenome assembly OGJZ01 (sample SAMEA2582086, study PRJEB24529) | metagenome | biome: Human gut stool | place: China | collected 2011 | reverse complement strand
GCATTGATAGCTTCTGCTGCTCTGGTTTGCGCTCCATTTGCCGAATAATTACTTTCTACTACAGCTTCGGCATAATTTAGCAGGATTTCAGCATAGCGTATATCAATGTAACTGGTAGTCGACTCAAAAAATCGGGGAGCAACATCCGATTTTTCATTCAGGAACTTCTTTCTCAGGAAACCGGTACGCGTCATATTCGGATGATTCTCAAAACCTGAATATTCGCTACGAACCGATGCTCCGAAGGTATAGTACTTCTTTCCGTTGGGCATGGTGTATGAATCTTCAGTCTCTGTAACATAACTTCCATCTGGTTTTATCATACCACCTTGAATAATGATGGTGGTATTCTTCCACTGACTTGAAGGTACAATCAATGTTCCGAACAAGCGGGCATCCTTTCCTTTGAATATATCCATCGGATTGTCGAAGTGCAAATATTTTCTAGCAGGATTATAGCCTGAAACATCACTAAGGTCTCCATCTTCAGTTGTTACTATCGGTGCACTATGCCCCGGATTATCATAGTTTTCATAAAGATCTGCCAAATCGAGAGTGGGGTTCGTACGTCCCGGATAAGAAGCACCGTTAGCTGTTTGGTTCGGATTATTCCAAAAGTCTGTACTGTGCCCTCTCTCAGCACCGGGTTGTGCATACCCTTTTGCAAAGATCACCTCTTCAGGAGCTGTAGACGGATCTTCAAATATTTCCTGATAGTTACGAGCAGCCTCTTCCGGGTTGGCTGGATTAGGTTTGTGCAGTGAATAGGGACTATCATTCATCAGAGCTTCGGATGCCTTGATACAGGCTTCGTAATACCGATTGGCATCATCCGCTGTCATACCGCCTACATACCCTTTGTCTACTGCCTCTCCCGAAAATGGATATTCATTCCAATATTTAGCTATGGATGCAGCATGCAGAGCTGCTCTTGATTTATAGGCATAAGCCGCCCATACTGTTGCCCGACGCTGATTATCAGACCATGATTGAGGAAGATTTTCGATAGCTTTATCAAATAGTTCGAGCACATAATCCCAACTCTCTTTCTCTGTAGAGCGAGGCACTTTCAGTATTTCCACATCACCTTCATACTCCTGCAACTCTTTCACCAAAGGTACTCCACCATATCTTCTCACCAATGCAAAGTAATTATAAGCTTTGATAAAAGCACACTCACCAATCAGTGACTTCTTCTCCACATCCGTAATATCCAAAGTCGGAATAGCAGCTTCCAGTACATTCACATCGCGGTTCAGCTTATAGCCACCGGTCCACCACTGATACATATTGATATCCCAGCCAATAAACATCCAGTACTCGGAGCTTACGGCCTCATCCGTGTAGACAGAAGGGTTGATTCCAAAATTCTGGGCACCATTGTAATTGTAATTAAAGCCTTTATCCTGGTCGAACGTAAAGTCCTCAATCGGTAGCTGATAATAGAGATTTGCCATATAAGCCTGAACACCTTTCGGGTCACTAAACAGGCGGTCGGCTGTTACCTTATTTTTGGGCTCCAAATCCAGGAAGTCCGAACAACTACAATTCAGGAGAACCGTCAGAGCCAGTAATATCGTTATTTTTAGTTTCATAAATTCTATTCTTTAAAATGACACATTCACTCCAATGTTATAACTCTTCATTACCGGATAACTGAAGCCACAACCATAGGCACCTTCTATTTTTTCCGGGTCGAAAGGCTTCACAAATGAATCGGCAAAAGTAAACAGGTTATATGCATCTACATAAACGCGTACATCAGCCAATCCGGTCTTTGCCAACAGACGCTTTGGTATAGTATATCCGATTTCTATATTCTTCAGGCGTAAATAAGAAGCATCTCTTCTCCATATCTTACTTTCTTTGTACATACTACCCACCTGCCCCGAACTGCTGGCTTTGCTTGCGGGCCATTTGCCCGGAATCCACTCACTGTTCGGATCATAAGGGTCAGCACGATGCCATCTGTCGTAGAAATAGGTCGGCATATTGGCTCCGTTCAAAGCCATGATTTCACTATAAATTTCCGTAAAGCGCACTGAATATTTACCTGAACCTTGTAACAAGGCATTGAAGTCAAACCCTTTATAGGAAGCATTCAATGTAATACCATAGTGCATCTTAGGTTGTCCGGTCCAGAATAAAGGTTGCAAATCGTTATCATCGAGCAAACCGTCTCCATTGACATCCTCATATTTGAAGCTACCCGGCAATTCCTGAATATTTCCCTGGTCTCCATTCTGCAGAATATAACTGTTGACATCATCCATATCCTGGAATTGTCCTACCGGTACAAAGCCCCAACTCATATCATTCCAACGATTGGAACTTCCATTTCTCCACTTCTCCATACTGCTTCTGAAAGGGGCACGTTCTACATAGCGATTCATTGTACGGGCAAAGTTCATATTAAACTTTACACCATAATGAAAACTACCGATACTGTTATTATGAGAGACAGAAAGGTCTATACCTCTCACCCGGTCACTGTTGATATTCTCATCAGGCAATGAACCTCCAAATGTATTGGGAAGTGAAAGATTACGTTTGGCCAATAATCCTTTACGGTCGCGTTGATATAAGTCCATCTCAAAATTGAGCAAGCCTTTGAACAAGCCTACATCAATACCTATATTCAGTGTTTTCGATTTCAACCACGTCAGATTCGGATTAATAATGCCGGGCGAAGCTGCTCCACCGGTATAAACGCCATCTACAAATGAATATCCGCCTCCACCAGTAGTAGAAAATCCTTGTACATACTGGAACGGCTCACCCGTATTTTCACCCACCGTACCATAAGATGCTCTCAATTTCAAGTTATCGATAAACGTCAGATTATCCTTAATGAACTTTTCTTCTGAAATACGATAACCCACTGACACTACCGGAAAGAATCCCCATCTTGCACCTGGAGCATAGCGGTAAGAACCATCTTCCCTGAAGGCAAACTCCACCAAATAGCGGCTCATATAATCGTAAGTAAAACGCCCTATATAGGACATACTGGCTTCTTCTGTTTCGTAACCGCCATTCTTCATGTTGTTGACACTTCCCTGATCTACCTGATCATTAGTGTAGAAATCATAATCACGATGCAAACTGGAATTACGATACCAATACTTACTCTGCTCATAAACCAATGTAACCCCTACATTATGACGTTTGTTGAACAATCGTTGGTAGGACACTTGTGCCTGCAATACCAATTTATTATGATCGTCATAGCTATTGTTAATATAAGCCGGAGCACCAATTGTCTGTTTCAGATATGTATCTGTTTCGCTGGCATAGGTAAATACATCATACGAACGATGTGCATTCTTTCCCATATACATATTACTGTCATAAGCACCGGTAGCCTTGATTTGCAGTCCTTGCACGAAAGGTACGTCATACTTTACAGAAGCGGTTGTCTGAAGTGCCTTGTTATTGGTCTGACTATACCCTACGATATCCGGGTCGGACATGGCTACCGGATTATTGTCCAGAAATACTTTGGAAGGATAATCCGGATTGTTGTTGGCAAAAGGGCGTTCAGTGGGCCAAGCTGCACGCGTAGCTTTAAAGATATCAAAGAAAGTAAATCTTGGTGTTTTCTTTGTATCGTAACGTCCGCCAATCAACACTTCGGCTGTCAGGTGTTTACTCAATTTAGCACTCAAGTTACTTCGGAATGTATACTTTTCATAATCGAAACCATCGTTCTTCACAATACCATTATCGGTCAGATAGCCCAGACTAAAGAAAAAGTCCACGTTTTCGCTCCCACCGGTCACCGAGAAATTGTGTTGCTGTTGAAAAGCGCTGCCTTTCATAGCTTCGTCATACCAATCGGTGCTTTCGTATCCGGGTGCTCCCTCTTTCCATTTCATCAACTCTTCTTTCGTAAGGATAGGTTCGCCACCTGCATTGATACTTGCCTCATTCTTAATATCCATAAATTGTCCGGCATTCATCATTTCGGGTACATCCGTAGGTTTCTGCCAACCGAACACACCACTATAGTTGAAACGTGGCTTTCCTTTCTGTCCTTTTTTAGTTGTCACAAGAATAACACCGTTTGCAGCATTCAGACCATAAATGGCTGCCGAGGCATCTTTCAGGATGGAGATACTTTCAATATCTGTCGGATTCAATCGTTGAAATTCACCTGAACCGTCACGGGGAATACCATCGATAACATACAAAGGTGTACCAAATCCACGGATACTAATCATATTATCAAAAGATCCAGGCTCACCGGACTGTTGCCTGATTTGCAATCCTGCAACTTTACCTTGCAGATTCTGTGCCAGACTGGAATGTGTCGTCGTGAGAATCTCATCTGATTTAATACTGGCAATAGCACCGGTCAGATTTCCTTTTTTTTGTGTGCCGTAACCCACCACCACTACTTCATTCAATAATTGTGCATCTTCCTGAAGCACAATATCGAAGTCCGTTTGATTTTTGATTGGAAACTCCTGAGTAGCATAGCCTACATAACTGACAACCAACGTTGCCTTAGGGCTTACCTCCAAAGAGAATCCACCGTTAACATCAGTAATAATACCGTTCGATGTTCCCTTTTCCTGGATAGAGACACCAATCAGGAGTTCCTGATTCACGTCAGAAACGTGTCCCTTCACTCTTACTTTTCCTCCTCCTTGCGCATATAGTACTGCCGAAGAAGAAAAGACGATCATAAAAAGAAAGCATAGTAGCTTTCGAGAAAAAACCTGCTCTTTCCGCATAATACTAAATTTAAAATTTAACAGCAAAATTTACTGATGGCAAAATTAGTATGTTACAGAACAGCAAAGAAGCAATCAATGCATGATACAAATAGTTAAAAACGATATATCTCTATATATCAACAATATACATCATTTCAAAAGAGATTATATACAGATATAAATATCAGTTATAAGCTCTCTTTATCCGCATAATATAGTATTCAAACTCTTCTTTCGGAACAAGTGATTTGGCTTTTATGCGAGTTTTATATGCATAAATGGTATTGACGGAAAGATTGAGGAACTGAGATACTTTTTCGCTGTTTGTAATCCCTAATCTTATCAAAGCAAATATACGAAGTTCCAGAGTCAGCGCATTTTCTTCGTCCAACTCAACTTGTTTGTCTTCGGGAAAAAGCTTATTATACTCGCTGACAAAATCCGGGAAAAGCATCAGGAAAGTCTTATCAAATGACTGAAACATGTTCTCCCGTTCTCTCTTCAAGTCAAACTCTGTATGAAGTCCTTTAATAGAGTCATACTGGCGGACAGAAAGTTTATGATCTATTTTCTTGAGAATGGATTCTATCTTATTATAATAGTCGGATTTACTATATAAAGATTCTAAAATATACTGGTCTTTAATAGCATCAGCTTCCTTCAGATTTTCATAAGCTGTATTCAGTTGGTCGCTCACTGTCTGTAGCTGGTTAAATTGTTCGCGGATTATCTTTTCTTTCTTTCCCAACTTTTTGTTTATCTTATAATAGAACCACAAACAAACCGATAAAAGGGTGGCAAAAATACAAACCAAAACTAACAGAATTATAAGTTTGTTATTCTGCCGCGCTACAATCTCCATATTTTCCTTATCGATAATAGGTAATACGGCATTGATATCTACTTTCCGATGCCGGGCATTATAGAAATTAGCATCTTCAAGTGAGGCATGAATATATTTGCTCGCCTTTTCTATATTACCCAGTTCATAGCACCAAATAGCTAATGTTGTTTTAGAAGCGGTTTCTGTTATTCCGAGCCGAATATCTGATATAGCGGATAATGCAAGGTTATAAAGAGCCGGTTCGCTATTCCTATCCCCCATATACAACGCCCCCAAAATCGAACTATTTATAGCCAGTTGATGTAAATTACGGTCTTTCGGGTCAGTTATTCTTTCATAAAAAGCAATCTTTTTCTCAGACGGTATATCAGGGTTTGTATAAGTTTTCAGTGCCAATACATTATTGTATTCATAAGAACCTTCAGGCAGAATCAATAGTGCAGAATCACAATATGCCTGACAAAGATTTACATACTTCCTATGGTACGGTTCTTTCATATTCTCCCTGGCTAGCTCGGAATATAACCTGCTCATCTGATCATAAAATATTTGCTTCTGTCTGATTGACATTCGGGAAGTATTTATCTCTTGCATAACATCAATGGCATCCTTAAATAATCCGGCAGATATAAAGCAAAACAATAAATTAGATTTAGCAGATTCCATCAACTCATCATTCTTCAATAGCTCCGCCTTTTCAATTGATTTTTGCGCATAGACATAGGCAGAATCAAACTGGTAAGAACTGTACTCATTGTATAATTTATCGCAGATGAAATATTGCTCATAAACACTACTTGCAACGAATAAACTTTGCTTCAATGTACTTATCTGTTTTTCCTTTTCCATCCGGTATTCCATCTTTTTGCCCAATTCAGAATCCAATATAGTAAGAATAGAGTCTGTCCGAGATGCAGAAGCCGTAGAAACGAATTGTACCAGTAATAAAAATAAAAACATTCTCATAGTATCTTCATATTTAGCATACGTTCAATAAATTATATTCGATTGAGTATTTACAAACCAATATAACAGTGTTCATCTATGACAAAATTACAGAGATATTCTATATAGCAGATGATTTTTATAAATTATTTGTTTCTCAAATGAAGAAATACATAATATTACAATAAAAAAGGGAATCAACTTTCATGGAACAATACACATTCCTTTATAGCTTTTTCGATAAGTTTCTTCGCAGCAGGCCTGCACCCAGGGAAAAAAGATGTATCAAAAACCCCTTTCTTTGAAGTTTTACGCCAATTCCCGGTGATACGGCCTTGATGGAGAATTACAGATTGAAATATACCAAAATTATTATAAGCATACTTCGTATGCGCTTCCTTTATACAGTCTAAACGATTTTTGTAACTTACCAGGTATTCATCAAACGGTGGAAGGAACTGGAATACATTTCTTTCATCAATCTCCACCTCTCCTACAAGCCCGGGCGAAGAAGCATGTATCAGCATTTCACGGTCATTATACCGCTCTGTTATCATTTCAGTGCCAAGTGAAGCGATGGCATTACGCGCTTCGCCTATATTCAATGCAGACCACCAAACAAAATCTTCCAGTGTGGCCGGACCGTGGCTCCTGAAATATCGCCGTGTAAGTTCTGCAAGAGCCTCCTCATGGGAGAGCTCGATGGCATCCGGAATTCTTTCACAGGTCAGTGCGTAGGTATGCTTTCCGTTCTTCTCGATGCCGCTGCACACGGTACCGTCTGCCTCGCCAAAACTCAGATACATTTTCACGATGGGTTCATCGAGAGCAATGCCCTTTGAGTGGAGTTGTTCAAGAACTTCCTGGCTCGTCAGGTGTTGTCCGCTCAACACTTCTTCTATCTGGGGCTTACTGCGGAGGAAGTCTTCTTCAGTCAGACTGAAATGCTTGGCATAAAAACGAAATTTAGACAGCACCCCGTCATCCATTTGATGTCTCTACCGGGAATGTAATGCCACGTGGGACGCATCACATGAAGACGCAAAATCCGGCCCGTATCCAGCGCCTCTTGCACAGCCGTCAGCGAGGGACTTGCAATACGCAACCCTACAGCCCACTTCGCCGCCCTGATGTCCTGTGCCTGCATGGCACCCATCCATTCAACAACTTCCTCCGGCTTTTCAAACCGTGGTCCTGCAATACCCTGTGACAACATTCTTAGTTTAAGCATGGTTCAAACGATAAAATTATGATTTTAGTATCGGACAGCTTTTTACAAAGATAGAGAATATTTTGTGATATCCAACAACGCCCCTATATCCCAACAAGAAAGAGGTTGGACTCTAACAAATAGAATCCAACCTCTTTCAGTTACGCCATTAACAATCTCACCTTATTTCCAGAACGGATTCTGTTCCATATTCGAGTTCAGAGTCAGCTGAGTGGTAGGTATAGGATAGAAATAATGCTTAGCCTCATAGGTACGCGGTTGGTTGATGGTATTGGAACCAATCATGTATCCATCACTATTAACATCCACTTCCGGATTTTCTACATTCTTCATGTTAGCCCCAAGATAGATCGTAGGATTCTTGGAAGAGTCAAGTAAATCAAGCTTATGCCAACGAATTAAATCCCAATAACGTGTCCAGTTATCGCACATCAACTCACAACGACGGCAACGGCGGATTTCCCAAAGCAAATTACTGACACCCATATTATTAGCCGGATCGGCTTCCGGACTGGTAGTCATAGCGGGCAGACCGGCACGTTCCTGCAATTTATTGATGGAATTATCAAGATCGGCTTGCGTCAATGTTCCAAGCTCTGCCTTGGCTTCAGCAAAGTTCAGATAGACAACAGACAACCAGAAAAGCGGACAATCTGTATATTGCTTGCCAATACTGTTACGGTCGCTTACTGACAATTCCGCCGTATTATCATATTTAGCTATGCCATAACCGGTAGTAGAAGTAAATGCAGCAACTCCGGCACGGCTATAAGCACTACCCTTAAAGCATAATACAGGATCGAGAGTAATCGCCAATCGCTTATCGCGAACAGCAAGCACAGACTCAAGGTTATACTTTCCATTTGCATCTTTTACTGCGGCATCATTGGTATCCATTGTAGTGGTTGCTTTGGGCTTACCATCAAGGAACAGGTAACTGTCGAAAGCATTTTTAGTCATACCGCTGGTACCACTGGTATTTATAGTGTAGTCAATAGTAGAATGCATAAATGTATTCTGCGAATAAGGCTTATAGAATATCATTTCCGGATTGGAGCTGAGCGATATTGAATTATAATTTCCTTGATAGCTCGGATTCAATGAATATCCCTTCCCCATCAAAGTTTCACAAGCAGACACACATTCACGCAAGTACTTCTCAGCACGAGCGTTGTCGGCAGCCTTACCAGCATTATCATTTGCATTGCGATACTTACAGTAGGTACCTTCGTACAACGTGATGTCAGCTTTCATAGCCAGTGCCATGTCAGCACTGAAGCGTTGCTTGTTGGTTCCCGTAATTGTAGTCGTAGCATAGTTCAGATCTTCAAGGACATTGTCCATTACAATGTCGCGATCCGTACGTGGTCCGTAAACCACATCTTTTTCTGCCGGGTCTACAACCGTAGTTATCCACTGTACGTCACCATACATGCGAACCAATTGATAATATTCCCATGCCCGGTTCAAACGTGCCAGACCTTCATAATTAGCTTTAACAGCGTCATCAAGAGAAGATGTTTTCAATCCTTCGATAATATAATTAGCACGACGGATTTCGGTGAAAGGGTCGGACCAATTTGTAGAAGTAGCCACTACACTTGTGTAAGTCCAGACTGTCGACTGATAGTCTACCTGATCATCACTCAATGTCTTAAAATAGTACCATCCGCTACCACTGCCGTTTCCATAACCTGAATAGTTGTTATAGAACGTATTGCATTGGTTGTCAAGATTACTCGTATTACTCCAATATGCAGGAGTATTGGTAAAGGCATCCAAAGGTGCTTTGTCGAGAAAGTCATTACAACTTGTCAAGGCCATCAGTGCCATTGTTCCGTATATGAATAGCTTTTTCATCATTCTTATTGTTTTAATCATTATTATAAGGTTACCTGAATACCGAACGAGAAAGTACGGGTAATAGGTGCCGTACGTCCCCAACCTGCTGAAGTAAGCCCGTCGCCTGTACTGATTTCCGGATCAACGGGGAGATCGCTACCCTTGTAAAGCAAGAAGAGGTTGCTACCGCTAAAGTAGATGCGCGCCTTTTCGATGAAAGCTTTGCGGGTCCATTCCTTCGGTAAAGTATAACCGACAGTTACGTTCTTTAAACGGAGATAAGACATATCAGTCAAGTAACGGCTTTGCGGATAGTAGTTGTTGGAACCGTTCGCAATACCCGATACAGTACCTTTGGCTTCATTTCCCGGATATAAACGAGGATAAGTATTGCCTTGGTTGATATCATAGCCGGTAATTGTTTTCCAGTCATCGCTATAGAACACTCTGTTGTAACTTGATTGATGTTCGTAAACAGCTAAGTCGGCAGAACGCATCATCGGGAAATTCAGAGAAGCAATAGTCCAATCAGAACGTTTGCCTACGCCTTGGAAGAACAAATCCAGGTCAATGCCTTTCCAACTACCACCTAAGTGGAAGCTATATTCGTAACGAGGAAGTGAATTACCGATAACTTTCAAGTCACCATGATCATCAGCTGTTCCTTTTCCACCGTCAATCGCACCACTGCCATCCAAATCTTTGAACTTAATATCACCAGGACCATAGTGGAACGGAGCTCGTTCAAGTGCGGACTGGCTGGCAACGCCTGACTTATAGATCCATGAACCATCTGCATTCTGACCTGTAAAGTCTGATTCTTCAAAATAACGATCTGTTTCGAAGCCCCAAATGTCACCATAAGTCTTACCCGAAAAATAAGAGCTAAGCAACTTAGTATCATTATTCCACTTTGTTACTTTCGTTTTAGAATCGCTAAGATTGAAATTGGCATAAACATTAAATTCACCGAATTTATGATGCCAGTCGAGGTTCAACTCCCATCCACGAGTACGCAGTGTACCTGCGTTATCGTAAGGAGCAGTGGCACCTACACTGTTCGGCAAAACTTGAGCTGGAGCAAGCATATCACGGTTTTCACGTTGATACCAGTCAAAACCTACGGTTAGTTCATTATTCAGGAAACCTAAGTCCAAACCAATGTCAGTAGTGCGGATACGTTCCCAGGTAAGAGACTTCGATACCAGTTTAGGCATATTGTATTGAGTCAATCTGTTAGCATTGGCCCCATTGCCATCTACCCAATAAATATATCCCGTAGCCGATGTATTTTCACGTTGGCTGATCAATTCTTCAAACATATAGTTTCCGATAGCTTCATTTCCAATTTCACCATAGGATGCACGGAATTTAGCATTGCTGATAACTTTCTTCAACGGTGCAAAATAAGCTTCTTCCGAGAATCGATATCCTATAGAGGCAGAAGGGAAGAATGCCCATTTATCATTGTGCGGGAATCTGGAAGAACCGTCATAACGTCCATTCACTTCCAACAGATAGATACCCTTATAATCGTAGTTAATACGACCGAAATAACCGGCTGATGCGCGGGAAGTATGTGACCAGTTTATTTGCTGTCCATCTTGGCTCGCCAAATTCAATTCGGGATATGCTTCATCATACAGTCCTTTGCGATATCCATATAAATAAGTGTAATCCACTTCTTCCGCATTGGCTCCAACCATTACATTCAAGTTATGACTCTTTGCAAAAGTCTTGGCATAGTTGGCATACGCATTCAGAGTCCAAGTATTCTGCTTGGAATTATCACGCCAAATAGCTGAATTACTTTTGGTAACGATATAGCTGGGAACAGGCATTCCTGACCAGTTGATACCATAGACCGAAAAGTCCTCAGAACCACTGTTCAAGTTCTGAATTGCATAAGTAAAATCAGCATTTAAAGTAAGCCCCTTGATAATTTCAGCTTTCAAGAATGCATTCATACGAGTAAGGTCTGTTATTTCCTTACGATCAGATGCTTGTTTACGCATAGCCATGAGGCGAGTATCATAACCATCAATGGTGCCTGATGGAATGAAGAAAGAACCCCAGCGCCAAAGGGTCTGATAAGTACTACTGTAAATATCAGGGCGTTGATAAGCCTTGCGGGAGTAATTGACACGTGCACCTACTTGCAACCAATCATATAAATTCGTAGTCACATTTACTGAAACGTTGTACTTCTTCAACTCATCCGGACGCACCTTCATAATACCTTCTTTCTCATCATAGCCAAAAGAAAGGTAGTAGTTAGTTTTACCTGAACTTCCCTGAACGGATAAGTTGTGACTTTGCGAAGGAGCAGCTTTGCTATAATAAATATCCTGAACATCCCAATCAGCATAGTAATAAGGAGTTCCGTCAATGATGGTATAATCACCGACATTGCTATCGCTCTGATACGGTCTCATTTCACCGTATTTCAGTTTTCTTCCTCCATTCTGTTGTGCCCACTTTTCAGCATAAGGCAACAACTTATCGAAATACATACCAAAAAGTTCGACTTCATATTGGTTGGCATTTGCCTTAGCCTCCAACGCAGAACGAAGTTGTGTGGGAACATCCGAGAAATTCGGAAGGTAGGTTGCTTGATCCCAAGCAAAGTTATTGCTATAATTTATAGTAACCTTTTCCGTCGGTTTAGCACTCTTTGTATTGATCAAAATAACACCAAAGGCAGCACGCGTACCATAAATAGAGGTAGAAGCGGCGTCTTTCAGTACAGAGATACTTTCAATATCCTGCGTATTCAAGAAAGAGATATCGTCCATCGGAACTCCATCCACCACAATCAGTGGATTACTCTTTTCAGAGTTGCTTAACGTACCGACACCACGAATACGCATTGAAGCATTCCCGTTGATATCGCCATTTTCTGTAGTAATACTCAAACCAGGAACCGCACCCTGCAATGCCTTGGATACATCTTGCTGAGGGCGTCCCGCCATAGTCTTATTCAAGTCTACAGTAGTTACCGCACCTGTTAGATTAGCTTTCTTCTGTACACCATAACCTACAACTACAACTTCATCCAGTAATTCCGTATCTTCCTTCAACACGATTTTCATAGTAGGTGTAGCTTTTACTTCCTGAGGCTGATAACCTACGAATGATATTTTTAATATAGCTCCAGTCTTTACACTCAAAATAAACTTACCATCGATATCAGTTACAATACCATTCGTCGTTCCCTTTTCTACCACACTGGCACCGATAATCGGCTCGCCCGTCGCATCTACGACCAAACCTGTAACATTAATAGATTGTAACTGCTCAGTTACTTCCAATACATTATCCGAAGCAACTTGAGTAGCCATCACATTACCGCTACTTAAAAACAGTGCGCTCATTGCTACTACTGTGAGGAATTTGCTATGTGCCAATCCTCGTTTTTTGCGATCTTCATTCATAAAAAGATTGATGATTTTGTTATTAATTAAATAGTTCTCTCTAAAAAGTTGGGGTAAGGATAGTCAGTTAGAAATAGCTAAGGCTATTTCTCCTGTCAGATAAGTTTCTGTTTCATAGGCTCTTTCTCTATTTATAGGTTTAACTTATATTATATCTCTATTACCATAATTATATATCGGCTAAGTTCCAAGAGAACATTGCCGAGTTTTTATGGTAAAAAGAATATAACAATACCCATTGACGGAATTAGTTAATTTCTTTCAGGTTATGAATAAAAGGGAGTATCATCCTATACCCATTATTTAATTCGAAAATACTCTTTCAGGTCCTTCAGTTTTCCCCGAGCACCCTGTTCATCGGTGTTACAGCTGAAACTTCCAACCTTATGACTGTTTCAGGTATCTTTCAGCCGGAATGCCGATGAACAGGGCGTTCGGGGAAAACTGAAACCTGAAAGAAGAAAGATTGACCTGAAAGCAAGTAATGTTGTGATCTGAAACAAGTAATGTTGAGAATGATTACATTGCTTGTTCTTATTCACAACAAGCAATGTAATTTCAGGCAAGTCTGATTTCATCCTGTTCTTTTAGCGTCTATATATCGGTGACGTTGGATATATAGATACTGCGCATCCGATATATAGATGTGACGCGTCCGATATATAGATGCCGCATGTCCGATATACTTATCTTTCATGCCTTGTTTTTGTATTAAATAGAGGATTATTTAATTAAAGCCCATTTAATTAGCTAACGCCAAATTATTCTTTGTGTTTTTCTTATTAGAAATGTTATTTAGCTCTTTATTATTTGTTCATATTCCGATTTATGGTATATTTGCCAATAAACGGAACCTGTTTTGTGATATTTTGCCAATAATCGGAACATAAAAGTAGTTATTATGGAATTATATCGTAATATAATCGAAGAATTGAAAACGTGGAAACGCAATCCAGGGAGAAAACCTCTTATTTTAAAAGGGGCTCGTCAAACTGGCAAGACATGGATTCTTGAGTATTTTGGACGAACAGAATTCAAATACACCGTCAAATTCAATTTTGATAAGGATCATTCTATCCATGAAATCTTTAAAATGACCAAAGAGCCTTCGCGGATTATCTCGCAATTGTCCTTACTGACCGATTACCCTATCTTACCGAATGAGACATTGCTCATTTTCGATGAAATTCAAGAATGTAATTCTGCCTTAAACTCATTAAAGTATTTTTACGAAGATTCACCCGAATATGTTGTAGTAGCTGCCGGTTCATTATTAGGCGTAGCTTTGACTAAAGGGGAGTCATTTCCGGTAGGCAAAGTTGATTTTCTCGATCTATATCCCCTCACATTCAAAGAGTTTCTGAAAACAGCCAATGAGAAACTATATAATTACGTGGAAGAATTGTCCGAGATATCAGCTTTACCTCAATTTATTACAGACCGCCTTAGCGAGTTGTACCAGCAGTATTTGGTAATAGGTGGCATGCCTGCCGTCATCAACAGTTTTCTTGAAAACAAAGGCATGGAAAAAGTCAAAAAGGAACAACAGGCAATACTTAACGCCTATATTTTAGATTTTTCAAAGCATGCTGAAAACAAGGATATTCCCCGTATTATCCATATATGGAATTCTATCCCAAGCCAGTTAGCCAAAGAGAACCGAAAGTTTGTTTACAAAATGGTCAAACCCGGCGCTCGTGCCCGTGATTATGAAGACGCTCTGCTTTGGTTGGAAAGCGCAGGTTTGATTTATCGGGTGTTTTGTACCACCAAGCCCTTTCTTCCTTTAAAAGCTTACGATGATTTGTCTGCATTTAAAGTTTATTTATCTGATGTCGGATTATTACGTGAATTGTCAGGTCTTCCGCCGGAAGCTATCTTTTTAGGAAATGAAACTTATACGGAATTTAAAGGTGCTGTTGCCGAAAACTACGTTTTGCAAAGTTTAGCGCCTCAATATGATATCCTTCCACGCTATTGGACTTCTATAGGAAAAGCGGAAGTCGATTTTATCATTCAATCCGATAGTGACATTATCCCTGTTGAAGTAAAAGCTCAAACCCGTTTGGGAGGTAAAAGCTTATCTGTTTATGATGCAACCTATCATCCGGTATGCAAGTTGCGCTATTCATTAAACAATCTGAAGCAAGACGGGACACTGATTAATATCCCTTTATATTTAGCGGATTGGACAAAAAAGATTGTATCTTTCATCTCATAATCATCCGCTCATTATCCCTTGATCTTTAATCGTTGCATTATTAAATGGCCATTAATTTAATGACCATTTAATAATGTAACTTTAGTCGGTAATGTTATAAATAGACTCAGCGTGCATACACAAAATAGAGATTTGCTGTACATTATTGAAATCTACATTGTTTTCTTTGATAAACCTCTTTAGTTCT
>OGJZ01002125.1_pt1 | contig 15565 bp, 18 predicted proteins | sample 1572321 | NCBI WGS metagenome assembly OGJZ01 (sample SAMEA2582086, study PRJEB24529) | metagenome | biome: Human gut stool | place: China | collected 2011 | reverse complement strand
GGAGATTCAATCTGGAGCATTGCAACAACATCACCAACTCTGCCGGACGGCGGGTTTGGGGATTCATGGGAGTGGAAGCCATTGCACGACCTCATATAAATGGGTTTTACGGAGATTCGCCGTGTACGTACGTACCGGAGGACATTCCGGAGGAATGGCGGCAGGTCGAGTAAATCCCATTGGCTGGTACGTATGTACGCAGCAAAAGAGCGTGAAACGCTTGTGATAGAAACAGCTCATTTCCTTTATTTGGGCTGTTTCTATTGCAGTGAAAGATTTGATTTTCACTGCCGCCGGGATGGGTGGTGTTTCGCAAAACAGCAGCTATCCGGGCTGAACAACAGAAAACGATGCAGACAGTTTTCGGGCAGTTCAGCAGAGGTCACCGCAGTGACCGCATTCCCCCTCGGGAGAGCCCTCGGAGAGCCCACGGCACTTTGCAGCCAGTATGGATGAAAGTGTCATAGTGGGTTATTACACTTTGAAAAAGTGCCTCTCCGTAGTTCTCCGCTGTCTGCAAATCTCAAAGAAAGGACAAAAATTCTATGGCAAGAAATGATGGAATAGACCGTACCGTAGCCAGAAATCAGGACTTGGAAACCCCGGCAGATGTGGCTAAGGTACAGGAACACAATGAGCGTGAAAAGGACAGCTACAGCAATCAGGACATCGTACCGGAACGCACTTCTCTGAACATTCATTTCAAAGCACCCGCGGACGATTATGTAAAAATGTTTGAGCAGATGGAACAGGACGGTGTAATCTCCACAAGAGGTCTGAAACCGGATGCCGTCAAATACGGTGAGTTGATCTTTGATGTGAACTCTGCTTACTTCTGCAATCACGGCGGCTATGAATTTGCAAAACAGTTTTATGCCGATGCCTATAAAGCCGCCGTGGAGATCGTAGGCGGTGAGCAGTATATCCTATCCGCTGTGATGCACGCCGACGAGCGCAACCGGGCAATGTCCGAAGCTCTGGGCGAAGATGTGTACCACTACCACCTTCATGTGGTTTATATCCCGGTGGTAGAGAAGCAAATTCTGTGGTCGAAGCGATGTAAGGATGAATCCCTCCGGGGAACGGTAAAGGAAACGATCACGCAGGTCAGCCGCAGTAAAAAATGGGAGTCCAAGCCGGTGCTTGACAAGGATGGTAATCCAATGTTGAACGCAAAAGGAAAAAAGATTTTGAAGTCGTCCTACAGTGTGTTGCAGGATGACTTTTTTCATTTCATGCGAAATGCCGGATATACCGATGTGGAGCGTGGAGAGCGTGGCAGCACCGAGGAACATCTGACAGTGACACAGTTCAAGGTTCAGGCTGAACAGCAGCGTTTGGAAGCTATGACCGGACAGGTGGCACAGGCGGAGCGGGGGTTGGAGAATGCCAAAGATGCCACGGAGAAACAGAAAAAGAAACTGGAAGCTCTGCAAAAGGAAACCAAAACAGCAAAGACCGTTGCTCTGACGGTGCAGGAGATTGAAACGATGGGAAAGAAAGCCACATTCGGAAATAATATCACGCTGACACCGGATGAGTGCGACACGCTCAAACGCTATGCGGTCAACGGCATTATCGCCAATGCTGACAACAAGCGCTTGAAGGAGAAACTGGCTTCCGCTGAAAAGACGGTTTCCATCTGGAAACAGCGGTATGAAGCAGTAAACGAAAAATATATGGAACTGAAACAGAAAGCCCAGCCTTTTCTGGATGCACTGGAAATTGCATCCGAAAGGGTTCGGGCTTTTATCAATTCTATCCTCATCAGAGGAAAGGAAACGCAGGAACACAAACACCCTGACCGGAAGCGTGGACAGGATATGGAACTTTGATGGAGGAATCGCCTATTGAAGAAATATTATGAGGAAGCGAAATATAATGCGGCATTTGACCGCTGTGTGGATGTTATGAGCCAGATGCTCCAGAAATATGGACATCAGGTTTTGGATAAATTGGAACAGGACGCTCCGCAGGAAGTGGAGCATTCCGAGGAAAGTAATCAAGCGCAGCCTTTGACGGATAAGGCTGCGTAAAAATTTACAATTTACACGTTGCGTACTTGTTGCGGCTATGCTATAATATGTACGCAACGTGTATTTTTGCTTTTTGGGAGAAAAGACGAATGGATTGTAAAAACAGAATTATTAAGTTGCGTGAAAGCACAGGACTGAACCGGAAAGATTTTTGCAAGCTCGTCCATATTCCTTACCGGACTATGACCGAGTGGGAATTGGACAACCGCCATGCACCGGATTATGTGCTTAGACTTTTGGAGTATTATATCCGCAACGAGGGATTGATGGTAAAAGAAATGAGCGAAGGAGGTGGCGATTCTGAAAAAGAAGCAACTTAAATGTTATCTATATACGAGAGTGTCCACCTCCATGCAGGTAGACGGATACAGCTTGGATGCCCAGCGGGACAAGTTGCGGAAGTATGCGGCATACGAGGATATGGTCGTTGCCGGGGAGTATTCTGACGAAGGATTTTCCGGCAAGAACATCCAAGGGAGGCAGGAGTTTCAACGGATGCTGAACGACATCCAGGACTGCAAAGACGGCGTTTCCTATGTGCTTGTCTTTAAGCTCTCCAGATTTGGCAGAAATGCAGCCGATGTTCTGAACTCTTTGCAGCTCATGCAGGATTTTGGTGTCAACCTGATTTGCGTGGAGGATGGCATTGACAGCTCCAAGGATGCCGGAAAGCTTATGATTTCCGTGCTGTCTGCGGTGGCGGAAATCGAGCGAGAGAATATCCGCACACAGACAATGGCAGGACGGGAGCAAAAGGCTCGTGAGGGCAAATGGAACGGCGGTTTCGCTCCCTATGGATACAAATTGGAAAGCGGAAACCTTGTCATTGCGGAGGATGAAGTGGAAGTAATCCGTGTTATTTATGACCGCTACATCCATACCAATGAGGGCGTTGCCGGAGTTGCTAAATATCTCAACCGCAACGGGTTTGTGAAGAAGCTGCGGCAAAATAACACCATCCCCGGATTTTCAAGGAACTTCGTGCAGGACGTACTGGATAATCCCGTTTATATGGGTAAAATTGCTTATGGCAGACGGAGAACCGAAAAGAGGCAAGGTACAAGAAATGAGATGCACGTGGTCGAGCAGTCGGAGTTCCCTGTTTACGATGGTCAGCATGAAGCCATCATTTCCGAAGAAGATTGGTATCTGGCACAAGAAAAGCGCAAGATCAATTCCTTTAAGCGGGAAAAGGTCAACAATCCAGACCACGCACACATCCTATCCGGTATTTTGAAATGCCCGTGTTGCGGAAAGAGTATGTACGGCAATATTGCCAAGGCTCATAGCAAGGACAAGAAAACACGGTATTATTACTACTGCAAAAATACGATTACGCCGACGGGACATGAGTGCAGCTTCCGGCTGAATATCGAGCAGACGGAAATCAACAAATTTGTGGCGAAGGTCATCTCCGCTATGGTCAGCAATCCCCGATTTATAGAAGCAATTCAAGCGAAAATTGGAACGGCGGTTGATACAGAGGATATGGAAAAGCAGATCGCCGTTCTGCAAGGACAGCTAAAGCAAGCCTTTGGAACGAAAAGCCGCTTGGAGCGTCAGATGGATACTTTGGACATCAACGATGCCCACTATGACAGAAAAATTTTGGATTTGCAGCGCCGATATGATGAACAGTATGATACGATAGAAGAAATCGAAGTTCAGATTGGCGAATTGCAAAGTCAGATACGCAGCATCCAGCAGGAGAAAATCTCCGGCGATAACATTTATCGGCTCTTACTGGCATTTGATGAAGTCTACCATTCCGCAACGGAAGCAGAACAGAAAGAGTTTATGAAAGCCTTTATTGAGCGAATTGAGATGTTCCCGGAAAAGAGAAAAGACGGAAGCTGGATAAAGAAGATTGTATTCAACTTCCCTGTGCCTGTTGATGGCGAGGAAGTGAAAGAACTTCCCTTGGAAACTGAAACAACAGTCGAGACGGTATGCCTTCTGTCAAGAAAAGCCCAATAAATCAAAGGATTTCGCTATTTTGGAAATAAAATAGATGTGTGTTTCTGTTTCCGTAGAATGGGTATGAGGGAATTGATTTACCCCAGGGATAAGATTTTCGGAATTATCAGTATACATTTTGGCAGAAGGAATACTTTTTCGCAAAAGAGAAGGAAGATGACGATATGAGAAGAAGAAAAGAAGAGTATAAGCAAAATAATTTCAATGGAAATGTGAATTTTACAGGAAAAACTCAAATTGCAGCAGGAGATATTATCAATAATATCTCGGAAGAGAAGCAAAAGACGGTAAATTATGATCCAGAACCAAAATGGCGTAGTCCATTTACTTTAGCTGTTTTAACATGGATTAGCACTATTATTGCAATTGTAGGAATATTTCCGTTTGCCAAAATAGTAAAAAGTATAGTTTGCTTTTTTAGAGGGATGAATGGAAACACAATAAGTTTAGATATGCAGAAATATTCTGTTATTTTTATAATATTTGTATTTTTGTTTTTAATCTTTTTTACACTTAGAAGAATTGCTAAAAAGCAAACGAGACATCCTTTGTTTTTCAATTTTGCAATTAGTGGTTATGGGAATAGATTGACCATAGAGAAAATACATATTGAAGGATGCCCTCAATGTGGGGGCAAAATGAAATATTATAATAAACCAGTGGAATGGAGAGAAATTCTTCGTAGTGATGGAAGCACGAAACGTGAAGTGACAAAAAGAATACCTGTGTTAGAATGTAGGCGAAATGCAGAACATTGGTATGCAGTTGATCCTGCTGAGGACAGGGTAAAGTAGTAACATTAAAAGGAATTTTCAAATGGTTAAGGTATTTACCCCACCCCTTAAGTTAATAGTGTCACTTTCGCTATGCAGTATAAAATCAAAGTTCAGGGAAATATTGAAACGGTTTGTCTGCTTTCAAAGAAACCTTGATTTTCTGCGGTTTGTGGGATATTAAGGAGCCGTAAGGAATATCCAACTGTAAAACTGTCAATGAAAAAAACTGGTGGTATATTTCATGATCGTTTTATCGTGTTGGATTATGGGACGGCTGATGAGAGAGTTTTTCTGTGTGGTGCTTCTTCCAAGGATGCCGGGGCTAGAATAACAAGCATCGTTGAGGATTATGGAACAGCTAAATACAACTCTGTTATTGCAGGATTATTGAAAAATTCGCCATTAGTATTACCGAAATAGGAGTGTGAGATTATTGAAGAAGAAAACAAGATGTTACATATATACTCGTGTATCTACGGCTATTCAGGTTGACGGCTATAGTCTTGATGCACAGAAGGACAAGCTAAGAAAATATTCAGAATTTTAAGATATGTAGATTGTAGGAGGCATCTTTATGGATCAGCTTGTTACCCAAGTCCGTACGCAGTAATGGATCACTATGGTCCTCGAACAGAGAAACAGTGGCCAGACCGTTAAGTCCTGGTGTAAGGAAAACCACATCAGTGAAAACTGCTTTTATTATCGGCAGCATCGAATCAGAGAACTCATTGAAAACGAGGTTCCCAGGTTTGTTGAAATCCATCAGCCAGATGTTCCGACCGTAGGAAACATCGAAACTTTAAAGAGTGTAGCGATCATCCGCTCTGGAAAGCTGCAGATCGATCTCGACAATTCTGCATCTGAGGAGCTGCTTGACCGGATCGTGAGGGTTCTGAATGCTCAATAATGCCAGCGGGATCGATGTTCAATTAGATAAACCTCATATAGACATCGAATTGTATGGAACGGATACTAGTATAGCACCTATTGATAAATAGGAGAAACAAGGGGGAGGACAAACAATGGCAGTGCCAAAATACGATGAATTGATGAAGCCTCTGCTGACAGCAGTAAAAGACGGTGAGGTCTATAAAATTAGTGATGTTACGGCTATCTTAGCGAAAAAGCTGAATCTGTCAGAGGAAGACCTTGCAGAAATGCTTCCAAGTGGCCGGCAGACTGTGTTTAAAAACAGAGTTGCATGGGCGAAGACATATCTGAAAAAGGCAGGACTTCTTGACAGTCCTGCCCGCGCAGCGATTGTTATTACGGAGGCCGGAAAGAAGGTTGCTGCAGAAAATCCGGAAAAAATAGATTCCAAATATCTGGAACAGTTTCCGTCATTTGTAGATTTCGCATCGGTTTCGAAACCTTCAAATGGTAATGATCCGGAACCTGGAATTTCCAGACCAACGGATCTCACACCGGATGATCAGCTCGAGGATGCATACAAGCAGATCAATGCGGGTCTTGCTTCGGATTTACTGAGTGAGATTTTGAAGATTTCGCCATACACATTTGAAAAGCTTGTGATCGATCTTCTCTCGAAGATGGGGTATGGGACTGTGGCCTACGGAAGTCATGCTACGGCAGCTTCCGGAGATGATGGAATTGATGGCATTATCATGGAAGACAAGCTGGGGTTCTCTCTGATCTATATGCAGGCTAAGAAATGGGCACCGGACAGAGCTGTCGGGCAGCCGGAGATTCAGAGCTTTGTCGGTGCAATCGCCGGGAAACATGGCGATGGACTTTTCGTTACGACAGCCAGATTCTCACAGAAGGCGAAGGATTATGCAAATATCCATCATATTATTCTGATCGATGGAGAGAAACTTGCGAATCTGATGATCGAACATAATTTTTGCGTTGCAACACGGAAAACATTCGAAATTAAGGCGATCGATACAGATGCTCTGGCGGAATATCAGGACGAATAGAGCGGATAACGAAACAGCACATAAATACGAAAGATCGGGGATAAACAGAATGGCAGTCCTCCTCATAATTATTAAAAAATAAAGTTTGTGCACTGAAATGCAAAAACTATTTAAATACGACAGTTTTTGCATTTTACAAAAAGAAAACACAACAAATCCTGCGTCCTGCCATCTTTGTGAACACCGGAAGATCCGCTGTGGATACAATACAGGTGCTTCTGCCTACGATGACAGATACCCATCCAGTGGAGGTGTTTTCCGTTAAAATGAAAAGTGCCACTTCTAGTGACACTTTTTCAACACTCTCTCACACAGATATCCTTCCCGCACCCCGTATTTGCTGACGATCAGCTGCTGGGCCTGGAAGAGGTGGAAAACATGCTGCAGGACGAGGAGACCGGGGATCAGGGTGTGGACGCGGTCGCTTCCAGCTGGAGGATCAGGTCGCTGGCGGCCTTTTTTCTGCTGGTGAGCAGGTGGCGGAATAAAGGAATGCCATATCGGCAAGACCCTGCGGCAGAATAAGAGAAAATAAGTTATGAGGAGAACATGGAAACGGTGGGACACGCGTAATCAGAAATGAGGAGAAGGTCTTCGTTGATATGATCAACTGCGGAAATGTTGTAGTGTGATTAGCTAAAAGGCAGCATCATGCGGTAACAGCTGCGTTAGTTTATGGATGAAATTTTATATGAAATCATGTATAATGGATTTAAAGAATGGGCGGGCACAGTTATTTACGGGCATCAATTTTTTGGAATGAAAAACTCCGTATGATATAGCAGCGGATATGAAAAATAAAACAGATGAGGAATTGAAGAATGGAAGGAAATTTAACAAAAGGCCCCATCATGAAGACACTGGTGAAGTTAGCAGTTCCGATCATGGCATCATCGTTTCTTGGAACTCTTTACAACATCACGGACATGGCGTGGATCGGACTTCTTGGCTCCAAGGCAGTGGCGGGAGTCGGCGTCGGGGGAATGTTTACCTGGCTTTCCCAGGGGCTGGCGTCCATGGCGCGTATGGGAGGACAGGTTCAGGTCGCACAGTGCATCGGGCGCGGTGACCGGAAAAAAGCGCATGGGTTCGCACAGGCAGCTGTGCAGCTGGCGGCAGTGATGGGGATCATGTATGCGGTGATCTGCCTGGTCTTTGCAGAGCAGATGGTAGGATTTTTCCAGCTTGAGGATGCTGAGGCGCATGCGGCTGCTCTGGCGTATACAAAGATCGCCTGCGGGCTGATCGTATTTTCCTTTTTGACATTGACGCTTACCGGACTCTATACGGCGCAGGGGGACTCAAAAACGCCGTTTATCGCAAATCTCATCGGACTTGTGATGAACATGATCCTGGATCCCGTCCTGATCCTGGGGCCGGGACCGTTTCCGAAATTTGGCGTAGCCGGGGCGGCGGTGGCAACCGTGACAGCGCAGGCGATCGTCATGAGTGTCATGGTCGTCGGGATTGCCGTTCAGAAGAAGGAAAATGTGCTGAAAGGAATCCGGCTTTTTGCGAAGATCCCGTCAGAACTTCTGCGGGGGATCTGCAGGATCGGGATCCCGACCGCGCTTCAGGGAATGGCGTACTGCGGGATTTCCATGATCTTAACACGGATGGTGTCCGGGTACGGCGCGGAGGAGAGTCGGCGGACAGATCGAGTCGATCTCCTGGAACACCGCGGATGGTTTTGCGGCGGCGTTAAACGCGTTTGTGGCGCAGAACTACGGGGCAGGGGAGAAGGAACGTGTCAGAAAGGGATATCATGTGTCGCTCTGGACGGTCGGGCTCTGGGGCATTCTGGTCTCCGCAATATTTATCTGCTTCCCGGGCGCGATCGCGGATGTCTTTTTCCATGAGCCGAAGGCGGTGGAGATTGCGATCGGATATCTTGTGATCATAGGCTTCGGTGAGGCGTTCATGTGCGTGGAGCTGACGACGATCGGTGCGCTTTCCGGACTTGGAAGGACGCGCCTCTGCAGTGTGATCAGCGTCGCGTTTACGAGTGCCAGGATCCCGCTCGCGGTCATTCTTTCCGAATCTATGGGACTTCACGGGATCTGGTGGGCGCTGACGTCTACGTCGGTCGTGAAGGGGATCATCTTTACTTGTACCTTTTTCTGGATCATGAGGAAGAAAACATCATAAAAAATTTCTGACCATGAAAACCATAAAGAGGAACGGGTTCCTGTTACGGTATGCGGACCGAAAGAACCGGTGCACCGGAATGCAGAAATAGAGGTTCTGCATGGATCAATAGGGTGTTCTGTTGACGTTTGGCACATGCGAATCATCCGTCAAAGTTACCGGGATAAAGCGGAAAATAAGAAATTGAGAAAAAACAAGGCAGTATGACAGTTTTTGAGGAAAACAGTATGGAAGAACGATTGATATTTCACGTGGATGTGAACAGTGCCTTTTTATCGTGGGAGGCGGCAAGACGCGTGAAAGAGGGACTTCCGGATCTTCGCGAGATCCCGTCCTGCATCGGCGGAGATCCGAAGTCTCGGCGCGGGATCGTCGTGGCAAAATCGATCCCGGCGAAAAAGTACGGGGTCACGACCGGGGAGCCGGTGGCGCTGGCGCTGCGAAAATGTCCGGATCTTGTCTGTGTTCCGGGAGATTTTGCGCTGTTTGACCGGTGCTCGAGAGCGTTTAAGAAGATCTGCGCCTCCTACGCGCCGGTCATGGAGTCGTTTTCGATCGATGAGGTCTTCCTTGACATGAGCGGAACGCACCTGATCTATCCGGATCCTGTGGCGGTGGCTCATGAGATCAAGGATAAGATCCGGGATGAGCTAGGCTTTACGGTCAATGTCGGCATCGGTACGAATAAGCTCCTGGCGAAGATGGCCTCGGATTTTGAAAAGCCGGATAAGGTACACACGCTGTTTCCGTCGGAGATCCCGGAGAAGATGTGGCCGCTTCCCGTGCGGGACCTTTTATTCCTCGGAAAAGCCTCGGAGCAGAAACTTCTGCGGGCCGGGATCAAAACGATCGGAGATATGGCAAAAAGCGATGAGGCGGAGATCCGGCAGCTTCTGGGAGATAAGAATGGACGTCAGCTGTACCGGTACGCCAACGGGATCGATGATTCCCCAGTGCGCAGCGAGAGGGAGGAGGCCAAAGGCTACAGCGCAGAGACTACGGTGGAAGAGGATATCGTGACGTATGAACAGGCACTTTCCCTGCTTCTTGCGCAGTGTGATGTGGTGGCAGCCAGGATGCGCAGAGACGGGAAGAAATGCAGCTGTGTCGCGGTGACTTACCGGACGCTGGATTTTAAGACGAGATCACACCAGAAAAATTTTGAGGATCCGACGGATGTGACGGAGGAGATCTTCGCACAGGTGAAGAAACTGTTATATGAGTGCTGGAAATGTGAACCGCTGCGCCTGATCGGGGTGGCGCTCACTGATCTGACTTCGGATGAGTTTCGCCAGATGTCCCTCTTTGAAAACACGGAGGACCGTGAAAAGCAGAAGAAAGTGGATGAGACGATCGATGACATCCGCAGGCGCTTCGGAAACGGAATGATCGTCCGGGGCAGTACGATCAGTACGGCAGGAAAAGTCGCGAGAAAGGCGAGAGCGCAGCTTGACAGGGACCTGGAAGGAAAACAGGAAAGATAGGTGGATCGGCCCTTTAGGTGTAGAAATTTTTCGAATTGAAAATTCTGCATGATGCTGGCAGCGTATGATGCCGGCAGTTAATGTCCACATGTGGAAATTTTCTGAACTGAAAATTCCATACAATGCAGTTGTGGCAGCCGATCTTGCCGATTTGGGATTTTGGATACAGATCATTTTTTCCTTGCATATTTTTAGGGATGCGTTATAATAACACTAACAAAAACAGGGGAGCTCGTTGGCGGGCTGAGAGGAAGTGATCGAACTTCGACCCTTTACCTGATGCGGATAATGCCGTCGTAGGAAGTCATGAGATGAATTTTTACAGGGGATATCCGCGGAGGTGTCTCCTGTTTTTTGTTTAAGTACACTTCGAGAAAGGAGAAACGGGATCCGCCGGATGGCGGCGGGCCGAGGGGGAGCGCCCTGGGCCTTGTATGAATTCAGCGATGGGAAGCCGTGTTCCGTCGTGATAGGATCCCAGTAATCATCGACCGACTTCCATACAGGGATCCTGAGAGGAAACCTGGACGTTTTTTGCGAAAGTGCGTGGATTATTTTTCATGAGTGGGAATTTTCCAAACGGAATATTCCGCATGATACAGGAATGCCCACGTGATCATTCGCCTTTGGAAGCGCTGCGGTCATACAGTCGTTTCCTTAATAATTGTAATGGTTCAGTACCTTCAAGTCTGTGATTGATTAAGGCTTACGACTTACTGAACCGTTACAAAAAACTTTCAAAGGAGGAATGTGCGGCCAATTTCAGGATCAATGGTCACACAACAAAGATCATGAAACAGACAAATACGAAAAAATTAGCGGTGGCAGCCGTTTTCTGTGCTGTCGCAGTGGCAGGAAGTTTATTTTCATTTCCGGTATTCGGAAGCAAGTGTTCTCCGGTACAGCATATGGTGAATATTCTCTGCGCAGTCCTCTTAGGACCGGGGTACGGACTGGGTGCGGCATTCGCGGCGGCGCTGATCCGGAATCTTCTGGGACTTGGAAGCCTGATGGCATTCCCGGGCAGTATGTTCGGCGCGCTGATCTGCGGGCTTGTGTATCAGAAGACGCAGAATATTCCGGCGACACTGATCGGTGAGGTATTCGGAACATCGGTTCTTGGCGGACTCACGGCCTATCCGGTAGCGATCTTCCTTATGGGAAAGAGTGCGGCAGGGCTGGCATTTTACGCATATGTGATCCCGTTCCTTATTTCAACTGCAGGAGGTGCAGTGATCAGCGGTGTGCTGATCTACAGCCTAAAGAAAGCCAATATCCTTGCAGGTATGCAGGAAGCAATGGGACAGTAGAGGAGAGAGAAGCATGTTAAAACAGATGTTTGATCAGGTGCGGGAGAAGAGCCCACTGATCCACAATATTACGAACTATGTGACGGTGAATGACTGCGCGAACATGGTTCTGGCCTGCGGGGCTTCCCCGATCATGGCGGACGATAAAGAGGAGGTCGCGGAGATCCAGACGATCTGCGCAGGCCTCAATATCAATATCGGTACGCTGAACAGCCGTACCATCGAGTCTATGAAGATCGCGGGAACACGCGCGAATGAGCTGGGACACCCGGCAGTGCTGGATCCGGTGGGCGTCGGGGCATCGACACTCCGGACATCGACGGCAAACGAACTCTTAAAAACGGTAAAATTCACCGTGATCCGCGGAAATATCTCTGAGATCAAGACGCTTGCAGTGGGAACAGGGACCACAAAGGGCGTGGATGCGGATATCGCAGACCGTGTAACCGAAGAGAACCTTGATGAGGTGGTGGCATTCGTGAAAAGATTTGCGGGGAGGACAGGGGCTGTGATTGCGGTCACAGGCGCTATTGATATCGTGGCGGACGCAAAAAAAGCGTACTGTATTTACAATGGCCATCCGATGATGTCCTCCATCACGGGAACCGGCTGCCAGCTTTCTGCTCTTACAGCCGCATTTGTGACTGCAAATCAGGATCATCCGCTCGAGGCGGCAGCAGCGGCAGTCTGCGCCATGGGACTCGCGGGGGAGATCGCCCATGAACGGCTGACACCGCAGGACGGGAACGCAACGTACCGGAATTATATTATCGACGCGATCTATCATATGGACGGGAATGAGCTGGAGCACGGGGCGAAGTTTGAAGTAAAATAGGACTTGAAATTATGCCGATGCCCACATATACTGTGTATAGTATTTCAGACAGAAGGAAATGAACAGCATGGTCATTGATGAAGAACTTTACAGACAGTATCTGCGCGGCGATGAAGCAGGACTTGAGGCTTTAATGAGAAAATACGGTAACCCGCTGACTCTATACATCAATGGCTATCTGCATGATGTCCACGAAGCGGAGGACCTGATGATCGAAGTCTTTTCCTATCTGTTCACAAAAAAGCCACGCATCCGGGACGGCGGTCTTAAGGCTTACCTGTATAAAGCAGCGCGGCACATGGCTCTGCGCCATAAAAGCAGACATCGGCTTTTCTTCAGCCTCGATGACCTGACGGAAGAGCCGGATGGAAAGACGTTGGTGGAAGAGGTCATTCGGACAAAGGAACGGGATCAGATCCTGCATATCTGTATGGATGAGCTGAAGGCGGATTACCGGGAAGCTCTTTATCTGACCTATTTTGAGGGTATGAGCTACCAGCAGGCCGCTGAGATCATGGGAAAAAGTGAGAAGCAGATCACCAATATGGTATACCGGGGAAAAGCGCGTCTGCGTGGATTGCTGGAGCGGGAGGGAATTACCAATGCGAAGTAATGAGGAACGGATCGCGGAAGTAAAACGTCGTATTGCGGAAAAAGAATACAAAAAAAGACTGCGGAGAGAATGGGCTGCAGCAGTTTGCTGCGTGGCCGCATGTCTTGCGGTGATCGCAGGTGTTTCCCTTTCCATGCCTGATACTGTCAGCCGGATTGAGATGGGAACTTCCTCTGGCTTTGAAACAGCGGCGACGATGTTAGGCGGCAGCACCGCACTTGGATATATCGTGGTCGGACTGCTCGCTTTTGTTCTCGGCGTGTGCGTGACGGTGTTATGTTTCCGCATCCGTAGACTGAACGAAGAAGAACAGACAGGGGAGCAAAAGGGGGGAAATGCAGATGGAAGTCATCAGTAACCTCTTGCAAGCCGCGGTTACCCTGTTAGGCTTTTTCCTGGGCGGTATCCGGTATCTGAAAAGCCGGAAACAGGAGTATTTCCTGCTGACCTGCTTTTATGGCTGTTTCTTCCTTGGATCCTTCTACTGGACGATGTATCTGCTCTTATTTTCCAAAACACCGCAGGTCTTTTATGTGTCAGAGTTCGGCTGGGTAGCAAGTGTCATTTTCCTTTCCATGCTGCAATACGCGCTTTCTTCGGCAGAAGAAAGGAGATTTCCGTGCAGGAAGGCCCTGAGTGCCGTCCTGATCGGTGTTCCGCTGTGCATGTTTTACTGCACATTTGGAGACATCCTCTCCAATCTGCTCTGGTGCGGTATGATGATCATTGTTTCCTGTTTTTCTATCCGGGGACTTGCCTATGCCAGAAGGCAGAGGGGAACTGCAAATAATATGAAATATTTTCATATCTGGGTCCTTTGCTATGCGACATTAGAATATGCCCTCTGGACTTCTGGCTGCTTCTGGCCGGGAGATTCCATTTTCAGCCCATACTGCTGGTTTGATCTTCTGCTGGCAGGCTGCCTGCTCGCTTTGCTGCCGGCAATGGGAAAGGCGGTGCAGGAATGACGTATATTGAAAATGTTTTTATCTGTATGGCATCGCCGTTACTGATCGCCGCCCTGTGCATGGGAAAACAACAGACAAAATTCTTTCTGTTCTGCCTTGCAGGAATGGGGGCGTGTCTGCTTTCCGCTTATATCAATACCTTTTTTGCCGCGCTTTATGGTGCGGATAACCTTGCCGCCACTGCGGAGATTGCCCCGGTGGTGGAGGAGGTCATGAAGCTTCTGCCTCTGCTCTTTTATCTTCTGATATTTGAGCCAAAGACGGAACAGATCAAAATCTCCGCTGTGATCACAGCTCTTTCCTTTGCCACCTTTGAAAATATCTGCTACCTGATCCAAAATGGAGCCGGACATTTTTCCTTTATTTTTTTCCGGGGGATCGGAACAGGAGCGATGCATGTGATCTGCGGAGCCATTGTAGGCGGAGGCCTTGCGTATGTGTGGCAGCGGACCTGGCTGAAGATTGCCGGAACCTGCGGTCTGCTGGGAGCAGCCATCACGTTTCACGCGCTCTATAATCTGCTGATCGCTTACGGCGGCGCAGTGCAGTATGCTGCCTATGTTCTGCCTGTAGTGATCTTGGCAGCGGGAAAGCTGATTGCCCGCCGTCTGACATCGTAATATAACTTTATTTTGTGATTTTTGGGAGCTGTTTTTAAGCAGCTCTCATTTTTTTTGAAAAATCTGCTTTCCGGGTGAGAGTTTTTCCGGATTTTTGTACCTATATAAGTGAAAGGCCTTTAAGCTGAGTGTTCAGAAAGGAGGTTTTGCGTGCATGTACGATACACAAAAGCGTGTTGCACTGGCAAAGGAGCGGATAGCGGAATCTCGCCGCCGACAGGCGCGGCGAAGCATTCGCAGTCTGTCGGCACTGTGCGCTCTGCTGTTTTTGTCTCTTCTGGGAACGGTAGGGACGGTGCAGAGCCAGCCGATGGATGCCGTGGGAATGTACGGGGCGATCCTGCTGCATGAGGGTGTGGGCGGATATGTGCTGGAAGCGGTCATTTCCTTTACCGCGGCAGTTGTGCTCACTGCTTTATATATCAAGTTCAGAAAAAGGGAACAGATACCATAGAAATGGGGGAAAATCAATGAGAAATCCAGAAAAACAAAAGAAACAAAGAGAACGGATCTATGCGGCACTGCTCTGCATCTGTACGATGCTTTCTTTAGTTTCTGTGCCTGTATTGGCGGCAGAAATGAGAAAAGGAGCGGGCAGCCATAAACATACCCCGGAGTGTTATACGTGGATGGAAAAATGTGTCCATGAACATACGCTGGAATGTTATCCGCAGAAGGAGATAACGGAATCTGCGGCCACCTCATCTGATGCGGTGGAGGCCACCGAGTGCCGCCATGTATGCAGTGAGGAAAGCGGCTGCATCACAAAAGAATTAAATTGTCAATATGACAGCGAAAGCACTCCACGACAAACGCATGAATGATTGTCTACCACCAATTCTGTTTTCAGCTATTTTT
>OGJZ01002120.1_pt1 | contig 15580 bp, 23 predicted proteins | sample 1572321 | NCBI WGS metagenome assembly OGJZ01 (sample SAMEA2582086, study PRJEB24529) | metagenome | biome: Human gut stool | place: China | collected 2011 | reverse complement strand
ACTGCAACAAATACGAAAAAGCCCGCTATTTCTGGCGGGCCCGAGGCAAAACGATCCTTTTGCGATCATGCGATTTCATGCAGCATAGACATGCACTGGTCAGGAGCCGTCAAAAGGTGGGGGGAGGTTGGCTTGCTGGCGTTGAACTGCAGATGTTTCTTCCAGCATAAAAAAGTTATTGGCAATGCAAACGATAGACTCCAGCGCCAGCGAGTTTTCATCCTGGATCTTACTCACCATCAAAGCGTTCTCAGCTACCGACCTGACGCAGGCCATATACTTTTGCGCATAATCACCTTCAGACACACAACCCCCTCTATGCTTTGCTATCAACAAAATCAGTCAACCGGCATATGAATGCCCCTATGTAGAGCTAATTTATCAAAGCGCTCGTAAAAGCTAATAGGTTCGCCGGAAGAAAGTCAGAACATTATACAGGCATTTCTGAAACCATACTGCATAATACTGTATAAATAAACAGTATTGTTCGTTCGAAACAAGTATGCACAAAAAAGACGGGTAAGCGCAAGGTCATTCATCTTACTGATTTGAATAAATTTTAATGTCACTTATGCGCAAAAAATGACTGTTATTTTTAACATTGAAACGGTTTTTTAAAAGCTGATGTTAACCTCTTGATTAATCTTTCATCCTTTCGGGAATATCGCGGTTAATGACCCATTTTGTCAGTGCAATATGCTTTCAAGCGGCGCAAGACAGGGTTGCAAGTTGGAATAATGTTGTGTATCTGTGCTCATGAATTAATCACTTTCATAGATCGAATATATGAAATTGATCGTTAAAATCGATCATGCGTGAAATAAAAAAGCCTCCGGAGAGGCTTGGTTAATCTTTAACGCCGTGACATGTCACATCGTTAGCTTTAGCTCATGCCACCCGAGGGTGTTCCAGCACCGAGAATCACCCGAGCATGGACAGGACTGCACTGGCAGTTTTTCACCGCACTTTCCACATTGCCTGGTGCTGATAGACTTAATGCGTCCTTTCAACCGGGCGGCGTCCTGGCGGATCAGCATGGCAATGTATTCGCCCATTTCATATGGAGCGCGACCCGGACGCCGGGCGGCGCAGCTCTGCTCCAGCATTGCCATTTCTTGCTCGTCGAGCTGCAATTCCATTATCCGCACACCGCCGGCTGCCTGGCGTGCTCGCTGCGCTGCTTTTCGTTCTGCTGCTGACTTTGCCATCACTTCACCTTCTGCTGCGGTGCTGCGTAAAGGGGCTTAATTTCCAGCGCCGTATCGGCCTTATACGCTTTGGCCTGCACTATGTTCTTCAACAGAGCTGTCCCGACCATATAAGCCACCGGCTCCTGTTTCATGCTGTCCGTCAGCGCCGCCAGTTCGATACTCAGCAGAACGTATCCCGGCATCCATTGACCAAGTTCAGCAACGTGCGTCACGTTCACGCTGATGTATTCCCCAGTGAATGCCTCTTCGTTCGGGTCCCACTCGCACATGTCGAGAATGTCGCCAGCTTGATACTCACGGTCATTCCAGCGCAGTTCTGCGCGCTTAAGACCGTCGCGAACCGGTGCGAAGTATTCAGGCCAAATCTTGAGGTTATGCGTTTTGCCTGTTTGTTCTTTTGTGAATTCCATTATTTGTTTGCCTCAAATACAGCACGCGCAAAGCCGCGTGGAGTTAAACTACGTAATTGTTTGGTTTTAGGAGATTTGCCGCCCAAGTAGGCCCAGCCCCAAAACTTGCCGATGTGTGGCACTGGTTTTGGCTCCGGCATGACAAATCCGTTACCGCCCCAGATATAGGTTTTTTTGGTGTAGGCGTCGCGGGCTGGCATCCGTGGGTGATACTGCTCCTCGTTGCCCGTCATGTAACCGCCGTACAGGTATGGATCAAAGTAGTAATCTGGCTTGCGCCAGAGGGAAGACATTTTCCCGACCGGGTTTTCTACCAGCCACCGCGCGCCAACGTGGTTGGCTATCGCCTCGACCCGTTCTGCGTTGCGTATCGCCTGCCTGATTGCCTCGTCGGTTCGCTCATGTTTTGCGCCTGCAACGGTCAGCATGGTGCAATCTGGGAATGCAAAGATGATTTGCGGGTCAGGGATGCCGCGCTTGCGAATGCCGCTATAAAAAAAATCATCAATCCAGATATTCACGTAATGAAGGTTTTCATGCTCCATACGGATTTTGTACGCGCCGTGGTTGCCCTCGTCAGCGTTGAAGCAATAGACGGTATGGCCCGCCTCTGCCCATGGCAGGCCCATGATCCCCGAGCCGTCAAATAGTGACCAAATGACCATTTACTCCCCCTTGATGCCAGCTGCGCGGCGTTCTTGCAGCTCGACAACCGCAGCATGAAAATTTCTCCACCACACCTCATCAACTGCGGGGCTATAGCGGGACAACATTTTTTCTGCGGACTGGCGCAGCGTTTCCAGCTCCGCATCTGTGATTTTTTCTGCTTCCACTTTATTTCTCCTTATACCGATATGAGACGCCCAGCCGTTCCAGCCAGGTGTTGATAGTTGTCATGTTGGATTGAGGGGCCTTGCCCCGGATTCGATAGAGCGTGCCGTCCCGAGTGGATTCGTAGAGCACGCTATCCAGCGCGATTTTTTGGCCGGAGAGAAGCAGGCCGATCTCGGTTTCACCGATATCCCAGCCTATCGACTGTGCGAAATCGCGGATTTTCTCTGCTGGCTCGCCTGCCACGAAGCGGCGTTCTTGCCTGGTTGCGCGGTCGCGCTTCTGCCGTTTGGCATCAGCAGCTTCCTCAGATAAACGGCGCGCGATCTTTTTCTTCTCTTTACGGCTCAAAGAGCTGAGATCACGGCCTTCAAGATTGAGTTCTGTCGTTTTTTCCACCGCCCGCGGCTCCCGCGTACAGTTATTGACAGAACTCCGAGGGGCGGCTGCGCCGCCTGAAAAAGCAACTTCAAAACCAGAAGCGTCATCGCTCTGGCGTTTCGGGACGATTTTGTATTTCGTCGTGCGGGTGTGGATCTGCGAATCAGTGCCCACAACAGGAGAGTAAAGTCCGGAGATTTTCGAAACGTCATCGCCGTAGATGTTGCCGTTTTCCGTGACCTCGTAGCACAGGCGTACACGGAGTTCATCGCGGGAAACCAGCGGGCCGCCCTGGGCGTTAACGTACTGATCCCATGCGCTGCCGTCGGCTGCCTGCCGCACCGGTTCTATTTCAGGATGCAATACCAGTTCACGATCACCCAGGCGACGGAGTTCACGCCAAACCGTGACCGGCGCACCGCCAATTTGCTGGAACTGACGGATAGCCCAACGAGACGACCAGGCGCTGACGCGGCGGGCCATCTCTTTCAGTGGCTTGCCTGTTTCGTCATCCAGCTCATCATCCAGTTGATAGCCGTCGATGTTCTTTGAGATGTATTTGGCGATATAACCGGTGGCGCTGCCTTTTTCTTTATCGATAGGCTTCATTTCGAAGCGGTTTTCAGCCGCTCCCGGTTCGTGGCCATCCTCCTGCATTGCATAACTGCGGAAAATCTCAGTAGCCTGCTGGATGTTCTCAGGCAGCATGAACAGCAGCAGGTGCCAGTGCGGGGTTTCGTCATGGTGGGGTTCAGCTACACGAAAGCCAAAGACGCGGATCCCTTTACGCAGCCATGCAGCGCGAGTTCGTGACCAGACTTTGCAGAGGTATTTCTGGGTTTCGCGCGGCGACGCCCCGCTGTACTTATTGTTGCGGCGACCGTCATATTGCATTGAGTGATATTTGGAGGGCGCGGTCAGGGTAAAAAAGGCGCCTGCGAGGCCGCGCTCATTGGCGATATCTTCAAAGCCGCGCATTCTGGCCATCAGTTCGCGGCGGCGGTTCGCCGGGTTAGCAACGCTGGCGGCTACCTTGTCGATCAGTGAAACGCGCTCACCGGTATCTTCATCTTCCAGCTCCATGGCTTTCAGAAACTCGCGGTTTGCTTTTTTCTGGGCAGTCCATTCTTGCAGACACGGATCGCTGCAGTATGCAGATGCCCTTTTATGGATGTAGCCTGCCGCAATCATCAGGTGCTCGCGCCAGCGCGCGTTTATACGCCGCAGCCGGTTGAGCCACCACTGAGGGGACTGCATGCGGGCAACGGCGCATAAAGCCTCTTCACCCTCCAGTTCTTCTTTGCAATAGGCCGTCCAGCATGGAACCGGCACATTCAAATGTGAAACGAGGAACCCCATACGGCCATAACCAGACAGCGTGGAAAAATGGGGATCAGCAGTACGGGCCAACTGAAACTCAAACTCGCGGTTAAACTCGCTGCCCAGGATGTCAGCAAGGTTATGCGCCAGTCGTTTCATCTCTTTTTTTCCAGCCCAGATCAGGCGGTAGAAATCACTGTTTAATGGGAGCAGAACTGCGGGTAATGAGCCCTGCGGCAGATAATGTTCGTTCACCTGATCGATACGGCTCAGAACGAAGCGTTCGAAGGTATTAAGCAGCCAGGCGTCAGCTGCTTTTTTACCTTTACGGTCTATGCGTTCCAGCTTTTGGGTGAAGTTACGGCGCACGAAGTGGGGGAGGGACGCCAGGCGGCGGCGAACCGCCCGGCTACGGTCTGGTTTTTCTTCCGTTTCTGCCAGTTCAGCAATAGACAGGAGTTTGCGGTTGCCATCTGGGGTGAGGTACATGATCCCGTGCGCAGTGTCGTCAGCCTGATAAGCTCCGACAGCGGCGCGGGGTTTGTTCCAGCTGTAAGCAAAATCGCTCACGCGCGGGCCTCATTTGTTTTTACGCCAGCAAAAGAGGCGCGAACCGAGCGGGCATATTTCACCGGCGAAGCTACAGCGATAATTTCTGCTGCTGCTTTACCTTCACCAGAAGCAACACCAATGCTGCGTTTGGCAGTGAGGGTATGGATTTTAAAATCGCGATAGAGGGAACGGGTCAGAGCCGTGTCGCTGTTGGACACGACAACCGTATGACCCTGAGCAGCCAGGCGCTCCAGCAGGCTGGCCAGAAGATACTGCTCATCCTCGGTAAACCCGGCGGTGTGGTATTTGGCAAAGGTGCCGTCATAAGGCGGATCGCAATAAACCACGTCACCGGCCTGAACCATTTCCAGCGTTTCCTCAAAGCTGGCGCAGATGAACGTTGCGCGTTTCGCTTTCTCTGCAAAGGCGCGGATCTCGCTTTCCGGGAAGTACGGCTCTTTGTAGTTACCGTAAGGCACATTGAAAATGCCCTGCAGGTTGTAGCGGCACAGGCCACGGTAGCAGTGGCGGTTCAGGTACAGGAAATAAACGGCGCGGCGCAGCCGGTTGAGTTCCTGGTCATGGTTGAAGACTTCACGGACGCGGTAGTAACTTTCAGCCAGGCTCATGCTCTCGAAAACAGCACGGGCAAGGGCGATAAAATTCTCGCAGTCTTCGGCAATGACGCGATAGAGATTAATCAGATCCGGATTGATATCTGCTACGAGATAGGCCGGGTAATCGGTGGACATCATCACCGCGCATGAACCCGCGAACGGTTCAACCAGGCGCGGACCAGCAGGGAGACGCTTAATCAGCTCAGGCATAATGGCTGTTTTGTTGCCAGCCCATTTCAGCATTGTGCTCACACGGCACCTCCGTTGTAATGCCTGCCTTTCAGCTCGTCGATTTCTTTACAGGTGACGCACAGATCGCAGCCGGGAACGGCAATGCGGCGCGCTTCCGGGATGGCTACGCCGCAGCTTTCACAGCGGAAAGAAGAATCCGCAGCGCTACGGCTGCGGGCGTTGTTGATGTTGCGCTGCAGGGTTTCCTCCACGCGCTGCTGCACGAGATCCATTGAATCGGCCATTAGCGTTTTTCCTCTGGAGTTACGACAAAATCACGATTGCTGAGTTGATAGGTGGTCTTCCCCTCATCATCTGCAGATCTTTGCCGTACGAATTCATCGATATTGAAAACAGCCATGCGCCCCTCACGACCCAAGAAAACGCCATGGTGGGGTGGGCGAGAATTGGAACGGCTGGTTATTACCACCCGCTGACCCGGTTTTAAGTGGCTGGTTTTCATCAATGCAGCTCCTGCGCTTCGTTGGTGATGATCACAGCTTCAAGGCGCAGAAGTTCTGCCGCCTCTTTGCCGTTCAGTTCGCCCTTAGTGATGAACGCCGCCAGTTTTTCCAGACGAGCAGCCATAACATCTGCACGCCCGCGGCGTTCTTCCATGCGGGCAGCGGCCAGCAACTGGTTGAGTCCTGCATCATCAACTCCAGTTTTTGTCTTACGGGTTTCAATATTTCGCATTTCACTTCTCCTGAATTTGGGCAAAACGAAGCCCGGCGGGTTTACGCCATTTAATGGGTTTGGTTAATTAGCTGTAGCCGAGAACGCGGGGTGGTTTGTTTTTCAGCTGTTCAATCATTTCAGCCTGTAAGCGCTGGCGAAACTCCACACAACACTCCCAGTTAGGATCCACGCGGAAAATCTCACCACCGCGGGTTTTGATTTCGAAGCCTTCTTCCATATTTGGAATAACGACCCCGAGAATAATTCTCAGATCATCGCGCGACATGTTTCACTCCTTTCAAAATAAAACGAGCAATACGAATGATTAAATAAGCTGGCTGTTTGGCCTTTTTACTGGTCAGCCCATTTAATAATTCGGACTGATCGCGGCTTGGGTGCCAGCGCTTATCTGCGGTGCTAATCCAGCCGTGGCCGTAGTGCATGCGCGGGCTTTCTTTTACCAGCAGCGATGCGAAAGATGGTGCGTTATCCATGCTCACCTCAGATCAAGCCAAATGATGCGCCGAGGCCAGTTACGGTATCTACCGCACTTGTCATGGCCGGGTGCGCGTGTAAACGCGCATGCAGAGAAACGGCGGTCAGCGCCAGAAAGCGGGTGGCTGAGTTAATGCTCTCTACAGCCTGGCGGCGGCCTGATGCGGTTCCGGTTTCACCGCTGATGGCTGCCCTGGCGACACTCCCCAGTTCCGCCGTCGCATTCATGACGTAGTGAGGCATTTTCTCTTTGGCTACTTCATTCACCGGCACGCACGGCAGGCAGTGGAGCTGCGCCAGAAAACCATCAACCAGTGTTGGGTCTTCGGTGGCGTCGGTCAGCGTCAGGATATCCAGCCAGGTCAGCTGATGAGGCTGATCAGGGTTGAGCTTATTGCGCAGGGTCTGCACATTCATTCCTGCCAGTTCTGCCAGCTTCACCATGTTGTGTTTCAGGGCGAAGGCGCGACAGGCTTCCTCGAAGTGCGGGTGTTTGGAAACTTGATAATCAAACATGGCCTGCTCCTTGTTAACTTACATAATTAAGTTGGTTATGCAGCAACGTACTTGCAGTTAATGCCTTGTTGGAGCAGACGGGCGCGAAAAGCGACCATGTTGATACGGGCCGCACCGCCTTGTTTTTTACGGGGAACGAGAAGCAGATCGCCGTCAGAAACCATGGCCTTAACAGTGCGCAGGCTATAGCCATACTGAACAGCGAACTCTTCATAGCTCATCACATCGGGGCCTGACGGGATTGCAATTTGAGGTGTCATGTTGGATTATCTCCGGTTAACAGTTGATTTAGTGCATTGGCGTGCATTTGTTTTGGTTTTGAGAATATACACAACCCGATTGGGTTATGCAAACGTCTCAAATGCAAATTTAGAGGTCTGTGTGGGCGAAAAAACTTCACAAGCGAAAGATATTTTGGAAAGAATCCTTAGTTCTTATGGATTTAACTCGCGTCAGCAGTATTCAGAAGTTGTTGGCGTTCCACTTGGAACAATAGGCAATTGGGTGAGCAGGGACAGTATCCCTGGTGACTACGTGATTAGATGCGTTCTGGATACAGGAGAGGATCTAAGCTGGATACTGACGGGTGAACTTAAAAAATCAAGTCCGCAGGCAGTCGACCCATCATTACCGAAAGGTCGAGAACTTTATGAAAAAGTCATGAGCAACGGTGGGAAGCCTGTTGTGACCCGCATGCTGAGCGCTTATGGATTTTCCATGCAAAAAGAGCTGGGAGACCTGCTGGGGATTTCATCAGGCACTATGTCTGCGTGGGTGAGGCGAGAATATTTCCCGGGGGATGTTGTTGTTACCTGCGCACTCGAAACAGGCGCTTCGCTTCGATGGCTTGCAACTGGCGAGGGAGATAGATATACGTCAAATAGTGATTCACCACATCAAATAGATAACGATGAATTTGATATGGTTAGGATAAAGAAAAAGAAATTAATGGATGGTCTACTTATAGATAGCGGGCATACATTAATAGATAAGGATACGTTTGGTTTTATTACTCCAGATGATATATGCGTAACTGATAACTACGCTACTTATTATGTTGATTTCTCAAATACTACCTTGAGCGATGGGATACGCCTAATAGATATAGATGGTTATAAGTCTTTTTACTCCGTTATTAGAAAGCCCGGCAATAGATTAATTCTGCGCAGTAGCAATAACCCAAATATACCTGATATAGAATGCGAAGCTAGTTCTGTAAAGAGTGTTGGCTCAATAAAACACACACTAATTCACAATGTAAGATAAAAGGAATTTCGAATGCGATACTTAACATTGATAGCACTGTCCTTAGCCTCGCTCTCAGCACTAGCAGCCCCCGAGCAGTTCAAGTCTGTAGCTGAGTTGATGGACTCTTATCAGGACTTCAAAGACTACAAAGATTACCCCGCGTTTAAGGTGCTAAGTGAGGAACCATTACACATTCAGGTGTCCCCTGCCGTGCTTGAAAAAAGTAGCGTAGAACAAATTAAAGTAGATATTCAAAAAGCATCAGTTTATGCAGTTTATAGGTCTCTATACCAAACCCCCGCTACAAGCATCAAAGTTACTATAATACCCTTATCAATGAACTTGGATACTCACGAGATGAAGTATCTAGACAGTGGAAGAATTGATTTCACAGCCACTAAAAAGCAGGCCGTCAGCCTCGTCAAAAAATATGGGAATATTACTAATGAAGAAGATGTAATTACAGCATCTGGAGATTGGGCACCAAAATTCCAAAATTGCTGCTATTTAGAGTCTGGTAAACCAGGAGTGGCAGTTTTCTCTAAAGAATTAATCAACCATAAGTAAAATATCATGAGTGTAAAAAAGCTTAACTCTGGTGAATGGCTGTGTGATTTCCGTGTGGATGGCGCGGAAAGTCGACGTGTCCGTAAAAAATTTCCCACCAAGGGGGAAGCTTTATCTTATGAGCAACATTTTAAAGACGAAGCGCAGAGCAAACCCTGGCTCGGAGAGAAAGAAGACCGCAGGCGCTTAAGCGAGCTCATTGAGCTATGGCATGACCTGCACGGCCAGTCTCTCGAGGCCAGCAAATCACGGCTGGCGAAACTTCATATCATATGCCGAGGGCTCGGGGATCCAATAGCCTCTCAGCTGACGGCCAAGGACTTCGCCCATTATCGTGACCAGCGCCTGAAAGGTGAGATCGATAATGGCTACCATTCCGACCCCAAAAAGTGGATTGCTAAGCCAATAACCGTCAACCGTGAACAGCACTATCTTGAAGCCGTTTTCAATGAACTGAAACGCCTGGGGGAATGGACACTGCCGAACCCGCTCGAAAGTATTCGTGCGTTTAAGGAAGCAGAGAAAGAAATGTCCTGGCTGACGGAGCCGCAGATACAGGAGCTGCTCCGAGCTTGTGACTCATATGGCAAAGGTGATCTGACCCGAATCGTTAAAGTTTGCCTGGCTACCGGCGCGCGCTGGAGTGAAGCGGAACGGTTAACCCGTTCGCAGCTTTCCCCTTATAAAATCACCTTCACCAAAACCAAAGGCAAAAAGAACCGCACGGTTCCGATCCCGAGATGGTTATACGACGAATTGGCACCACTGCAGGGTAAACTATTTCACCCCTGCTATCAGGAGTTCAAAAAAATGCTGGCGCTTACCAGTATTGAACTGGCAGAGGGCCAAAAAACACACGTTACGGCACACCTTCGCCAGCCATTTTATGATGAACGGCGGTAACATCCTTGTGCTGCAGCGTATCCTTGGCCACGCCAATATTCGCGAAACTATGCGGTATGCTCACTTTGCACCTGATCACCTTGAGGATGCTGTTACCCTGAACCCTCTGGCTTACCATGAAGCCAGCAATCTGGATCAGGCTATAGACTTTGCCCGCGGCGAGGTTGAATACATTGAGGTGCAGTTGCCCTCTGTTCCGAGTGTGCTTAATGCTCTGTCTGGCGTTTTTGTTGCGCACATCAGGCGCGGTAAACAGGTCACTGCGGTCATGCTCAACGACAAAACCAAAAATGTTGATGATTCATTTTTCAGCTTGGATAAGCTGGCAGAAAAACTGATGGGCGTTAAACGAATCGAAATTAACGGGTAAACCGGGCAGAAGTGTCCATCGAATGTCCATTCAGTATGTACATGGCAACCCCGCGTTGCACTAGGGATACGCTTAACTTACTGTTAATTATATAATTCTTAGGTTAATCAATAGGGTGAAATAAAAGCGTCTGAACTAAGATTCGCTTAAGCGACATCCTGTTAGAAAGGGCTGGCCGAAAGGCTGGCCCTTTTTTTATCCCATCGCAACTCTCGCGTTAACCCTTTTGTCATAAATCATTTACAATGCTTGCCTCTTGTATGGAGGGGAAGTGGATAACATACTGCATCAGAATAGCTGGAAACGCGCAGCGGCATTAACCGCGCTGTGCGCGATCCTGCTGATCGTGGTAGCACCCCTTATCTCCGTCTCATTGCAGAAAGATCCCATGAGCGCCATGCCGGGCATGCATCATGACATGAGCATGATGTTGATGGACGAGCATCACGGCAATATGCCACACACGATGCCTGTCGACCATGCGGAAGCGTGCGGCTACTGCGTGCTGTTAGCGCATGTCCCTGGCGTGATGCTGGCGCTCATCGTCCTGCTCAGCGTGGTGCTGCAGAGGCTTCGCGTTAAGCCGCCGCGTCAGGCGGTCAAGCACTGGCACTTCTTCCCCTGGCTTTACCCTGATACCCGCGCGCCGCCGCGGCAGTCTGCTTTTTCCCTTTAAAAATATCGATAACTTTTTGCCTTAAAAAGGAAAAGTATGACTACCTGCACCTCGCGCGCGGCATGGGGAAACCTGCTGCGTCGCCTTCATTTCTACGTTGGGCTGTTTGTCGGCCCGTTTATCTTCTTCGCCGCGCTGACCGGAACGCTGTACGTGGCGACCCCACAGCTGGAGAACGCGCTCTACCGGCACGCGCTCCACACAGATTCCGTGGGCGAGCCACATCCTCTGGCGGAACAAATCGCCCTGGCGGAAAAAACCGTTGGATCAGATTTACGTTTGCACGCCGTTCGTCCGGGGCTGGTTGAGGGCGAAACCACCCGCGTGATGTTCGCTGACCCGAAACTTGGGCCATCGGAGAACCGGGCTATCTTTATCGATCCGGTAAGCCTGACGGTGCTGGGAGATCTGACGGTATACGGCACCAGCGGGATTTTACCCCTGCGTCAGACCATTGATTACCTGCATACGTCCCTGATGCTGGGCGACATTGGGCGCCTTTACAGCGAGCTTGCGGCCTCGTGGATGTGGGTCGCCGCGCTGGGCGGTATTGCCCTGTGGTGTTATACCCGGCCCAAACGGCGGATCAACAATCGCTTCCAGAACCGGCGTCGGGTGCACGTGACGCTGGGCTGGGTTCTGCTGGGTGGAATGCTGCTGTTCTCCGCAACCGGCCTGACCTGGTCCCAGTGGGCTGGCGGAAACGTGGATAAGCTGCGTGCAGAGATGAACTGGCTCACCCCGCAGGTGAACACGACGCTATCCGGCCAACATGAGGTCATGGATGAACATGCCGAACACCGCGGTCATCACGGTGGAATGGTGATGCCCGATATGGCGATGGATTTGACGCAGTTTGACGGCGTGTTAAGCGCGGCGCGTAACGCGGGTATTGATGCCGGCAAGCTGGAGATCCGCCCGGCGAAAACGAGGGATCGCGCCTGGACCGTGACGGAAATCGATCGCAGCTGGCCGACCCAGGTGGACGCCGTGGCGGTTGATCCTCATACGATGCAGGTACTGGACAGGACCCGATTCGAGGATTTTCCGCTAATGGCAAAACTGACCCGCTGGGGCGTGGATTTCCATATGGGGATCTTATTCGGCCTCGCAAATCAGCTGCTGCTGGTTGCGTTCGGCCTCGCCCTTTGCGTGCTCATTATCTGGGGATACCGGATGTGGTGGATGCGTCGTCCGGCGCAATCGGCAGTGAGTCCGGTACAGACGCTTTGCCAGAGCTGGCTTGCCTTGTCAGTGTGGGGAAGAGGCGTTACGGTGTTAATCAGCGTACTGTTGGGACTGGCATTGCCAGTCATGGGCGTGAGTCTGGCGCTGTTTGTTCTGGTGGACTGGCTGCGCTGGCGAGCGGCAACCAGGGTGACGCTCGCCGAATCCTCCGCTAAATAGCCTTATGGCGTGCTGATTACCACTGCGACGCGGCGGTTTTCAGCGCGCCCTTGTGAGGTACTGTTGCTCGCAACCGGATATTTTTGACCTAATCCCCGCGTGGTGAGATTGCTGCGCGGGATGTTTGCCCCCTTCGCCCAGGCATCGGCCACGGCGTTGGCGCGTTTTAACGAGAGCGCTTCGTTGTAGCTCTCTTCCCCGTAGTTATCCGTGTGACCGTCCATTCGCGCGTGGGTCAGGCCGGTTTCCGCCAGGCGAGAGGCCATGGACTGGATCTGCGTTTCACTCTCCGATCGCAGCCTGGCGTCATTTTTATCAAACAGGATGGTGTCCGACATCCCAAGCGACCAGTCACCGTTCAGTTCGTTAAAACCGTAAGACTTCATCGCCGCAATTTGCTCAGGAGTGAATTTGCCTTCCGGCGGCGACTGGCAGCCTGCCAGAACCAGTGAGGCCAGTACTAAGGGCGCGAAGTAACGTTTTAACATAGTGTATCCTTTCTAACTTATTGTTTTCGTACGCTGGTTTTTAACCTGGTACATGTTGCGGTCAGCCCTCTCCAGTAATGCTTCCACGGAAGTATTTTCCCACGCCAGAGCAAAGCCAATGCTGAGTGACATCGATGCTTTTTGTCCGTTATGAAGATCAAACGGACGGATAAACTGCTGCGAAAGCGCAGCACAAATATGTTGAACCTCAAGCTCAGAGTGCACGCCGTACAGCACCATGGCAAATTCGTCACCGCCAAGACGGTAGGACTGATGACGTTTGTCGCCAAACTCCATCATCCTGCTGGCGACTTCGATCAGCACGCAGTCTCCTGCCGCGTGTCCCCAGGTGTCGTTAATAAACTTAAAATTATCACCGTCGAGGAAGAGCAGGGCCGAGTTGGTTCTGGCTGAAGGGTCATTCATTAATGCCGCAATGCTGTTACGAAACGCCGCGCGGTTGGCAAGACCGGTAAGCGGGTCGTGCATGGCGGTCCGCAACAGCTGGGCATTTTTCGCCTGAAGCTTCAGCTGCCACTCTTCCATTTCATCCAGAAGACTATTGAAGTCTTCGCCAAACTGGTGAAATTCTTCGATACGGCCGTCTTTCACCCGGCGGGAGAAATTTCGGTTCGTGCGCACGTCATGAACGACGTCGGTAATGTTCTGCAGGGCCGTGACCATTCCACGATGCAAAGACTGGGTAATGACGAGCGCGACCACGGCGGCAAAGAGAATGCAGCCGGTCAGTACGGCAAACGACGTCCAGATGAAATGGCTGATCAGACTGTCACGCGCGGTAAGGCGGATTTCGCCGATCGTTAAGCCGTTATGCATGATGGGCTGCGCAACCGGTACGGGGAAAAGCCAGCGGCTGACCAGCGCGCCCAGCGTGTCGTTGTTATCTTCCGGGTTCCAGGACCAGTAGGCGAACCGCTTTTTATGCGCATTAATCACCTCCGCCGCGGCAAACTGCCCCTGTTTGCCCAGGGCTGCAAGCGTTTCGTTGGCCGCCAGCGAGTCGTTGAAAACCAGCGAGGCTTCCAGGCTGTGGCTCATCGTGGCCCCGGTTAATTCAAGGTTCTTTTGCGCGTATTGTTTTAACGTCACAACGGAAGCAAAACAGAGCAACAGCCATATTAACGTCATCGTGATAATGACGCTTATCATGCTGTTTCGCCTCAACGTTCTTTTAAACGTCGGACGTGGCGTTGAAGTGAAATCTTTATCCATGCTGCTTATTCCGTGCCAGCATTAATACATCCGGATTGACTCTTACGCCACTGCGCGTCAATGCATCCAGGTTGACGGAGAACCGGACCTGGCCACGATCGATCATCAGGCAAAAGGCACTGCCAATTACACATTCCGGATTTTGCTCTGAGATTAATAGCAATGCTCTGCCCTGATATTGGCTTATTAATTCAAGTTGTTTTGCCGGTGATTCAGACCCGAAATAAATCGCATCGCACGTCGCGGCCAGGGCTTCCCGATCGTTATGTACAATAGCGGGAGTATAGGGTAACTCGTTGTGCCCTTCGTCGCCGCTAAGCGCGTGCGTATAGTGAGAAGTGGCATAGATGCAGAGTTTAGGCTGCCCGGATAGTGACGGCCATCGCGTATAGCTCACAATGCCTGAGACTATCGAGCGTACCGATTTATCCGTTTCCGTGAGCGTGCCTGCCGTCGCTGGGCCCACCATAATGAACAGCATTAACACCAGAGTGAGTCGGAAAAAAGAGATCAAGAATAAATTTCTCACCAGAATCCGCCACATCGCTCCGGAAATAGATGTCCTTAAGAGTTGCGGGCAGAATACCATTGTTTGTCAGAGCCGTCATTATGTCAGAAATAGCCTCAGGTCAACCTAAGCTAAATCCTACTGTTGTTTATTTTCCGGTGATTAAAAACAGACTTAATTGAGTCTGCTGGAGCGCATACTTTCATCCATCCCTTTTTGCCATGACGCACGCAGTTTTGCCGCGTTTTCAGCAGTATCGCAACTGGCAGGGAAAGATTTGCCCGCTAATCCCCAGGCGTGAATAAACCCTTCTTCGCAGACTCTCTTCTGACCATCGGCATAGCCGCGAAGATATTCACTACGATCAACGTGGGTGTCGTTAAAACTATCGGCCAGGGTCTGGTTATCTTTAACCGGCAGGCCATTCATGGCGTCTTCTTTACCGGCATCAAACCAGGATGGACTGGTCCAGTCGGGCTGGAAGGTATAAGGATTGATCTGGCAGCCCGTTAAAAACAGCGACAACAGCGTGAGAGCAATTGAACGCATAGCCATTCTCCTTTTTACTTCAGCATAGCCTGGCTTAAGAAAGTATGTCTGTAATTTAAACTTTACGTTTTTGACGGCTGATTTTTGCAATAAATTGGCTACTGTAAAGTAATATGTACGTATTTTGGATTGAAATGTTTACTTTTTATGGTATCGTGGTTTCACCTCATTGAGGAAAACAACTATCGCAAACGAGCTTTACAGGATCGCCATCATGCAAAAAGACGCGCTGAACAACGTACATATCACTGACGAACAGGTTTTAATTACTCCGGATCAGCTGAAAGCAGAATTTCCGCTGAGCGTCGCGCAGGAGGCTCAGATTGAGCACTCGCGCCAGACCATTTCAAATATCATCGCCGGCCGCGATCCGCGCCTGCTGGTGGTGT
>OGJZ01002097.1_pt1 | contig 15698 bp, 9 predicted proteins | sample 1572321 | NCBI WGS metagenome assembly OGJZ01 (sample SAMEA2582086, study PRJEB24529) | metagenome | biome: Human gut stool | place: China | collected 2011 | reverse complement strand
TGTTAAAACGACTAAAATCAGTCAGTATGTTGCTGTTCCTAATGGGTGCCTCTACAGGAGCAGCATACGCGGTCGCCAATCCCGGCGTTGCCGATGTGAAAATCACACAACAAAATGGAGCTTGTACAGGAGTTGTAGTAGATGCTACAGGTGAAACCGTTATCGGTGCGTCTGTAGTAGTGAAAGGTACGACCAATGGTACTATTACCGGTATTGATGGTGACTTTTCCTTGTCAGGTGTTAAACAAGGAGATGTTATCCAAGTTTCCTTTGTGGGATATCTTACCCAAGAGATTAAATTTAAAGGAGAATCTTTAAAAATTATTCTTCAAGAAGATTCACAAACTCTTCAAGAAGTGGTTGTAGTAGGTTATGGTGGTGTTCAGAAAGCCAAAACAATGACTGCATCTGCCGCTACCGTAAAGATGTCCGAATTGGCAAAGTTACCGGTTGCTTCTATGTCCGAAGGGTTGGGAGGACGTGTTACCGGTGTGGTAACTCAACAGGCTTCCGGTGCGCCGGGTGAAAACGCCAGAATTTGGATTCGAGGCGGTGAAAATATCTTGTATGTCATTGACGATGTCGTGATGGATTCGGGGCAAGGTAATGAGTTTTTCAATCGCTTGCGTCCGGATGATATCGCTTCCATGTCAATCTTGAAAGACGCTGCTGCAACTGCCGTATATGGTCCGCGTGCCGCTAATGGTGTAGTAGTGATTGCTACCAAGCGTGGACAGGAAGGCGCGCCTACCATTACTTTAAACCAAAAAGTGTCTATCATGACTCCTGCTTATCGTCCCAAAGGATTGAGTAGTTACGAGTACGCATTGGCACGTAATGAAGCGGAATTGGCAAGTTTCCAGGAGAGTCCGACTTTTAATGATACAGAACTTTCTAAATATTATATGGGCGATCTGTGGCAGAAAGGATACGGATTTGAAGAAATCCGTAACCTGGTGAACGAAAGATATAATTTAGGGTATTCTTTGCAAGACATCAACGACTTGTTCGATCCGTTAAAGACACAAGGTAAAAATATCCAGGACTACTATTCTTCTTACGACCCATGGGATATGTTTGATCATACACAGCCAATGTATCAAACTAATGTCAGCCTGCGTGGTGGTGGCGAACGTATCAAATATTATTCAAGTTTGGGATATATGAAGCAAAATGGTGTCAGTGATAAATATTCATACGAACAGGTGAACATGATTTTGAACACAGACGCCATGTTGTTGAGCGACAAGAGTTTGAAATTTACTTTCAACTTGAACGGTAATACTTCTAACAACAATAAACCTGCCGATGGTGAAGGTGTGTTCAACAATGCCATGTATGGTGACTGGATGCCTAAGAGGCCGGCTGCCTGGAGTACCGGACTGCCAAGAAAGGGATCTGTGGAGGCGCAGTTGAACAACGGTTTCAACAATACAGAATCTTATCGCTTCCAGATGAATGCAGCTTTGAAATGGAGTGTGCCTTGGGTGGAAGGCTTGTCTGCACAGGCTAGCTTGAACTTCACTACTTCTTATTATCATCAGCGTCATTTTAACCATGATCAGGAAGGCGTTTATGACAATCCGTATGCTACTGCCGTTTCTTCCTATAATCCTGAAAACGCCAACTTATATGAAAAATGGAATAAGTATAAGTTGTTGACCGGCATTTTCCAGATTGATTATACCCGTTCTTTCGGAAAGCATAATCTATCTGCTATGGTGAACTATCAAAGTCAGGTAAGAAAGAGCAATTGGACGGATGCAAAGAAAAAAGGATATCCTACCACTTTGGCTCCGCAGCTTGATCTAGGCGGTACATTAGTTTCTGCCGGTGGCTCTGCTGAAGAATGGGGTTCTGCTTCTTACATCGGGCGTTTTACTTACGACTATGACAATAAGTACCTGTTCCAATACAGTGCTAACTACAATGGTTCTTTGAGTTATAGCCCGGATAAACGTTGGGGATATTTTCAGGCTTTCTCATTGGGTTGGGTGATGTCCGATGAAGTTTGGTTCAAGAATTTGGTGAATCCGAACATTGTTAATATGATAAAATTACGTGGCGGATTTGGATTGGTAGGTAATGAAGTGGGAAGTCCATTTTCTTTCCTTACCCAATATGCGCAGAGTTCAAACCGCATATTGTTTGGAGAAAATATGGCTTCTAATGTAGGATGGTACGAGTCTGATGTAGCAAACAATTTACAATGGTCCAGCAGTAAGCAGTATGGTATTGGTCTGGATTTCGGCTTTTTGAAAGACCGCTTGACAGGATCATTCGATACGTTTTTATATTTGAACAAAGGAGATGTGATGGACATGACTGATGATATGATTCGGGTAGATATTTTAGGTATGCCGAACACTCCGAAAATTAATGCTCCGTACACTACTTCACGAAAAGGAGGTTTCGAAGTTTCGTTGAACTGGCAAGACAAGATTGGCAAAGTCGGTTATCGTGTAGGAGTAAACTATTCTTATTGGGATGAACGGGTGACTCGCCATAGCAGCTCTGATTCGGACTGGTGGACTCCGACATTCGACAATATCGGCAAACGTCCTTATGTAACAAACGGAGAATCTATAACATATCCTTATGGGTTGAAGACCAATGGATTACACGGGTCATGGCAAAATATGTATAATTCCTTATTACACGCTAACAATAATATGACTTTGGGAACTCCGGCTTTGGTGGACTTAAATGGTGATGGTCGTGTAAATGATTACTATGTGTTCAATGCGGAAGGGTCTACTCCACATACTCAATTTGGTGTTACTTTAGGAGCCGACTGGAACGGATTCGATCTGGAACTGTTCTTCCAAGGAGCAACCGGTGCAAGGGGAGCTATGCCTTCTCCGCTCCGCAGCCAACAAAGCTATATGTGGAATTACGGACAATACGCGTTCCAGAATGCATATACACCGAGCAACCCTGATGTAGACGCTGCTCTTCCAACTCCGGTTCCTGAAGGCAATGGATTTGGATATAGTTACATTGACATCTGGTCTTTTGATGCCTCTTACCTGAAACTGAAAAATATCAGTTTACGTTATGACTTAAAACGTTCGGTTTTGAAAAATCTACCAGTTATTCAAGGATTGGATTTAAGTTTCGTTGTGACTAACGCATTTACTTGGACTAAAAAATCTTATCCACTGAAAGATTTGCAGGATCCCGAATTCATTACTACAGGTGCTTCTATCTATAATAACAATGGTACTTTGGGAAGCTATCCTACCCAGCGTTCTTATACTTTGGGCGTAACAGTAACTTTATAAAACTTGGTTAATATGAAACGTAAAAATAAAACAACTAAATATATTCTGGCCGGGTTATTTCTTTCTTCGATGATGGGAGTAACAACTGCATGTGATCCGTTAGGAATAGAACCTACAACAAAAGTGGATGAAGAACGCTTTTGGGAAAATCCTCAATTGGCTCGTTCTTATGTGAACAATTTCTATTTCATATCCCAATCGGCATCTGGTGACACCTTCCAGTCAGAACAGTGGTCAGATAACTGTCAGGGAAACTATGAACAGGACTGGGATACGTATCGACAGTACAATTTTAACAAACGTACTTATGATGAAAATAATGGTATCACTTGTTTCAGCGCCCCATGGAGTGGAGCTTATAAAAACATTCGTGCTGTAAATCTTGGAATTGAAAAAATTTCTTCCAGCAGCATATTGACAGAAGCTCAGAAGAACCAATTCTTGGGTGAATGTTACTTTTTCCGTGCTTTTATTTATTTTGACATGGAAAAGTTTTGGGGAAGCGTTCCTTATGTAGACAAAGCGTTAACGATTGAAGATGAAACCTATTTGCCTCGTACTAAACGCGAAACTATTTTCGACAATATTCTAGACGATTTGCAGAAATCCGTAGATTATTTTAAAGCTTATGGTGGAACGCATACGCTTGGTATGGTAAATGAAGATGTAGCTAACGCATACATCTCGCGCGTGGCTTTATATGCAGCCAATGCGGCCGATGCTTCAGCCAAAGGTCTATATTCGGATGACGCTGAAGGCTTGTTCAAGTTTGAGAAGAATGCAAATCATTATTATGAATTGGCTTATAATGCAGCTAAAGGATTGATAGGCAAGTACAGTTTGGAACCGAATTATGAGGATCTGTTCACAAAAACAGAGTCACATACAAGCGTTGAGTCAATTTGGCCGGTCATGTTTAAAGAAAACCAACGTAGTGGTTTCAATCCAACTGCAAAGAACGGACCTGACGGGAATTATTATGGAGCAACCGAAGATGCGACTTATTCTTACGGGCGTCGTTCAGGTTTATTTCCTACACAGGATTTGGTAGACTGTTATTTACAGAAAGATGACGCTGATGGCAAATGGAAAAATTGGTGGGAAACTTCACAGGCAAAAGCCATGGGAATCCATAGAAATGCAGAAGGAGAATTAGAAGGAGAATCTGCTAATTATCGCGATATGTTCAAGAATCGCGATAGCCGCTTCTATTCCACAGTTACTTACGATGGAGCATATATGGGACCGGAAGAAGAACGTTATATTATTCAAACTTGGATTGACAATACTACACTAGATGAAAAGACCTTAAAATACAGTGCTTTACATTCTGGGTATAGAGTGATGGAAAATTTAAATTCCGCACCAATCAACCGAGCTTCCGCACAAACAATAACTGGTTATTATTCAAGGAAGTACTCTCAGTTTAATAAAATCAATACGGACGGGACTTTGGATTTTGACACCCAGCGTCAGACTTGCTATTTCAATGTACGGTATGCGGAAGTGTTGCTGAATTGTGCCGAGGCAAGTATTAAACTAGGCAAGACCGATGCGGCAGGCTATATCAATGAAATCCGTAATCGTGCCGGATTGCCTAATTATGACGGCAATGATTTGTGGAATGAAATGAAACTGCAACGTCGTTTGGAATTTGCATTTGAATGTCCGGGCTTCCGTTATTTCGATTTATTGCGTTGGGGGGAAGCAGAAGGCAAAACGACTATTGAAGAGTTGAATACTCCTTCCAGAGGATTATGGATTTTCCGTAAAGGTATGGAAAGCGAAAAGGCTGGTGAGAATGGTTATCCTGTAGAGCCGGGTGGTGAAGGATATTTTACTCCTAAATTCCAGACTTTTGAGATGCCGTATTCTTATTATGAAAGAAAGTTTGATGATGCAAGATACTACTTTGTACCATTTTCACAGTCCATGTTGAGAGACTATACACAATTGCAACAGAATCCGGGATGGAAAAACTTCAACTATAACAATTAAAAAAAGATAGTTATGATGAATAAATTGCTAAATAAAATATGTATAGGTGCAGCTGTGTTGTGCAGTGCATCAGTTATTTCTAGTTGTACTGCCGGATTGACTTATGAAGAGGCACCGGAATCTGTTTATTCAGAAGTAGGGGTAAGCAAAATCGAGTTAAAAGCCCGGGAATTGTTTAATGACAAGATTTATGCAGTTAACTGGAACAAATGGGTGGACAATTATATTGATACTCGTTTGATTGGAAGTTCTGACGTTTTTACGTGGGTTAACAGAACTGGAGCTCCCTATACCATGCCGGATGGGAAAGTTGTGGCTGCCGGAGAATCAATAAAAGTGGAAGGGTCGGAAACAATAGAATCCGATAGCAGTGCGCCTGATGGCAAGGTATATGTATTAAACGTATATGCCGCTTCGGATGTACAATATTCGACAGCTAACAAGGGGTTCTTGTTTGATGGCAGCAAGTTTTCCGGTGACTTTGAATTGGTGAATCCTGTTGATAACCGTTCACAATATGTAGTTCTTCCTGTTAGAAAGAATGAAATCATAGGTGAACTTTATCTGGTAAGCTATTCTGTCTGTACGGTAGAACCCGTAGGTGACTCTCCTAAATTGGGTATGCCGGGAGATTTTACCAAGCCTCGTCGTTATCTGGTGAAGAATATCGCTCATCGCCCTGCTGGAGTGGAGCAACATCAGCGTATGTATGAAGTACGTGTTACTTTCCTTCCGTAACGCAGGTGAATTCTTTTTTATAATAAATGAAAGGGTGGGCTTCAGGCTCACCCTTTCTTGAGATAAACAATTAACTGAAAATATATGAGACTGATTTTATGTTGGTTAGGGATATGGATATTTTGTGTGGGTCTGTTTGCGCAAAATACTAAGGACAATTCCTCTTATCTGTTTGATGAATTTCAAGATTGCTTGATTGTATATAAAGATGGAAGACAGTTTACGGCTCCGGTCAATTATGATCTGATAAAGAAACATTATGTCTTTAAAGATCCGGAACAACAAGAAAAGGAGTTTTCTGATCCGGAATTGATAGCGGTGCTTCGCATAGGCAACAGAAGTTTCTTGATAGGAAAGCAAGAAGCGATAGAGGTAATCCAAGCTCAGCCCAAATTCAATGTAATCTATACAGGTGATACACGAAGAGCTCCCAAAAAGATTTCGTATGGAGGAACTACACAAACGGCTTCCGTGGATAACTATTCAGGATTAACAGGTACAGGGTTATCCGGTGGCATACAGGACGCCCAACGTATTGTTACCGGAATTAATAAAATGTACGAAGTTGGTGTGGGTAAAAAAACGAAACGCTTTTATAACAAGAAGAGTTTTTTAAAGCTTTTCCCTAAAAAACAACAAATCCGATGGAACCGATACATCGAAGAAAATAAGATAGATTTCGGTTCTGTGGATCAGGTGTTCAAGCTCTTTCAAGTTTCTATTTCACACTAAGCATTTTTAAATAAGGTGTGTCGTACACGCAGGCGACACACCTTATTTAAAACAACCTGATTAAGTCTATATTCAAAAACTCTTTTTCCCGATATTCTGTTTGCTCCTATGATAAAGCAACGTAAAGGATGAAACATTTGCAACGGATTCGATCCACTTGTTCCAATGTTGCGGAAGGGGCGCTCGGCTTTAAAGAAGTTACCGGCATATAAGCTGTATAAGGTGTTGTCGTACACTTGATATTGGGGAATAGGTATATAATGTATCATCATTGACACATTTCTACAGATTGATCTGAAAAACAACGCAGGTTTAGTAATTGCAGATATTCTACCAGTGTGATTACATTTCCGACATTTTGTTCTAAAATCATTTGACTTTCTGATTCTGACAAAGCGTATTACGCATGGATTGTAGCTCACTTAACATTCATGAAATTCTTTAAAAGGAGCTGCTTATTTGACATATCTCCGTTTTTTTGCTGATTATCTATTGACTTTCAAAAATAGTTCTTTTGGAACTATGTATTTCAATTAAATTTAGATTTGCGGCGCAAATATATTATATATTTAATTAAGTAGCTTATATATAATAAAAATATTTCGGTTTAAGCTGCGTTTTTAACAATATCGAATGAAAGAATGAGCTATTTCCACTGAATAAGTTCTTCAATTTCTATTTTATCTTCATTTATTTCTTTAATTTTTAGAATATAATATTGATGCATCTACATCATAAGGTAGAAACTTGGTACATTACATTTCAGGCTGTTTAAAACGTAAAAGGCTCAAAAGGCTTCTTTTTTACATTTCAATTTTGAACGGACTATGCAGTTAATCAATTATTTATATAACTTTATTATTTCTATCAATGCGTATATTCCTTCTTATAGATTATAGGGACAGTAGAAAATAAATAGAAAAAATCCTCTGCTAACTGCTTCTATTTCCCTTATTTACATATTCATTCTGTATGCCTATTATTTTAATATAGTGATTTCCAGATATTTATATATTATCATAGTTCCAAAAGAACTTTGCCAAAAAGGATTATATGATTTTCAATAAATAATTAAAAAAAATCACAGCTATGTTAAAACGGCTAAAGTCAGTCAGTATGCTGCTATTCCTGATGGGAACAACAACTGGAGCAGCTTATGCAGTGCCTGTCTCAGGCATAACCGATGTAGAAATCACACAGCAGAGTGAAACTTGTACCGGTGTGGTGAAAGATGGTACAGGTGAAACTGTTATTGGTGCATCTGTAATAGTAAAGGGAACGACCAATGGTACTATTACTGATTTTGATGGCAATTTCACTTTAACCAATGTAAAGAATGGAGATGTAATTCAGATTTCATTCGTCGGTTACAAAACTCAGGAGATTAAGTATGTAGGACAGTCGTTGAATATCATTTTGAAAGATGATACGGAAGTATTGGATGAAGTGGTGATTACCGGTTACGGCGGTTCGCAGAAACGCGCTGCTTTGACTACAGCAATTTCGAAATTGGACAATAGTGTATTGAAGAATGCGGCTTACAGTAATGCAGGTCAGTCTTTACAAGGTTCAGTAACAGGGTTGCGTGTTGTAAATACGACTGGTCAACCAGGTACTAATCCTGATATAACTCTTCGTGGTGGGGCGACAATTACTGGCGAAAATAGTAATGCTTTAGTGGTTGTTGATGGTATTGTGCGTAATAGTATGTCGGATGTTAATCCATCTGATATCGAATCTATTCAGATATTAAAAGATGCTGCTTCTACAGCTATTTACGGAGCTCGTGCAAATGGTGGTGTTATTTTGATAGAAACCAAGAGTGGAAAGGAAGGTAAAACTTCGATTAACTATAAATTTAAAATAGGTAAGAACTTTACTCGCAAAGGGTATGAATTCTGTAATGCAGAGGATTATATCTATTATAACCGTTTGGGATATTTGAGAACCGGACGTACTAATGTGGATACTCAGCAAGGATATGGCATTGGAAACAGCTTGTTTGATATCCAGTATTTGACAGATGATAATGCTCATTTGAAAAATGAGGGATGGTCTGTGATGGACGATCCATTTTATGAAGGAAAGCAAATTTTATTCAAAGATTATTCAGGCCAACTGGATGATGAGGTGTTCAGTAGTAGTGCCATTACACAAGATCATTATCTTAATATTACAGGCGGTAATGATAAAAGTACTTTTGCCAGTAGTTTGGGATACTATAATGAAGATGGTATGATTAAGGGAACAGGTTTTCAACGATTCAGTGGCTCATTCAACGCCTCATATAAAATATTGCCTATTTTGAATGTGAAAGCTGGTGTTTCTTATGTTTGGTCTACTCGTCCGGAACTGTGGATTGGTTCTTACGAATTCTTCTACCGTACTCGTTCTCAGCGCCCTACTTGGAATCCTTGGAATGAAGATGGTACTCCGGCAGCCGGATTTGGAACAGGTGATGGTAACCCTGCTTATTACAGAGATAAACTTACCCAGAAGAACAGTACTACACGCGCTACTTATAATATCGGTTTTACTTTGGATATTCTTCCCAAACAATTGGTATTGAATGGAAATGCTTCTTTATTGAATTATGATTACCAGCGTGAAAAATTCAATAAAGCTTATCAGACCCAGACCACTACTACACCGGAAACAACCCGTCAGGCAGAAGCGTGGGTGCAAAAATATCAGCAGGTTCAATTGAATGCTTCTTTGACTTATACTGGTACTTTTGCAGAAAAACATAACTTGGAAGCGATGATTGGTGGTGAATACTATACCTACAATCAGTTTGACTTTGAAGCTAAGACACAGGGCTCTCCTACAGATGATGTGCCGACATTGAATGTTGGTTCTAATCGTACTTTTACTAGAACTGAGAAAACAGCTTATCGCATATTGTCTGGATTTGGTCGTATTAATTATAACTATAACATGAAATATCTGTTGTCTTTTACAGCGCGTTATGATGGTATTTCTCGTTTGAAAGATAATCGTTGGGGATTTTTCCCAGGCGTGTCTGTCGGTTGGAATGTTATGGAAGAGGACTTTTGGAAAGACTCAAAAGTATCAGGAGTTATTTCTAACCTAAAGCCTCGTGTAAGTTATGGTGTGAATGGTAATGTAAACGGTATTGGTAACTATGAAGTGTATGGGGAGTATGCACAAGTGGAATCTAAAAACTATGGTGGCGCAACTGGACTTTACAATTCCAAACTGTTAAATACTAATCTCCGTTGGGAACAGAGTCAGACATTTGAGGTGGGTTTGGATATTGGCTTCTTGCAGAATAGGTTATCTTTTATTTTGGATTATTACAGCCGTGATACAAAAGATTTGCTGACGAAACAAGCATTGCCGGGATATACCGGATTTTCTGATATTGTAACTAATCAAGGAACGTTGCGTAACTATGGTTTTGAGGCGGAAGTCAGGGCTAACATCATTAATAAAGGTGGCTTTACTTGGGATATGAATGCCAATATTTCTTCTGTAGCTAATAAGATAATTAGCCTGCCTTATAATGGTGTAGACAAAAATCGGGTTGGTGGATACGAAGTTGCTGCTGGAAAAGTAGGTGCAGATGGTAAATTCCCGACAAAATGGATTGCAGGTCGTCAAGAAGGAGGTAAGTTGGGTGAATTGGTAGCCTATAAACAGCAACATATTTTCAAAGATTGGGATGATGTGAAACAGCATGCTAATATGCGTATTGATGAAGTTGCGAATCTGTATGGTCCGGGCTTGGCCGATCAAATTAATCCGTTAACTAATAAACCTTACAAAGAATCAACAGGATGGCAACCCATTGAACCGGGTGATGTATGTTGGGAAGATATGAATGGTGATGATGTCATCAATGGGTATGATCGCTACGTGGTTGGTAATATTTTCCCGAATATTACAGGTGGTTTCTCTACAACGTTTGGTTATAAAGGTATTTCATTGTATGCTCGTTTTGACTATGCTTTAGGTCATACATTATACAATGATTTGGCTGCTCGTTCATTGGGACAATATCAGGGTAGTTTCAATGTTATCGATAAGGTGAAAGATACTTGGAGCGAAGCAAACCCTAATTCGGATTTGCCCAAGTTCTATTATGCAGATCAGTTAAGCAAAAAGAACATAACCCGTTCCAACGATAGTAATACTGCGGCTGATAGTAATAGCTCACGTTTTTATGAGAAAGGAGATTATTTGGCTTTACGTGAAATTACGTTGAGTTATCAATTGCCCAAATCACTGATTAGCAAAGTACACATGACCGATGCCTCTGTCTATGTAACCGGACAGAACTTATTCTATATTACCGGTTATGAAGGCGTTTCTCCCGAACCGGTGGTAAGTACTACCTATGGTCGCGGTATTGATAACGGACGTTATCCTACTCCTAGAACTGTATTGTTCGGATTATCTGTAACATTCTAAATAAATTAAGATTAAAATAGGAAGATAATTATGAAAAAGATATTTATATATGTATTAGCTGGTATGACCCTGTTGCCGATGGCAACAGGATGCAATTCTTTGGATTTGGAATCAGAAAGTACTATTACTGATCCCAATTACTGGAAAAGTGACACTCATTTCAGTGCATTTAATGTAGGTTTGCATGCTCAACTTAGGGAACGGACATATAATCTCTTTATTTTAGGTGAACCTCGTGCGGATATTTATGGTGATGATCCATTTGGTGGTGAAGCGACTCAAGGAATGGAAAGATTTCCTTATAATTCGCTGAATGCGGAAAATGTGGGACTAAGTAACTTTGCTGACTTGTATGGGGTTATTAATCAGATAAACTTGATGATTGCCAAAACAACAGAAACCCAACTGTTGCCAGAGGTGTCGAAGAACTATTATTTGGGTGAGGCTTATGGTATGCGTGCTTTCTTGTATTTTCATCTGCTCCGTTCATGGGGAGATGTAATTTTACATTTGGATTATACCAGTGGTTCTACCATTGATTTGGCTAACATCCTGAAACCGGCTTCTCCTGCAAGTGCTGTAATGGAACAAATCAAGAATGATATATCTGCTTCAGAAGCAGCATTTGGCAATGATTATTCTTATAAATATGGGAAGCATTATTGGTCATTGGGGGCAACTAAAATGTTGAAAGGTGAAGTTTATTTGTGGAGCGGTAAGCAGATGGACGGTGGAGCAACTGATTATAACATGGCAAAATCGGCTTTGCAGGAAGTTAAAAACTGTCCGGGAATAGGTTTGGAAAGCAATTTTACCGATGTTTTTGCTTATAATAATAAGAAGAACGAAGAAATCATTTTCACCATCCATAACGGACAAGATGAATATGATATGTGGAAGGATTCTTATAGAATGACTTTGGTTCCTCAACAGGCTTACATGACCTCAGGCATTTATTTTAATGAAGATGGGGTTTCGTATGCTGATACTAAAGATGCTGAAATGAATGGTTTGATTAGACTTCAGATTAAGAAAGATTTCTATAATAAAGTATTCTTGAAGGGGGATACACGCAAGGCAGGCTCTATAAAGGCTGTTTATCAGAAGGATGCTGATGGTAATTTGGTATATGTAGCTCCTATTCCTTATAAATTCCAAGGAACGATGATAGCTGGTAGCTCTACACGTAGCTGGTTGGATGACTATCCCATCTACCGCTATGCAGATTGTTTGTTGTTATTGGCGGAGGCCAAGGCATTGTTGGGGGAAGATATTGCAGCGGAAATCAATGCGGTGCGTGAACGTGCTTATGGTAAAGAGTATTTTGAGGCTAATAAGGCTACTGTAGCTTATCCTAATGACAAAGGTGATTTTTACACCAATAATCCTTTTGTAGCCGGTGATGAAAATCCGGTGGAAGCTGTTTTGAAAGAACGGCTCCGTGAATTAATGTATGAAGGAAAACGGTGGTATGATATCCGTACTTTAGGGTATACAGAGAAGTATTCTACTGCAAATTCCAGCCGATTGTTATGGCCGATTGATGCTAATACTTTGACCAATAACAAAGAATTGAAACAAACTCCAGGCTATACGACGGATAATAAAGAGTAATAAGATGCTTTGATAGAAAATAATAAGGAGTAAACTTTAAGCTGTGAGCAAGTCTTTCACTGAATAGTGGGGGCTTGCTCTGCTTTTTATAAGAACCTGAAGAAACTAGATTCAACTTTTCGGACGCCTCTTTTTATTGAAACCGTTTCAAGACTTTTAGTATATCTTTTTGGGGGGTATCTTGACCCTTTCTGTTTCAATGAACTCTTTGACAGGTTGTTGCTTATCTTTTGAATATAATTTCAGAAGTGAATTTCAATAAAACTTTTCCTGAAGTAAATTCCTTGAAGAAATAGCCGGCAGGCTGTTGGGCATTGGTAAACGTTATGCTTCCCAATGCCAGAATTGCAATAAGAATTCCTTTTGTATTCATAGTGATGGAGATTTTAATTATCATACTAGTCCTTTGAGCCAAATTGCCAAAAAACGATCGTATACTATATATCCTTGCTGCTCTTTTAAGACAAACTCCTTATTAATTAAAGACTTTAATGCTACATTTATGCTGCTGGCTCCTTTTAAATCATATTTCTTTATGAATGTGGCACTGTTAATCTCATTTACAATTTCCTCTTTGGCTATAGCTTTCAGCAACTGAATCTGATTGGAAGTTAAAAACTGGAAATAGGTTTGATAAGTATATTCTTCCTCCTGTATGATTTCCTGGATGAGTGTATGCAACAGCTCTATGGTCGGAGTCTGCTGTGGCAATGAATACAATCTGTTTAAAAGATATTGCATATACCACGTATGTCCTTTTACCGATTGATAAATTTCATGGAAGATATTTTCCTGCAAAGTTTTTTTCCTTTCATCAAACAGTTTCTTGGCAAACTCCCGGTAAGGAGTATAAGGAATAGGGGCCAGGAAAAGTTTCTGCGTAGATTGGTAAAAAGGTCTTTTGATGGAAAAGAAGATAGACTCCATCAAATGCTTTTTGCTGCCCGAAAAGATAAAATGCACATTCGGGGTGAACTGGATATACGATCTCAATAGGCCTTCCACTCCTTTCTCCGGATATTCCATTATTTGCTGGAATTCGTCAATGGCTATATAACATTCTACTCCCGATTGGTTTAGGTAGGTGAAAATCTCTTTCAAGGTTTCTTCTGAACGTTCCGGAATAAAGTCGAGTGTTACAGATGGCATTCCTGTAATTTCATCGGCGCCGATGACCGGACGGCAACTTTTAAAGAATGAGAATAGCGATTTTAAGGTACTCTGTGATAAGGTATCTAATTTCCCCAACACACTTCGTCCCAGTAGAGATACAAACTCCTGAAGATTCTGGGTTGAAAATATATCCAGATAAAAACAGGCGGCAGATTTATTTTCTTTTTGAATATAGTAAAATACATTCTTTATTAGTCCTGTCTTTCCCATACGGCGCGGACTGATTAATGTAATATTTCTGCCATTCTTTAATGCTGACATTAAAGAAGCTGTTTCTTTTTCGCGGTCACAGAAATAGTCGGGCCCTTGGTAACCGGTTATTAAAAATGGATTAGTAGAAATACTCTTCATTGCAGTTTTTATGTTACATAAAACATGTAACGCAAATAACGCAATAAAGTTTGGATTGAGCAAATATAAGAGTTGTATTTTTGTTTTGCCCATTATATCATGTTCTGACTTGACATGGTTCATGGCAACAATTTAATATGGCAATTACAAGATATCTAAAACAGAAGTTATGCTGATAATGATCATGTTTCATGGATAAGGGCATAAATACCTGGAGCATTATGATCCTTTGAAAAGCATCAGGAACAGAAAGCAGGAAGAGGGTATGACAGTCGGCTCCAGCTATACATACCCTCTTCCTGTAATGAGGTAGATTCCTTATTTCATCTTATACACCAAAGTCCCGCCCTTTAGGATATCTTCATGCGAGATATAATTCTTTGTATAAGGTTCACCGTTCAGTGTAATACTGTCAACATACTTGTGTTCCTTTGATAATCCTTCGGCAATGATCGTGAAAGTCTTTCCATCGGCCAGGTTCAATACAAATTCAGGCATTTGTGGGGCGCCGAATACATAATTGCCACTTACCGGATCTACCGGATAGAACCCCATAGCAGAGAACATATACCATGCTGACATCTGTCCGCAGTCATCATTGCCACAGAGTCCGTCGGGTTCGGGATGATATTGCGTATCAAAGATTTCACGGATCAGTTCTTGGGTACGTTCGGGGCGACCTGCCAACGTATATAAATAAGTAATGTGATGGCTGGGTTCATTGCCGTGTGCGTATTGACCGATCAAGCCGGTAACATCTGCCTGGGTGGTTTCCAGTTTCAAGGTGAATAAAGAATCCAATTTGTTTAAGAATGCTTGTTCTCCGCCGAATAACTCAATAAGCCCCGGCACATCATGTTGCACATGCCAAGTGTACTGCCATGCATTACCTTCGGTATAGTCTCCACCGGTACTTTCCATGTGGGCAACCTGACTAGGGTTGAAAGGAGATTTCCAACTCCCGTCAGCATTGCGGGGACGCATGAATTGCGTTTCAGTATCGAACAGGTTCTTATAAAAATCGGCACGTTTGGCAAAATAAGCGGCATCTTCCTCTTTACCCATACGTTGGGCCATATCGGCTGCGGCGTAATCATCATATACCGATTCCAGCGTAGAGGATACTGATTCTGTCTTAATCAAGTCAGTAGGGAAATAACCGTATTTCATATAAGTTTCCCAATCGGATTTCAGTTTATGAGATACGGTTTGGGTATTTTTGATAACATTGAAGGCACGCTCGGCATCAAAGCCTCGGAAGCCTTTGCGGTAAGCTTCGGCGATAACTGAAACACCGTGGTTGCCAATCATGGTATATGTTTCTTTTCCCCAAAGTCCCCAGATAGGCAGGAAGCCCTGTACTTCAGCCTGTTC
>OGJZ01002096.1_pt1 | contig 15703 bp, 7 predicted proteins | sample 1572321 | NCBI WGS metagenome assembly OGJZ01 (sample SAMEA2582086, study PRJEB24529) | metagenome | biome: Human gut stool | place: China | collected 2011 | reverse complement strand
CCGCCTATAAAAAATGCTTCTTTAGATGGAGTTTTTACTATTAGAAGTATGAAAGATACAGAAAATGTAAAAGAATATGTAAAGAAATGTAAAAGAGCAGTTGTTATTGGTGGAGGAGTTCTTGGACTGGAGGCAGCATGGGGACTGAAAGAGCTGGGAATGGAAGTTTCAGTAATAGAAATGATGCAGAGAATTTTACCTAGACAGCTAGATGAAAAAGGATCTAAAATATTAGAGCAGGCAATAGTGCGTTCAGGAGTAAAGGTATATAAAGGTGTAGTTGTTGATCATTTGGAGGGAGAAGGAAAAGTATCTTCTGTTGTTCTTGAAAAAGGAGAACATATTATGGCAGATTTAGTAGTTATAAGTGCAGGAATACTTCCTAATAAACAACTAGCTGTGGATATGGGGCTTCAAACTGGAAGAGGAATAATCGTAAATGAAAAAATGGAAACTTCTGAAAAAGATATTTATGCTTGTGGAGATGCAGCAGAATATGAAGGAAAAGTAATAGGACTTTGGCAGATAGCTATGGAACAGGGAAAAACAGCAGGAATAAATGCAAGTGGAGATAGTGCTATTTATAAGGAACAAATTCAGCCGCTTAATTTTGATGGAATGAATATCAAACTTATTTCTATCGGTTTGATTGGAAATGGAAAAGAGTGTGAAGAGTTTATTGAAGATATAGACACTAAAAAAAGTATTTATAAAAAATTATATTTTGAGGAAAATAAGCTAAAAGGTGCTATATTGATAGGAGATGTTTCAAAAGGTATCACAATAATAAAAAGTGTCAGAGAAAACACTGAAAAGAACATTCTTTTAGGAAAGCTATACTCTTAAAAAAACTTGATTTTTCCTGAATAAATTTGTACAATATATTAAGTATGTATGATATAATAGTATGGATTTGCAGATAAGAATTTTCTTAAAGCAGGGAGGATAAATAGTGAGCAGTTTAATCAATCTGAATGAGATTACTTTTAAAGAAGAAGTTATAAATAATAAAGGGATTGTAATTGTGGATTTTTGGGCTGAATGGTGTGGACCTTGCAAAGTGCTTGCTCCAATTTTAGAAGAAATTTCTGAAGAGGGAAAAGTAAAGATATACAAAGTTAATGTTGATGAAAATCCAAGCTTGGCAGGACAATTTGGAATAAAGAGTATCCCAACGATGGTAGTTTTTGAAAATGGGATAAGAGTAGACCAGGTAGTTGGATTAAGACCTAAAGAAGAAATAAAAGAAAAGCTAGCTGCATATTAATTAGATATTTTAAAGAGACTGTTGTTTTCTAAAAGGACAGTCTCTTTTTCTTTAAATAAAATATTGCTCTGTTATTCTAATTTGTTCATATTTGTGATATAATTATTTCAAACATTAATTAAGGAGAAGGATTGAGATTATGAGGAGAAAAATTTATCTTACAGCAGCATATATTATAATTTCTTTAAATATTCTGGGAATGAGTAGTGTTCCCACGGGAAATATTAACAACACCAGTGACAGAATATTAGGTGGAGCTGATGAGATAGAAGTTGACCTTCTTAATGATACAGTTACTTCTCAAAGTGGTGTTAATGTAAAGTATGGAGATTTAAAATTAAAAGTTTTTGATATGCAGAGGGATAAAGAAAAAAACAGAGCGTATCTTAAAGGGAACATAATAACACAGGTAGATCAGCCTACAGGGATACTTAAATTAGAGTCAACCAATGGAGATGTATCTTTAGATGGAGACCAAGGAGTTTTTTACAATAACTTTGGATATCTTGAAATTGGAAAGGTAACTGGAGGAGAAGCACCAAATGATAAAATATATTTTGGTGGAAAAGTATTTGAATATGCAAATGGAAATCTTTATATAAATAATGGATGGCTTACAACTGACTACAATATAGTTGAAACAGCTGATCCAAATCAAGCAGGATATCATCTTCTTTCTAAGGAAATAATAGTTGAGCCAGATAAACAGCTTACTTTAAAAGGGAGCGACCTATACTTAGGGGATAATGATATTTTTCCTTTCAGTATACCATGGTATAGAGTAAATATAAGACAAGACTCAGAAGTTCCTTTATTCCCAGAATGGGGAACAAAAGATTACTATGGATGGCAGACTTCATGGGGAGTTCTTTATGGAGATAAAGACAGTAAATTTAAAGGAGGATTTGCTCCTAAATTTGCTGATCAAATGGGACTATTAATAGGAAGATGGGAAAACTGGTATAAAACAGATAAATTTGGAACAGCGAAATTAAATATAGATGATGCTCTGATTTGGTCAAAAGCTGATAAAAAAGACAATGCTACTGATCCAGAAAAATTGGACTATGAAGAAAAAAATAAAAGATACAGATTAAATTATACCCATGAATACAGTGGAGAAAAAGGGACTTTGTATTTTAATGCTATCAATGGAACATATAATATGATTCCTAAATTAGATGATCTTATAACTGATTATGCAAAACATGGAAATAGATTTGGAGATTTTGCGGGAGAAATACCTACATATAGACCAAGACTTGATTCAACAATAAGTTTTTTTTCAATGAATTCAGATCTTAAAGAATTAGGACCAGATAAAGATATTACATTAAAGACAAGATTAAAATTAACTGATGATAAAGAAGCTTATGCATACATGGTTTATGATGATATAGATGATATAGATTATGGAAGTAATATAGATAATGATCTTTATTCACAGATTGAATTGTATAAAGATAACAGCAGATACAGAATTGGTGGATATTATAATTATTTATATGACATGGACCCAGGTTCAACATTAAAAGATACACAGTCAAGAGCTGAAGATTTTGGATTTGAATTTTTTGAAAAGAAAAATAATATAGGATTCAGCTATGATGAAAAAAATGGAGATAAATTCAGAAAACTAGGACTATGGGAAAGAGATCCAAATCTTGATTCTATGATTCAATATAACAGTTTATTAGGAACAAAATTTAATTATAGTTATAATCCAAGTACAATCAGAGAATATTCTCAATATGACAGCAGAGATTTGAGAGTATCTTTTGGTGATTATGATTTCTGGGGAGATTACAGAGTAAAAGCTGGATACAATATTAACGAACATGAAAGAAAGCTTGATTTGATGGATGATCCTTTAAGAGAAAAGGTTGTAAAGGGATCTAATGAAAGAGATAAAGAGTACAATAGATTTGAAAATATAATATACAGCGATTTCAGAGAAGAAAGAGCATATGTAGATTTCTATAATGATACTACTAAATTTACCTTTGCAACTGGACAGACAAAGGAAAAATTCTGGGATAGAGATGGAATATACTATGAAGCAGCTTTTTCACTTAATTCATACAGACAATATGTAAACGAATCTAAATTCTATGAGTTTGGAACTGAAAGAAATGAAATACCTCTTGGAGCTTTTGGACAATTAGCTCTATTTGGTGGAGTAAGATATGACAAATATGATAAAGGATATAATCCATATGCAAAACATTATGCAAGTGGTGAAGATTCAACTCTTAGAACTCAGTTAAAGCTTAATCATACAATACAGCTTTTTGATAATACAGATAATAAAGACAGAAGAATGGATTTTGCTTTAAGCAATGATTTAAGCCTTTTCTATCAAAGATATGATTATGATTCTGGAGATATTAAATTTGGAAATACTAAAAACTCTATGAGAAAAAATAATAAAAGTATGAGTTCTGAGGATATCAGATTAAAAAACAAAGATAATATCTATGAAATTAAAGATACTATTAATGCAATGATAGGAAATATAGAAACTGCGTATAATGTTGAGTATAAGAGAAGAGAAAATCCTGCTGATACAAGTGAACTTAATGGACAGACATTTAAAAATGATGTAAATTTTAAAATTGATGACAGACAGTCTTTGTCACTAAATTATGGACAGGATAGACAGTATACAAGCGAAAATGAAAGAGACAGAAACTATAATGATTTAACCTTCAGAAACTATGGAGTAGTATATAACTATGAAGGACATAGATTATCTTATCAAAATCAAGGAATAGATTCTAAAATATGGGATATGAAAAATGTAGATAATGCTAAAGAAAAAATCAGAGCAAATACATATGCATATCAATATTCTTTTGGAGATAATAGATTAGGATTTGATTTTAGTCAAGGTACAGATGTAAGAAGAAATTATTCAATTGATCTTAAAGAAATAGATGTAGACAATAAAATTTATGGAATTTCATTTTTAGATGGTGGAGATGTAGAGAATTATTATAGAGTTACATATGAAGATTATAAACATAAAGAAGATACAGCAAAATATAGATTTTCAGATGGAAGAGTTAAGAATATTAATAACTCTGATGTATTATCATTTACTTATGAATACAGAGATAAAAGATTTACAGATGAGGAATTAAAGAAATATGCTGAACTTGAATTCAACAAAGACTCTAATCAGCTGACACAGGCAGAACTTTACAGAGTAAGAGATATCTTAAGAGACAGGGAAAGAAATAGTGTAAATTTCAATCTTAACAGTATAATGTATGATAGATTTAATAGTCTTGGAGATTACAAACGTAATTTCAAAATACATCTTATGATGCAGAGAAATGATGCAAGATATGATAAAACTGGAGATTTATGGGATTCTCTAGAAGAAGTAAAAGCAAGAATATTCTATTCTCAAAATAGAGTTGGATTTGGATACGAAGTGGAAGAGAATTCTGGTTGGGATAAGGATAATAATAAATGGGGAAAGGATAATAGGGAACATAAAATAAGTCTGATGGCAAAAATTGGAAAACCAAGTGAAGGTTGGAATGTAAAAACCTATGCTAAATTCTATGAAAAATTTAAAGATACAAATAATAAAAATAGGAAAAGTTCATTAGATGGTTTAGGAGTTGAAATAGGTAAAGAGTTTGGATATTATGAATGGGCGGTAGCTTATGAGAGAGAATATGCTTATAGTACACAAGATTATGAATGGAGAGTAGCTCTTCAATTTACATTACTTGCATTCCCAGACAAACCTATATTTGGTCTTGGAGCAGATACAGATGCTAAGCAAAAAACAAGCCCTCAAACTTACTTATTTGATGGATTGAAACCACAAGATATAGTAGATTAAAAATTTGAATGTATATAAATAGGAGGAAATTATGAAAGTAGAATTACCAAGCGGAGATATAAAAGAATTTGAAGGGCAAGTTAATATGTTTGAAGTAGCAAAGAGCATTAGTAACTCTTTAGCAAAAAAAGCGGTAGCTGTTAAAATAGATGGAATACCAGTAGATATGGCAACAATTTTAGACAGAGATGCAAAAGTAGAATTTATACCAGCTGACAGTGAAGAGGGAGAAGAGGTAATAAGACACTCAACAGCTCACTTGATGGCTCAAGCTGTTATCAGATTATTCCCAGGAACAAAAGTAGCAATAGGACCAGCTATAGAAAATGGATTCTATTATGATTTTGATCCAAAGGAACAGTTTACAGAAGAAGATTTAGTAAAAATTGAAGCTGAAATGAAGAAAATAGTAAAAGAAAATGAAAAAATTGAAAGAGTTATGATGACTAGAGAGGAAGCTATAGAACACTTTGAAAAATTAGGTGAAATCTATAAAGTAGAAATCATAAAAGAAATAGCTCAAGGAGAAATACTTTCTTTCTACAAACAGGGAGAATTTATGGATCTATGCAGAGGACCTCATGTACCTTCTACATCATACTTGAAAGCTTTCAAATTAAAATCAGTTGCTGGAGCTTATTGGAGAGGAGACTCTAACAATAAAATGCTTCAAAGAATATACGGATTTGCTTTCTCTGATGAAGCTAAATTAAAAGCTTATTTAACTCTATTAGAAGAAGCGGAAAGAAGAGACCATAGAAAATTAGGAAAAGAATTAGATTTATTCTTTGTAAGCGAATATGGACCAGGATTCCCAATATTTCTTCCAAAAGGAATGGTTATAAGAAATACTCTTATAGATCTTTGGAGAAGAGAGCATACTCTTGCAGGATATCAAGAAATTACTACTCCAATAATGCTTAATAAAGAATTATGGGAAATTTCAGGTCACTGGTTTAATTATAGAGAAAATATGTATACTTCAACAATAGATGAGACTGAATTTGCTATAAAACCTATGAACTGCCCAGGTGGGATCTTAGCATATAAATATCAATTACATTCATATAAAGATTTCCCAATCAGATGTGGAGAATTAGGAACAGTTCACAGACATGAATTTTCAGGAGCTTTACATGGACTTATGAGAGTAAGATCATTCACTCAGGATGATGCTCATATATTTATGACTCCAGATCAAATAGAAGAAGAAATCATTGGAGTAGTTGAACTGATAGATAAATTCTACAGCAAACTATTCGGATTTGAATATCATATTGAATTATCAACTAAACCAGAAAAAGCAATTGGTTCAAATGAAATATGGGAAAAAGCAGAAGCTGCACTTGCTGGAGCTCTTGATAAAATTGGAAAACCATATAAATTAAATCCTGGAGATGGAGCTTTCTACGGACCTAAATTAGACTTCAAAATCAAAGATGCTATTGGAAGAACTTGGCAATGTGGAACTATCCAGTTAGACTTCAATCTTCCTGAAAGATTTGATATTAGCTATATTGGAGAAGATGGTGAAAAACATAGGCCAGTAATGATTCACAGAGTTGTTTATGGTTCAATCGAAAGATTTATCGGAATCCTTATTGAACACTTTGCAGGAGCTTTCCCATTATGGTTAGCACCTACTCAAGTAAAAATATTAACTATCAATGATGAAGTAGTTCCTTATGCTAAAGAGATATTTAAAGCTCTTCAAGAAAGAGGAATCAGAGCAGAAATTGATGACAGAGCAGAATCTATTGGATATAAAATCAGAGAAGCTAACGGAAAATATAAAGTTCCTGTACAGCTTATTTTAGGTAAAAATGAAGTTGAAAACAGAGAAGTAAATATAAGAAAATTCGGTTCTCAACAACAAGAATCTATGAAGCTGGATGAATTCTTAGATATTATTGTAGATGAAGCTAAAATAAGATTTGACAAATAGTTCACAGTAAAAGCCTTGACTTGTTCAGGGCTTTTATTTTTTTAAAAATAATTTTTTTACTCTAATATGTCTAGTTATATTGAAAAAATATCATAAATATGGTAAAATTTTTAGATTGAGATACCTTTTTTTATTTGATGTCGGAGGAAGAAAAATTTATGATAAAAATATATACTGCTCCTATTGCGGGAGTTACAGATTATACATATAGAGGAATTTTAAAAGAATTTAAACCAGATCTTTTATTTACAGAAATGGTAAGTATAAATGCTTTGGAGGTTGCTTGTGAAAAAACTCTCAAAGTTATTTTAAGATTGAGAGAAGGAGATTCTGTACAGCTTTTTGGTAAAGATATAAAAAAGATGGTAGAAAGTGCAAAATTTGTAGAGAGTCTTGGAGTAAAACATATAGATATAAATTCAGGATGTCCTATGAAAAAAATAGTCAACAATGGATATGGAGCAGCTCTTATGGAGCAGCCTGAACTTGTGAGAGCTATGCTTTCTGAAATGAGAAGCGCCTTAGATGATAAGACTGATCTCTCTATAAAAATAAGAGTAGGTTACAAGGAAAGTAAAAATCCTGTTGAAATAGCTAAAATAGCTCAGGAAACTGGATGCAAACATATAACAGTTCATGGAAGAACAAGAGAGCAGATGTATACTGGAAAAGCTGACTGGAGTCTTATAAAACAGGTAAAGGAAAGTGTAGATATTCCAGTAATAGGAAATGGAGATATATTTACTGCTGAAGATGCTAAAGAGAGGGTAGATTATTCAGGAGTAGATGGAATCATGCTTGCCAGAGGTATATTTGGAAATCCGTGGCTTATAAGAGATATCAGAGAATACTTTGAACATGGCAAAATTCTTCATCCAGTAACTGATATTGAAAAAATAGACATGGCTATTGAACACACTAGAAGAACTGAGATAGAACATCCAGAAAGACCATTTATTTTTGAACTTAGAAAACATTTATGCTGGTATTTAAAGGGAATAAGAAATACTGCTGAAATAAAAGACAAAATAAATCATACAGATAATTATAATGAAATAGTAGAACTTTTAAATAGAGTGAAAGATAATCTTCTTTCAGAACCAGAAATAGTAACTATGTAAGGAGTTGAGAAAGTGGCTGGAGATACGCCTTTAATGAGTCAATACAAAGAAATAAAAGAACAGAATAAGGATAATCTTCTATTTTTCAGACTAGGAGATTTTTATGAAATGTTTTTTGATGATGCAGTGATAGCTTCTAAGGAACTAGGATTGACATTGACAAGCAGAAACAGAGAAAAAGGTCAGGATGTCCCCCTTGCAGGAGTTCCTTATCATTCAGTATCTTCTTATATAGCTAAACTGGTCAACAAAGGCTATAAAGTAGCAATATGTGAGCAGGTAGAAGATCCTAAAAGTGTTAAAGGAATAGTTAAGAGAGAGGTTGTAAGAGTTATAACCCCTGGTACAGTAATTGATACTGATTATCTTGATGAAAAAAGCAACAACTATCTTATGGGGATAAAAATAGATGGAAATAGAGGGGCAATAGCTTATGTAGATATTACAACTGGTGAATTTAAAGCAAGTGAACTGGAAGGGGAAGATATAATATTTAAGCTTTTGGGAGAGATAAATAAAACTGCTCCTAAAGAGATATTGCTTGAAGAGAAAACTTATGATAAATATTATAATGAATTAAAAAAACATAATTCTTTATCAGATGTAAATGTAAGTAAAATAACTGAAAAAAGAAAATGCGAAGATTATTTGAAAGATTATTTTAAGGTAATATCACTGGAAAGTTTTGGACTGAAAGATAAAAAGATGGCTGTTACAATATCAGCAACTGTTTTAAACTATGTAGCAGAACTGCAAAAGGGAAAAGAGCTTCCTGTTAATAATATATTATACACTAGCAGTGAAAATATTATGGAGCTGAATATAACTACTCAAAAAAATCTGGATATAGTTGATAATTACAGAGAAAAAAATGGAGCAGGAACACTTTTATGGGTGATGGACGAATGTATGACTTCTATGGGAAGCAGACTCCTGAAAAAATTTATAAAAAATCCTCTTCTTGATATAGAAAAAATAAATGAAAGACAAAAAGATATAGCTTTCTTTATAGAAAATGTACTTCTCAGAGAAGAGGTCAGAGAAAGATTAAAAAATATATATGATATAGAAAGAATAATTGGAAAGCTTGTTCTTGAAACTGAAAATGGAAGAGATCTGATTTCATTAAAAATTTCTATAAAAAATTCATTGGAAATATTAAAGCTTTTACAGGGAAATTCTATATTTTCTATTGAAGTAAAAACTCTTATTGATATCTACAACTTGATAGAAAAAACTATTGTAGATGAGCCCCCTTTCTCAGTGAGAGAAGGAGGAATCATAAGACAGGGATATAATGAAATGCTTGATGAGCTTCATGGTTTATCAAAAGATGGAAAGGACTATATCCTTGAAATAGAAAATAGAGAAAGAGAAAGAACTGGGATAAAAGGGCTTAAAATAAAATACAATAAAGTATTTGGATATTTTATTGAAGTAACAAGAGCTAACTCTCATCTAGTACCAGCAGACTATATCAGAAAGCAGACTCTTGCTAATGCTGAAAGATACATAGTACCTGATTTGAAAGAGTATGAAGAAAAGGTATTAAATGCCAAAGATAAGATAGAAAATCTTGAATATCAGTTATTTAAAGAGGTATCCTATGAGATAAAAAGTCACAAAGGAATACTTCAGGATCTGGCATATAAGATAGCATATCTTGATGTTATGAGCAATTTGGCACATATAGCAATTAAAAATTCATATATTCAGCCTGAAATGCATGGTGGGAAGGAGATAGAAATAATTGCTGGAAGACATCCAATAGTGGAAAAGCTTATTCCTTCAGGAGAATATGTAAAAAATAATATAGTGCTTGATGACAATAAAGAAATGATAATACTTACTGGACCTAATATGTCAGGAAAGTCTACTTATATGAAGCAGGTAGCTTTGATTATAATCATGGCTCATATGGGATCTTATGTACCAGCAAATTATGCTAAAATAGGATTGGTAGACAAGATATTTACAAGAATAGGTGCAAGTGATGATCTTCTTACAGGTCAGTCTACATTTATGCTCGAAATGAGTGAAGTGGCTAATATAGTTAATAGTGCAACTGACAGATCATTTATCATACTTGATGAAATAGGAAGAGGGACTTCTACATTTGATGGAATTTCAATAGCAACAGCTATTACAGAGTATATTCATGAAAGAATAGGAGCAAAAACAATATTCGCTACACATTATCACGAACTGACTCAGCTGGAAGATAAACTGGACAGAGCTGAAAACTATAGAATAGAAGTAAAAGAAAATGATAAGGAAATAGTTTTTTTGAGAGAGATAGTAAAAGGCGGAGCAGATAAGTCTTATGGAATAGAAGTAGCCAGACTTGCGGGACTCCCTAAAGAGATACTTGATAGATCAAAATCTGTACTGAAAAATTTAGAAGATAGAAAACAGATAATTGAGAAGAAACTAAAAGGAGAGCAGCTTATACTTTTTGGAACTCCTCAAAAAGAAGAACCAGTAGAAGAGGATAAAAATAATTTAAAAGGAAAAGAACTGACAAAAGAACAAAAAATAGTTATGAGAGTACTAGAAGAATTGGATCCTAATGGAATGACACCTTTGGAAGCACTATTAAAGCTTAATGAGCTGAAAAAAATATTAAATAGGAGTTAACTATGAATAAAAAGAAAATCTATATAATTATTTTTGCAGTTATAATAATATTAGGTTACCTGAACTATTTTAAAGATGAAAGTGATCTTTCAGATGTAAAAAAAGCTATAGAAACTACTAATGTTACTTATGATAGTGAAGATTATCACGTTGAGGCTGATAAGCAGGTAGATTATGTAGATGATAATGAAACAAACTTTGAAAAAGCAAAGGCTCTAGTAAAAGATATGGTACTTAGTGGGGATAATGTATTTATTGATAAAGTAAGAAACCTTGCATTGAAAAATAATATACTTGGAGTTAGTCCAAATGGGTGGAAATTCAATACAGAAGCAGCTCATTATGATAAACTGAAGGATGAAATAACATCTGATGCTGGAGTAACAGCAGAAAATGATGAGAAAAAAGTAAAAATTTCAGGAAAAAATTTCATAACAGACAGTAAAATGAGTTATATAGAATTGAAAGATAATGTAGTTCTGGAAAATGAGAAAATAAAACTGAAAGGAGATATTGGGAGATACAGTGATGCTAATAAGATAGTTACTCTTTCAGGAAATATAGTTATTGATGGGGCAGATGAGCAAAATGCTAAAATATCTGGAAATTTTCTTAACTTAAAATACTCAATAAATGATAAAATTCTTGAAGCATGGGAACCTTATGATGTAACATATAATGGAGCTGAATTATCAGCAGGAAATCTGTGGTACCAAGATGATACAGAGGCGTTTTTAATTACTAAAAATGTAATGATAGAAACTAATGGATACAAGATATATGTTGATAAAATACAGAGAGAAGCCAACAGCAATATAGTTAAGTTTTTTGGAAAAATAACTGGAAGCAATGGAGTATATTCTTTTTCTGGAAAAGAAGCAGTATATGATATAACGACAGAAGAACTGACTTTTTATGGGGATGTAAAAATGACATCAACAAAAGGTGAAGAGCTTACAGCAGATAAAATAGTATATAATAATGCTACTAAATTTATAACTGCCTATGGAACAAATAGAGATGCAGTATATATTTCAAATAATGGAGAATTAAGAAGCAGGGAATTTAGATATAACAATGAAACAAAGGAAATGTTTGCTGATAAAAAGTATGATTACAAAAGTCAGAAATATGACAGTGTTGGAGATAAGTTCTATTTTAATGATATAACAAAAGATGGATATATAGTAAATGGAACTATGTATGACAAAATCAAAAAACAAACTGCTAAAGGTAAAAGAATGGATTTCAATACAGAAGCACAAATATATAAAGTAAAAGAAAATGCTGTATTTGAGAATCAAGACTATAGATTAGAAAGCAATGATATAACATATAATGGAGCTACTGGTAAAGTAGAAACTCCAAATAAATATAAAGTGACAGCTTTAAAAGATGGAACATCTTTCACAGGAATTGGAGCTGTATATGATGAAAATACTGGGGAGCTTGTAAGTAATGGAACAATAAATGCTGCTGGAAGAAACTTTGTTGCCAGTGGAGAGAATCTTACATACAATAATAAAAATGGAACAGGAGAACTTCAAAGTAAAATTTCATTTAAAAATACAGAAAATGGAACTACTGTAACTGGGGATAAACTCTTATTCCAAAAAGATAATTATATGGAGCTAATTGGAAATCTTGTAATAAATAGTGAAAAAATAGTAGCAAAATCAGCAAGAGGAAAGTATAATTTAAAAGATGAAAAAGTATATATACCTGAAACTATAAATTTTGAAAGTCATGATAAAGCTACATCAGGAACTATGTCAAATGGAGTATTTGATGTAAAATCTTCAGTATTTACTGGAGATAATTTTAAAGGTAAAAATGTAGAAAACGATATAAAAAGTGACAAAATGAAATATTTTACAAATGAAGATAAGGTGGAATTCGGAAAAAATACTGTGATAGTAACTCCAGAAAGCAGATTGAGAGGAAATAGACTTGACTACAATCTTAAGACTGAAGTAGTTGTTTCTCCTGAAAAATATACAATAGATTATGGAGATTTTACTATAATCGGAAGTGAAGGAACTTTTGATAATAAGCAAGGATTATTAAAAAGTACAAATGCAGATATAACTTCTAAGTCTGGAGATAGATTCAAATCAGATATAGCTGATGGAAATATGAGAGAGATGAGAATAGATTTCATAGGGAATGCAAAAGGAAACATGATGCATCAAGGAAAACGTACAGATTTTACAGGAGATTTTGCAAGAGTTTACTTTAAAAATGATGGTGGATACAAAGCAATAAGAAGTGAAATCAAAAAAAATGCAGTGTTTATTCAAGAAGATAAGAAGCTTCAATCTGATTATATTGAAGCAGATATAGAAAGAAATCTTGTTTTCTCAAGAGATAATACAAAATTAACAGTAACTGATGTTAAAAATGGAAATACAGTTGTAACTTCTGATACTGCTGAAATAGATATTAATAAAGATATAGCTACTTTAGTAGGAAATGTTTATATTGAGAATAAAAACCCAGAACAGGGAATAACTATTATCACTGCTGAAAAGGGAATAGTCAGACAAAAAACTGGTATACTTGATCTTATGGGAAATGTAAAAATTGAAAATAAAGATTCCATAATAGAAGCAGATGAAGGTACTTATGATATGAACACAAGAAAAGTAAAAGCAAGAGGACATGTATTTATAAACCATAAAAATAATTAAGGAGGAGCTAATGAGAAGTTTAGTAGCTCAAAATCTTTGTAAAAGCTATAAAAAAAGAACAGTAGTGGATAATGTCAGCCTTGAAGTAAATAAGGGAGAGATAGTGGGGCTTCTTGGACCTAACGGAGCAGGGAAAACGACTACTTTCTATATGATAACAGGAATAATAAAGCCTGAAAGCGGTAAAGTTTACTGTGACAATGCTGATGTAACAACTTATCCTATGTTTAAAAGAGCCAATCTTGGAATAGGATATCTGGCACAGGAGCCATCTGTTTTTAGAAATCTTACAGTAGAGGAAAATATAGCAGCAGTTCTTGAGATGAAAGGAATAGCTCCTAAAGAACAACAGGAAATAATTGAAAAACTTATGGAAGAGTTCAAACTTACTCATGTAAGAAAATCTTTAGGTTATTCACTCTCTGGAGGAGAAAGAAGAAGAATAGAGATAGCCAGAACAATAGCAAATAACCCAAGCTTTATACTTCTGGATGAACCCTTTGCCGGGGTTGACCCAATAGCAGTTGAAGATATACAGCAGATAATAAGATATTTGAGAAATAGAGGATTGGGAATACTGATAACTGACCACAGCGTAAGAGAAACATTGCGTATTACAGAGAAGGCATATATAATGGCAAATGGAAAAGTTTTGATCAGTGGTACGCCAGAAGAAATATCTAATGATGAAACAGCAAGAAAAATTTATTTAGGTGAAAAGTTTAAATTAGATTAAATTTTAAATAGTTGGAGGAGAACATGTTAACAGGAAATCAAATTAGAAAAGAGTTTATTGAGTTTTTTGAAGCAAAACATCATAAACACTTCGAAAGTGCATCACTTATTCCTGATGATGCAACTTTATTACTAACGGTAGCAGGAATGGTTCCTTTTAAGCCATATTTTTTAGGACAGAAGGAAGCACCATATCCAAGAGTAACTACTTATCAAAAATGTATTAGAACAAATGACCTTGAAAATGTTGGAAGAACAGCAAGACACCACACATTCTTTGAAATGCTTGGAAACTTCTCTTTTGGAGATTATTTCAAAAAAGAAGCAATAGAATGGTCTTGGGAGTTTGTTACTGAGGTATTAAAAATAGATAAAGATAAACTTTGGGTATCAGTATTTACAACAGATGATGAAGCGGAACAGATCTGGATAGAAAAATGTAATTTTCCAAAAGAAAGACTTGTAAGACTTGGAGAAGATGAAAACTGGTGGGCAGCAGGACCTACTGGATCATGCGGACCTTGTTCAGAAATTCATGTGGATTTGGGACCAGCTTATGGTGGAGATGAAAACTCTAAACTTGGTGATGAAGGAACAGATAATCGTTTTATTGAAATCTGGAACCTTGTATTTACTGAATGGAACAGAATGGAAGATGGAAGCCTTGAGCCTCTTCCTAAGAAAAATATAGATACGGGAGCTGGACTTGAAAGAATAGCTGCTATGGTGCAAGGAAAATCAAATAACTTTGAAACAGATCTTTTATTCCCATTGGTAGAGGAAGCAGTAAAACTTACTAACTCGCAATATGGAAGAGATGAGGAAGAAAACTTCTCATTAAAAGTAATAACAGACCATTCAAGAGCAGTTACTTTCTTGATCAATGATGGAGTTATACCATCAAACGAAGGGAGAGGATATGTTCTGAGAAGAATATTGAGAAGAGCAGTAAGACATGGAAGACTTTTAGGACAATCAGAGTTATTCCTATATAAGATGGTTGATAAAGTAGTAAGTATGATGGAAAATGCTTATCCAGATCTTAGAAGTAATATTGATCATATTAAAAAAGTTGTAAAAATAGAAGAGGAAAAATTCTCTCGTACTCTTGATCAAGGTATGCAGCTTGTAAATCAGGAAATTGAAAAATTAAAAGCAGCAGGAATTACTAAACTTGATGGAGAAGTTACATTTAAACTTTATGATACATACGGATTCCCATATGAGCTAACTGAAGAAATATGTCAGGAAAAAGAGATAGAAATATCTAAAGAAGAATTTGAAGCAAAAATGACTGAGCAGAAAGAAAAAGCAAGAGCTGCCAGAGAAGTTGTAATGGAAAAGGGACAAGACAGTTTTATCGAGGAGTTCTATGATAAATATGGAGCTACTGAATTTACTGGATACACAACTCTTAAAGATACAGGAAAACTTTTAAGTGCAAGAGAT
>OGJZ01002084.1_pt1 | contig 15764 bp, 5 predicted proteins | sample 1572321 | NCBI WGS metagenome assembly OGJZ01 (sample SAMEA2582086, study PRJEB24529) | metagenome | biome: Human gut stool | place: China | collected 2011 | reverse complement strand
TTCATTTCCCATCAGACTCCATATCGGCAACATTCCGTGCACGCTTTGTTGCTCATGTTTAATCATGGATTCCACCATATCCGCATTGCGTCCCGGTTTCACCAGATTCAGGAAAGGATGTTCCGCACGATAGGTATCCCAAAGGGAAAATATAGTATAGTTGGTGAATCCTTCCGCCCGGTGTATGTTATGATCCAGCCCACGATAGGAACCGTCTACATCCATATACACAGACGGATTAATCATGGTGTGGTAAAGAGAAGTATAGAACATTGCTTTCTGATCGGGCGTACCTTCGATCTCGAAATGCTTCAGTTCACTATTCCAATCTGTACGAGCAGCTTCCGCCAACTGTTCGAAACTCTTTCCGGAAGCCTCGGCATGCAGATTCTTAATGGCCCCTTCCGTACTGACTGCCGACAATGCCACTTTTACAACCAGTTCCGAATTGTTAGCGGTATCGAAGTTAAAGTAAGCCACGATTTTTCGACCTGTGATTTCGGGGAAATTCTTTTCCAACTTAAAACGACGCCAAAAGCCATTGTACAATACTTTTTCCTTATCCTTATATCCGTAGTCTTTAATCGGCTGTGACAAAGAGATAGCAAAATAGGTATAATTCGTACGCGCCCATCCATTGGTGATACGATATCCGGTCAACAGAGTATCGTTTTCGACTCTCAAATTGGCCCATAGAACTTTGCCGTCATAATTATAAATACCATGCACCAGATCCAAAATCAAATGACCATCTTTTCCTTTCGGGAAGGTATATTTATGTATACCCGTCCGTTGTGTTGCTGTCAGTTGGGCTTTAATGCCATAATCATCCAGCACCACTTCATAATATCCGGGAACAGCTTTTTCTGTAGCATGGTCAAAACGTGAACGGTATCCCTCTTCCGGATAATCCGCCCGACCGGGATTTAACTTCACATCGCCAACAGCAGGCATCAACAAGATGTCTCCCAAGTCAGAATGTCCCGTACCACTAAGATGAGTGTGACTGAAGCCAACAATGGTCTTGTCCCTATATTGGTAACCGGCACAATACTCGTAGGCATTTTTCTGATAAGCTCCATTTACATTATGCGGAATTGTGTCTGTGTCCGGACTCAACTGTACCCATCCGAAAGGAGTGCAAGCACCGGGAAAAGTGTGCCCCATCCCATTGGTCCCGATAATCGGATTCACATAGTCTACCGGCTGTTGAGCTATGGCGGACAAAGTTGCTGCCGCCATAGTCATCATCAATACTTTCTTTCTCAAATTATTCATATCAGCTTACTTTGCGTCACGAGAGAATGAATACGGGAAGTCTGATTCGTTGATACCTCTTCCCTTATTCGGTTTGTTATCCATATCAAACACCAGACGACCGCCTTTCAACAGATCGAAATGGTTCAGATAATTCTTTGTATAATTCTTGCCATTATAATTCAATGAACGAATATAACGATTATCATCGTTATTCTTCGGGGCGGAGATTTCCAGTTTCTTGCCGTTCTCCAGTGTAATCGTTGCTTTCTTGAAGTAAGGAGCTCCCATTACATATTCATTGCTACCGGGACATACCGGATAAAATCCCAATGCAGTAAATACATACCAAGCCGAAGTCTGACCGTTATCTTCATCTCCACAATAACCGTCCGGAGTAGGAAGATAGAGGCGGTTCATCGTCTCACGCAACCAATATTGGGCTTTCCACGGTTCGCCGGCATAGTTATACAAGTAGATCATGTGCTGGATAGGTTGGTTGCCATGTGCATAGTTACCCATGTTAGCAATTTCCATTTCACGAATCTCGTGAATCACTCCTCCATAATAGCTATCATCAAATACAGGAGGAAGATTGAATACAGAATCAAGCATACTGACAAACATCTTCTTGCCGCCCATCAGATCAACCAGTCCTTGTACATCGTGGAATACCGACCATGTATAATGCCAACTATTTCCTTCCGTAAAGGCATCTCCCCATTTAAAAGGATTGAAAGGAGTCTGGAAAGTTCCGTCGGAATTCTTTCCCCGCATCAACTTAGTTTCTGGATCGAACAGATTACGGTAGTTCTGACTCCTTTTCTTATAAACATCCAGTTCTTCTGCCGGACGGCCTAATTTTTCACCCATACGGTAAATGCACCAGTCATCGTATGCATATTCCAATGTGCGTGCCGCATTCTCATTAATTTTCACATCGTATGGCACATAGCCCAGTTTGTTATAATATTCATATCCACGGCGTCCGGTAGTAGAAACTTTCGGATGTACGCTATTGGCCCCTTTCAGTAGGCCTTCGTACATTTTTTCTGCATCCGCTTTGGTTACATTCTTCATGAAGGCATCCGCCACTACAGAAGCTGAATTGTTCCCAACCATACAACCACGATGGCCCGGGCTTGCCCATTCAGGAAAGAATCCACTTTCAAGATAGGTATTCAACAGGCCTTCCTGCATCTTCTCACCCATTGAAGGATATATCAAATTAACAAATGGAAACAAGCAACGGAAAGTATCCCAGAATCCAGTGTCGGTAAACATATATCCCGAACGGATTTCACCATTATAGGGGCTGTAATGCACAGTTTCTCCCTTACCGTTTACCTCGTAAAACATACGGGGAAACAACACCGAACGATACAAACAAGAGTAGAACGTACGCATACGGTTCTCATCGCTGTCTTCAACCTTGATACGCCCCAAGACATTGTTCCATGCCTTACGACCGGCCTCTTTTGTCTGTTCAAAGGTCTTATTACCAATTTCTTTCAAGTTCAGTTCAGCCTGTTCAGGACTGATGAATGAGGATGCCACCTTTGCATGTACCTGTTCTCCTCTCTTCGTTGAAAATCCGATAGCAGCACCCACGTGATTGGATTGTAGTTCGAGATGTGTTTCAACCAAATGATAGTCTGCCCATACTTTATTGAAAGTAAAAGGCTTGTCGAACTCTATCACAAAGTAATTTTTAAAGTTTTGAGGAACACCGCCACTATTGCGTGTCGTATAACCAACTATTTTATTTTCTTCGGGAATCACCTTCACATACGAACCACGATCGAAAGCATCTATTACCACATAGGCATCGGAGGTTTCAGGGAAAGTGAAACGAAAATGTGCACAACGTTCTGTCGGAGCTATTTCAGTTGTCATGTCATACTCTGACAAATAAACACTATAATAATAAGGAGTGGCTTTCTCTGCTTTGTGAGAGAACCAGGAAGCACGACTATCCTGATCAATCTTCAACTGTTTAGTCATCGGCATGATTGAAAACTGACCGTAGTCATTGATCCACGGACTGGGCTGATGGGTTTGCTTGAAACCTCTGATTTTGTCGGATGCATAAGTGTAAGCCCAACCGTCACCCATCTTTCCGGTTTGTGGCATCCAGAAGTTCATTCCCCAAGGCAACGCGATGGCAGGATATGTATTCCCATTAGATAGTGATATTTTCGAATCAGTTCCCATTAAAGGATTCACATAGTCTACCGGTTGCTTTTGTGCAAAGGTAGAGGAAACTCCCAATAGCAGGGCTATTGCGATAGATAGTAGTTTCTTTTTATTCATGGTCTACGAATTAAGCTATTAATTAAATTATCAAGTCTTTTTTATTTACGTTACAAATTAAAGCATCTTTCTGTAATTATCAGTCCTCTGATACGCCAAAATAAGAAAAAAATAACATGTGGTCAACCAAAGGATACGAGCGTCAACGAGAGTACAAGTTAAACAAGTGAGAATCAGGATGTAATATTTATGTGCATACCACGAGAGTACAACCGGAGGACTAACTGTTTAAGCAATAGAGAGAGGATAATTTGCCTTTACCCTCTCTCCAATTCTATCAGAAACAAATATTTATTATTACCTAATTAATTCCATCCCGGGTTCTGATGTCCTTCCAACGCAGGATTAGCCTGAATTTCATCTAACGGGATAGGCCATAACAAAGCATATTCAGGAATGGCACCGGCTCTTGTGCTTCCATCGGGCTTGTTTTGGATTTGAGCCGATGCAAGAGCAGTCCATTTCAATTTTCCTGATTCGGTAGATGCTTCCGGATACAAACGAGTACGACGAATGTCATCCCAAATCTTAAATTCCAACGGTAACTCATGCAAACGTTCAGTCAAAATCGATTGTATTAAATCGTTTCCTGTAGCCGTCTCATCTGCCAATCCAGCACGTTTACGCACTTGATTGAGATAATATTTAGCTCCACCGACAGCATTATCTTCATGATTTGTACGTGCCAGACCTTCGGCCGCAATCAGCAAGACTTCCGCAAAACGGAATACTGGCATATTATAATCACCGTCGTGACCACTAATCAAAGCATTTTCATCAAACCATGCCCAGTTGCCTGCATTGTTCAAAGTATAAGTCTTTCCTTCAGCATCGGTATATTGCTTAAAGAAGAACTGTTTCTCATGTCCTCGAATATCATTAGAGGCATAGCTGTTAAGCAACATATCACAGGGAAGGTATGCATTATACAGCACGTCTCCTCCCGGATGGAACACTCCCCACTGGAAAGCATCTGTTCCGATAGAACGGCAAGCATAAGAGTTACCTACACTATAATTGGTGTAATTGTATTCTTTAGCATAAATGATTTCAGCAGATTCTTTCGTCGTCTTAATTACATTATATGCTGAGTTTAAATCATCAGTCGTTCCATTCGGATGAATAAGTTCGTGAGGACTGTCATTGATCACTTTCAATGCCATCTGTGCAGCTTTTCCATAATAGTCTGCCCCTCCGTTTAACGGTGCACCAGCCCATTGTAGATAAACTTGTGCCAGCAAAGTCTGCGCCATTGCTCTGGTAACATAACAGCCATTTTCATAGAACGTTTTATTCGGCAATGCATCCCCGTTGACAATATCCAGCAAGTCGGCTTCAATTTTCTTATAAACCTCTTCAGCAGAAAGACGTTCTTTGTACATACCTTCTGTAGATGTGTAAGGTTCTGAAATATAAGGAACGCCACCAAATTCTTTGACCAGCCAAAAATACCCGTATGCACGGAAAAATTTACCTTGAGCCACATAATTATTAATAGTAGCTTCATCCAGCACACCGGTCATTGTCGGAATATTGGCTATAACAAAGTTGGCACGTGAAATACCTTTATAAAACTCATGCCAGTATTTCATTGCAATATCATCAAAAGATTCAATATTGAAGTTACACCCTTCGGATGCCGTAGTAAATGTTCTGTCTTTACGCTTATCAACGTACAATCCGGACACAATACCACCCCACATCGTCGCTTTAGGAGTCCAGCCACCGCCTACGTCAGTGTTATGTAAATAAGGTACACCACCAAAATACAATGCATTCACACCCGACTCCGCATCAGCTTTCGTCTTCCAGAATTGGTCAGATGACTTCATATCCAATGGTTCTTCTTTCAGGAAATCGTCGCATGAATTCAGCAACACAGAAAGTGAACACATACAAAATGCAGATATATATACTTTTAATAGTTTCATAATTCTTATAGTTTTTATAACGGTGAATTAAAATGCTACATTAAGACCGAACGTAAACGTTCTCGGACGCGGATAGGTGAAGAATTGGCGGTTAGCCCCCCATTTGTTGTCACCTAAACGAGATGAGTTATCCGGATCATATCCGTTATAGTCCTTAGAAGTAATCAGGAATGCGTTATTCACATTCGCATACAAACGCAATGAAGACAGACCGATCTTCTTAATCAGTGTCGGATTGAAGGTATACCCGAGCTGAATCATGTTACAACGCAAATAAGAACCATTGCAAACCCAGTCATCATCTGCCTGGTTATTAGCTCCCTGACCAAAGTTATTCAGACGAATTGCCTGTTCTTTACCCGACGGATTGAGAGTTGGATGCCATGCTTCCTTATAAAGACGGTCTATACCGTTAGTTAGGAAACGGGCTACAGTAGAGTGATAATATTCTTGCATCACGTCCACCCCCCATGTAAACTGGAAGTCTAAAGTCAAATCAAATCCTTTATAATTGAAGGTATTGATGAATGAGCCCATCCAGTCAGGTAATCCGTTACCGATAATTTCGCGTTTCTTATAAGTTACCTTTTCACCAATAGTGGAAGGTATGTTCATTGTCTCCGGATCCCAGTTAGACGGAATACCATCGTAAATACCGGCACGCTTATAACCATAGAAAGAGGAAAGCTCTTCACCTTCACGAATCAACATATCGTAACCCACAAAACCGTCGGTCGTAATCTGACGCTTACCGGTGACAGGATCAACAGATGCACTTTCATCCAACTTCTCTACACGGTTTTTGTTGAAACCTAAATTAAGAGTGGAAGTCCACTGGAAATCATGTGTCTGAATAGGATATGCTGTAACTAGAATATCTACACCACGATTGGAAACGGCTCCAATATTATCCATAATGGAAGAGTAACCTGTTGATTCAGGAACCGGACGGTCGAGCAACAAATCCGAAGTATACTTATAATAATAGGAAATATCGAAATTCAGTCTGTTATTGAATAAACCCAACTCGAATCCTAAGTCCCACTGTCCAGTCTTTTCCCATTTCAAGTCAGGATTAGGCATATTATCCAGATAAGACACAACGTGCAAAGCATCACCAATAATCGTATTTGACTGGCTTACCGTGGCCAATGACTTATAAGTACCGATTTCCGAGTTACCTGTCACACCGTAAGAAGTATGCAATTTTAGCTTGCTAATCAATGAGTTGTCTTTCAAGAAGTCTTCATTAGAAATCATCCAGCCCAAACCTACTGACGGAAAAAATGCATATTTATTGTTCTGTCCGAATTTGGAAGAGCCATCATAACGACCGGTTACGGTAGCCATATACTTGTTGTCATAAGAATATGCCAGACGCAAGAAATAAGAGTTCATCGCCCACTTGTCGTAATCATTGCCTACAGAAGGACGGTTCGTTCCGGAACCTAAATTATAATATCCGTAGAAGTCATCAATATACTTACTGTCGGAAGCTTCGAATTTGGTATAATTATACTCTTGCCAAGACATACCCGCCATTGCATTAATGTGATGGTTGTTTATATCTTTCACATAAGTCAAATAGGTTTCTTCCTGCCAATACAAAGAGTTGGAGTTATTTGCAGAAGCTGCTCCCTCGGAACTTTGATTAATCATCGGACGCGGAGTGAACGGCGTATAGTTAGCATCACGATTATTGTGATAGTCGATACCGAACTGGGTCTTCAGATCCAATCCTTTCATGAGATGGAAAGTCAAAGCAGCATTACCAAAAATCTGCGTACGATATTGCATAGCCTGCATCCGTTCGAGCAACTCAACGGGATTACCTACACCTTCCGGGCTGAATCCTTGTTTTCCGCTATTAGGATCAGTCTGATTATTGAGAATAGAGCTTGTATTAATAATGTTCGTCTGCGTATATTCACCATCCAGCTTAACCGGTAAGAAAGGCAACTGTTCGATCATTGTACGCAATGCGCCTTGTCCGTAAGGGTTATCAGAAGTTCTATTACCCCAAGTATGATTTACTAATAAATTAACGGAAGTAGACAGCCAATCAGTCGGTTTGTCATCATACGCCAATTTTGCATTGATACGTTTGAAGTAAGAATTCAACAAAATACCCTGTTGATCGGTATAATTGATGAATGCTCCGATAGAAGATCCTTCTCCTGTACGTTGGATACTGATCTGATGGTTATGAGAGATGGCAGTGCGGGATGCTTCATCCTGCCAGTTGGTATTATATTTCGGAGAACCGTCTGCATTGAACAAACGTTCGTCTGTGAATATCTGTGACAGATCAGTTGTGAAGTTCTTGCCTTGAAATTCGTTGGCATTTTCCAATCCCTGCTTGAAGGTAGACATCCATTCGTTAGCATCCATTACGTCTATTTTTCTAGCCATCTTACCGATAGACAATGAACCATCATAGGAAACATGGACTCCTTTTCCTGCATTACCGCGCTTGGTAGTCACCATGATAACACCATTCGCACCACGGGCACCATAGATGGCAGCAGAGGAAGCATCTTTCAATACTTCGATAGATTCGATATCATTCGGATTAAGCAATTCGAAGTTTGACATCACCACTCCATCGACTACGTACAGCGGTGATGCCGATGCGTTGATAGTAGAAATACCACGAATGATGACACGTGATTCTCCACCCGGCTGACCGGTATTAGAGAAGATATTCACACCGGCCACTTTACCCTTCAATCCGTCAAGCGCATTGAATGATTGTGCTTTCAGCATGTCTTTACCTTTGGCTGTGGAAATGGAACCCGTCAAGTCTGATTTGCGCATGGTACCATAACCTACAACGACTACTTCGTCCAGTGCTTTCGTATCCGATTGCAGAACTACGTTCAGAACATTACTCTTTAATTCCGAGACTTTAAATTCTTGTGTGATATAACCAATATACGAAAACACCAAGGTGGCATTGGAAGGAACAGAGAGAGTGTATTTACCGTTAATGTCAGTGATTGTTCCTGTACTACCGTTTTTAACTTTCACCGTACCACTGATAACCGCCTCTCCCTGATCATCGGTTACCGTACCGGAGATTGATTTTACAGATTGAGCATTCATGCCCAAACTCAACATCATACCTATTACAAATAAGGTAAGATACTTTAGTTTTTCATTCATAATTCCTTTAAATTTGATTAGTAATAAGGTTAATTCCCTTTAAAAAGATTGTTGCAAATAAAGGCTATTCGAATAAAAGTCCAATGCTCTACCTTGCCAAAAAAACGGCAAAATAAAGACACATATCTAAAGCACAGAATGGTAAATTAGAGCACAGATTAACACACTAATAATCAATACAATAAAATCGACAAAAGGAATTTAGAGCACAAGGTTGTGACAAACAAATAAATAATAATGTTTCCCAACTAATCACCTATACGAAAGAATTTAACCTGACAATCAGCATACCTTTCGCTGTTCCCGATAATCTTTCGGTGTCATCCCGAACCGACGGGTAAACTCTTTATAAAAATAAGACCGGCTGGAAATACCGACCTCCATAATAACATCTTGAATAGAAAGTTCTTCATCAAGTAACAGGCGGGCTGCCTTTTCCATACGGTAACTCTTTATTAAATCACCGGGAGCAGTATTGGAAATTTCCTTGAATTTACGATAGAACTGACGGGAACTCATTGCCATACGATCAGCGATCAACGTTGAGCCCAGTTCTTCCTTGTCCAGGTTTTCTTCAATCACCTTTAACAATTTACGAATAAAATCAGCTTGTTCGGTAGTTGTACAGACAATCTGTCCCGCCAAATCTCCCAGTTCCTCCATATATATCTGCTTCGCTTCCCGCTTTCCATAAATAGCATTATGGACAACTTCCCGCAAGAATAATATATCATAAGGAAGTACAATATAAGAATCAGACCACAAGATCAGTTCCCGCTGAATGGCCGAACCAACTTTCCAGGTTAACAATGGAATAAAAGCTGTCTTTGAAAGCAGAGTACGATTCCGGCTAACATACTCCATAAAAGTACTTTCAGCATTGGCATACATTGTCATATCCACTAATAATAGAGCCGGAGCCGACCGACGAATTTCGTCAAAAGCAAGCTGCACACTCTTTACTTGATGAACCACGTATTCATCAGCCAGGAAATTACTAATCAACCAAGTCATTTCATCTCTGTCTTCCAACAAAAGCACAGTTTTTTTCCCTTGTTCACCTGCTACTGTCAAGACCGCCGGTTCAAAGATAATCGTCAACCGACTACCACTCTCATCATCATCATAACGAAGAACGGCATGAATACGTTCCAAAGCCGACCGTACAAAACCTAAAAGTAAATGCACAGCAAACACATGATCGGAATCTTTCTCCGTCACTGAAGAAGCTTTATCTGAAAGATATTCATACAACGCTTTCGCAGTAGCATCTTTAGAAGAAAAATGTAGCTGCATCTTACCATCCTGTTCTGACATTTCTACTATTACGCCATGAGTACCCTTCATTTCAGTAATCCGGAGATAGCAGCAATAAAGAATACTGTATAATGCATTCTTGTAAACTGGAAATGTTAAGTGTTCCGGAATCATTGACGATATAGAAGAATGATCAATCCCTTGTTCTTCCAACGTACGCAACACCTCTTGAGAAACTCCCTGTATACTCATACGTGCAGAAACAATAAACCGATCCGGAAAGAATTGTCTAAGTTCTTCCAAAAACAGAGCGTCAGGATTAAGAAGTGCGCTCATCACAGTTTCGCGTATCAGTGACACTTTCTCAAGACATTGCTCATAAGAAAGATTCTCAGCACGCAATTGGTCACAATAATTATAAATGAGAGTAAAATCTTCAAGCATCCTACGGTTTGTATATACAGTCTCGGATTTCCGGCAACTTTCTGTCCCCATCAGTGTTTTCATCATCCGTTCCTGAAGGTAGTTTTTGCGTAGTAAATATATCACGTACCCTAACAACAACAAGAAAATGACCAAATAAACAAAATAAGCCGCCACCGATCGATACCAGGGAGAAAGGATATATACCGGAATAGAAAAATGCCGATATTCCGTATCAAATACATCCCTCTTATAGCGTACCTTAAAGATATAATCACCTGCCGGCACTCCTGTATATGAGGCTTCATTAATACTACTAAAAGAGGTCCAATCCTTATCATATCCTTCCAACTGGTAAGAATATTCTATATCTTCTCCTGATAAAAAATCCGGAACAACAAAAGAAAGTGCAAATGAAACCTCCGTCCCCTTCAACTGTAATGCCTTACCATCGTCTGTATAGTAATCTCCATCCCCCTGAACCACTTGCGTATGTCCAACAGTCAACTTACGTAACAAAATATCCGGATAAAATTCCGGAGCAGCCTGCACCTCTTTATCCAAATAAAGCACCCCGTCAATCCCACCGAAAAAAAGCTCCTGTGTATATGGGCACATGTAATAAGCATCATCGCTAAACTCGCCGATTTGAACACCTGCACTGTAAAAGTAGGCATGTGATGAGCCATTTATCGGATTATATTTAATCAGCCCCCGATTCGTACCAAGCCATAAGAGTCCATTCTCATCTTCAAGTACACCATGAATCATATCATTGAGCAAACCTTGCTCCCGTCCGATATAGGTAGCTTTCATCTGTTTTCCATTAGAATTCAGACATACCAACCCTGATGTTGTCCCTACATATAACAGCCCTTCTTTGGTCCGATACAGGCTAAGCACATCGTCTACCGACTTATGAAGCATTTCTTTCAAAGAAATCACTTTATATTCTTCAGTCCGCTTATCAAACCGTACGAGTCCTTTCTCCCGACTGCCAAGCCACAAAATAGAATCCCCTTCGGGCAGCATTGGATAGAACATCGTAATTTCTCGCTGACCGTGAAAAAAATGATAACTTTTCTGCGACTTGAAACGAATGGTACCTGCCTGCTTCTCAAGTATTAATTTATGAAAACCGGAACCGGCTGTCACCACATAAAGTACACTATCATTTTCCTCATAAATGCCATGTATCTCGGTGGGTTGTGCCGGCAGATTCTCCACAGAATGCAAAGCTTTGTCTTCAAAAGAATAGTAAAATAGTCCCGGATCTCCAGATCCTATCCAAAAGCCATCCATATAACGGCTTTGAACCAATTTATAAACAGGAAATTCTTTATTCCATCGTATATAAGACACAACATTTTGCTTACCTTCAGGAGAGTAAACTGTAACGGCAGAAGCCTCCTCATTCTCACGATAATCCGGTATATGCAACAGTCCATCACCCTTCGTCCCGAACCATAGCCCACCACTATTGTCTGTCATAACAGAACGTACCTGCCTGCTTAAGTTAGATGACAGTTGATTGAGCATCAAATTGGTGGCAATAGAATATTTCTTAGCATACATAATCGTTCCTTGTCCGTCCGAAGCAACCCATAAGACATTCTGATGAGGATCTCGATAAATACTATATATACGCACATTCCGGTCGACCACTTCTTCTTTATATTTTTGTGAAGTACGGAGACGGACTAACCCATTCGTTCGAAAACCAATAATAATATCTTCATAGAAAAGGGCTATTCCTGCAATAGTTCCATTCTTCTGCACTAATGAAGAAAGGTTACGAATATAAATTTTAGATTGTCGGGAAATATCATAAACATAAAGATCATGCTCACTATCGATGAAACAAAGAACGCCATTCTGATAAAAGACATCTTCAATAGGTTTCGCATGAAAATTAGTAGATAAAACAGTTGAATGAATTGATAATGTGTCACAATCAAAAGCATCCTGCGAAACCTGTAACAGCTCCCCTGTTTGTTGAGTGAAAATCCACAAAACACCATCATCCGTGACGAACGCCCGTTTATCCATATCCTCTACGGGTACTTTCAGATTCTTAATCTGTACAAATCGTTTATAAGATGTATTATAGTAGAAAATTCCACCATGACTCACCACCCATGTGTTTCCTTTAGAATTGGAATGTAGATAATAATCATCTGTAAAGTCATAATATCCGACAACTTGCCGTGAATCCTGTGAAAGACGATTGATCCCCAAATGAGTAGAAATCCACAAACAATCATTATCCGCCTGCTGAATAGAATGGATTACGTTGTTACTCAAAGCCTTGGGAGCTGAAAAATCGGAACGGAAAACTTCCATGCTTCTGCCGTCATAACAATTGACACCATCGTAAGTACCGAACCACATCAACCCTGTATTGTCTTGAAAAAGACAAAGCACAGCGCTATTAGATAATCCTTGCTGATAATCTACTTTCCGGAAGATATATGAATCTTTACCGCCATCTGCCTGACAGATCAATGAATAAATCAATAGAACAAAAGGAAAAATCAAGCGCATTTTCATTGTGTTAATCATTAATATCATCTATTAAATATCAGGCAATCGCTTATATGTTTTGTTTCGCAGTGCGAAAAAAATAGCCATTAATAATCGATGTCTTTGATTCTCTTTACACAAAGATACGTTTTTATACGGAAAATGCAACTCTATTTTATCAAGTACCTCTATTTTTCAACAATTACTTCACTACTAAGTTCACACAATCTAAGAGTCTGCCTCTTCCATTTTTCAATGATCTCATCATTATAAATAATGCAATCAGTTTTATTTTCATGCCGTACGTTTATCAATATGCATATTTAAGCCATGTGTTTATCATTGATATAAGACCTATAAAGTTGTATACCAATTGATATTCTTGTGGTGTATCTATGCTAACGACGCAGAGAAGTAAGCTTTGTTGATTACTTCTCTCTCAACACTGCTTACTTCTCATGTAATCTATTAATAGAAAAGTTGCTCTTGATTAAGTCCAAACTTTCTTTTTATTAACAGTAAAGTTGCTTTTCATCCCTTCCAATCTATAAATGCAATCTTCATTTATAAAAACAAAGGTTCCGTTTTTAAAAACAAAGCTTGCATTTATAAAAATGAAGCTTTCATTTTAAGTTTGTAAATAACAAAAGAGAAGTTTACTATTGGACGAAAGGAAGTTTAGACTTAATCAAAAGAAACTTTATTGTTAATACTCAAGGAGAAGAGTAACTATCATTATTCAGTGGATATCATCCTAATAAAAAGTCTCGTATATCAATGAGACAACTTATTCAGTTATCTTTATGATATACGAGACTCAAATGTTATAAATAAAATCCTATTTTACAGGATATTATTTTGCTAATTCATTAATCACATCCATTATCTTCTGACCGATTTCCTCGGCAGCTTCCATAGTAGAAGCTTCACTATACACACGGATGATCGGTTCTGTATTACTCTTGCGCAAATGCACCCATTTGTCGGCAAAGTCTATTTTCACACCGTCGATATCGTTGATTTCTTCGTTCTTATAGATTTCCTTCACTTTGGCAAGGATAGCATCTACATCGATTTCCGGAGTCAAGTCTACACGGTTTTTAGCAATGAAGTAAGGAGGATAAGTAGCACGGAGCTCGCTAACCTTTTTTCCTTCGTGAGCCAGATGGCTAAGGAATAATGCGATGCCTACCAATGCATCACGTCCGTAGTGACTGGCAGGATAAATTACTCCACCATTTCCCTCACCACCGATAACAGCATTGATTGCTTTCATCTTCGTTACCACATTTACTTCGCCTACGGCAGAAGCGCTGTATTCCATTCCATACTTGCGAGTTACATCACGCAAAGCACGGGTAGAGCTTAAATTAGAAACAGTGTTACCGGGGGTATGTTTCAGTACATAGTCGGCAACAGTAACCAGTGTATATTCTTCACCGTACATTACGCCATTCTCGCAGATCATTGCCAGACGGTCAACATCGGGGTCTACAACAAAAGCTACATCGGCCTTTCCACCTTTCATTAAGTTCATGATGTCACCGAGGTTCTTTTCAAGCGGTTCGGGGTTGTGCTGGAAGTTTCCGGTAGGTTCACAGTAGAGTTTTTCTACATGTTTCACACCTAAACGTTCAAGAAGTTCGGGAAGAATGATACCGCCTACCGAGTTTACACAGTCAATAGCTACCCGGAAATCAGCTTTTTTGATAGCTTCTACATCTACCAAGTCGAGAGCCAATACACTGTCGATATGTTTCTGATTATAAGTCAGGTCTTTGCGGTAAGATCCCAGATGGTCGACATCGGCATAGTCAAATTCTTCAGCTTCAGAAATACGAAGTACTTCGTTGCCTTCGGCTGCATTCAGAAATTCACCATGTTCATTCAGCAATTTTAGTGCGTTCCACTGTTTCGGGTTATGAGAAGCTGTCAGGATAATACCGCCACAGGCGCCTTCCATTGTTACAGCAAGTTCTGTGGTCGGGGTAGAAGCAAGATCAATGTCTACTACATCCCAGCCCATTCCCATCAATGTGCCGACTACTACGTTTTTTACCATTTCACCGGAAATGCGGGCATCACGTCCCACAACAATCTTATTACTCTTTGCCTTGCAGGTTCTACGAATCAAAGTAGCATAAGCCGAGGTGAATTTTACAATGTCAAGCGGGTTCAGTCCTTCTCCCGCTCCTCCGCCAATAGTTCCGCGGATTCCAGAGATAGATTTGATTAGAGTCATAGGTTCTTTAGTTAAAGATTTGATTTATCTAATGTTAGTGCTTTAGCTTTTTGCTTTCTCAAACTTCCGAATATCATAGAAATAAGGATTGACATATTGTTGTGCAGTTGTATGTCCCATCTTAGAAGGTACAATTAGGCGTACATGGGCATTATTACGCAAATATGGTAAAGCAATCAGCCATCCGGATGGAATTGCAGTTCCATAACCATTAGCAACTGTCCACAAATAGTCATAATCAAAATCACCAGATAAAACGATTCCATAAACAGTAGATGAGTTTTGCACATAACGGAATGTTAATGGAGACTTATAATATTCAGAAATATCCATCCATTTTTCCAAAGGAACATTGAAACATGTAGTATCTCCTGTCATCATATCCTGTTCTACATAGCGGGTACAAATGACATTATTGTTAGCAAAAGTATCTACCTCATTAATAACTTCAACTCCATTCTTATCCTCTTTTCCTCCACGATCTACGATCTGCATATATACGCCATTGGAGAAAGCAACGTATTCGTCATATCCATTCCCCGCTTCTTTAGAAGCTGTAATCGTATCCCGTTCAAACTCTTCCAGTGAAATGACACGGATATCATTATCTTTGATGAACTTATTCACCGCATTTTTCTCGTCTTCCAGCATTT
>OGJZ01002080.1_pt1 | contig 15804 bp, 6 predicted proteins | sample 1572321 | NCBI WGS metagenome assembly OGJZ01 (sample SAMEA2582086, study PRJEB24529) | metagenome | biome: Human gut stool | place: China | collected 2011 | reverse complement strand
TGATATAAGCCCAGTTAGATATAATCCTTTATATACTAAATATATATCATATTAATCTTATTATAATACTGAAAATCCTAATAATTTTAATAATTTTATTAGAATTATGGAAAGTGATTCTGCTAAATATTTATATTCTTTAACTAATATTAAAGATTATGATATTCAATACTCATCTTCAAATCTAATAAGAAATAATGATTTATTCTATATTAATTTTAGTAAATCTAAAAATTTAAGATCTATCTTTTATATTAAGAGTAAATCTAAATTAACTGTATTAGATTTACGTAGTATAAAAGGTGATTTAAGTTTAAGTAATATTATGCCAGATGGTGATATAAAAGTTTTATTTAACCATCAAGCCACTTTAAATTTATCAAATTTCCTTAAAGATTTTAAAGGCGATTTCATTGCAGATCCTGCGGTTCCAGAAACTTGTATTTCTAACTCTATAAGTAATACTGGGGCTATATCCACTGCATTTAATAATGCTCAAAATATTAAAGATCTAAGTATGCATGAAATTAGAAATGACAGAAATTTTAAAAATATAATTTTTAATAATGTCTATACTAACTGTTTTAATCTAACTCATACTACTAAGAATTTTAATAAATTAGTAGAAAAATCTACTGATAGTACTAATTTCTCTATGCTATTTTATTCATGTAAGAAATTAAATACAGAAGAAATGCTAATTAATTTTGGTAATCATACCGGCAAATTAAATATGTATGCAATGTATTATAATACATCAATACCAGTAATAAATGATACTATTGATTATAGTAATCTTGCAAATGGTTCATTAATGTATGCTAAAACTACATTAAATCATCCTCTCAATAATGAAAAAGTAGCAAGATTCTACTTTACTGATAAAATGGCATCGATCTTTAGTGAAACTACATTTAATGATATTAATTTTACACAAAAATTAGTAAGTAAATATAATACATTTGCTGGAACTTCAAATGTGAAAAATCTAAATGTATTTAAGAATGCAATATTTCCTAGCGATCAAGAAAATCAGCCAGATTTAGTTTATAAGCTAAGTGGTAAATATAATAATCATGGTAAAATTAATACAGATGCAAAATTAGAATTTGAATATACAGAACCTATCACTGATATTACAAATGATGATATGGGTATGAAAAACATGACTATGGGTTATGATTTGAAATTGCTCCAATCAAATAAGTTCATTGATGGTGTAACAAAAGTAACTGCATCATCAATTTTCCCAATGGTCAAATCTAATATATTTAATATGAAATTTAATAGACTGATACCAGGTCCTCGTACAGTCGATACAGAAACAAACGTTAGATTTATTCTTTCAGAAAAAGCTACAGATGTTAAACTTTTAGGACCACTAGTGCCAGGATTTGAAGATAAATATCATGCTGAAGTTTATGGTATTAATAAGAATTTTGAATTAACGTCAAATTCTACATATGAAAATATTGTAAATACTCTAAGCAACGTCTATGGCGCCGCATGCTCTTATGTGTATAATCCAAATGAGTATCAAAAAAATAATGTTGGCTTATATCTTTCTGATGGACCAGATAATTATCACACAATTCATGATAGTGTAATTTATTATGATAGACAATATCCAGTTAATATAAAAATATTTTATCAGCAATATAAAGATGATCAAGGAGTTCCAGCTAATAATGCTGAACTTAAAAAGGAAATTGCTAATATAGATAATGTAAAATTTATATCTACATTTACAGTTGCTGACAATATAAACAAAAATATAACGTCTATTTTCATCGTTAACAACAACGATGAACAGGAACGTATTGATTTTGACAATTTTACAAGTAAAGGAAAGAAAATCCTTATAGTAATTTCTAATGGTCAAAATAAAATTGTAATAACTCTTTATAGAGTGAATACTACTAAATACGTAGTATTGTATGATGAAAAATGTAAGCTTAAATGGGCACCTGTATACTCGCATTACGATATTTCATTCTACCCAAATCGTGATTATACTGATGAATCTTTGAAATCTAAACCTAGGGCTACGCCAATTCCTACTAATGAATGCACTATAACATTCAATACTAATTCAATAGATAGAAATGCTTTAGGTGAATTACAAGAATATATTAAGTGCGTGAATTATCGTAGATCTAAACCAGTCCATGCTATAATCAAAATTAGAGACAAAGCTAACTGGAATAACATACTAACAACTCAAACAATTTAAGGAGATTTTTATGAGAAAATATGCACAAATCTTCCACGGGGAAGTAATCTATATTATCGACTCATTTGCATCTTTAAGTGATCTAAGAGAGCACTTTTCTGAAGATACAGTATGGCTCGATATTACGGAAATGCAAGATATTGAAGTTGGATACATTCAAGTTGTAGATAAAGATGGAAGAATTACATTTAGACCAAGTGTTGATAATGAATTCGAATCCTTATCCGAATCTGAAAAAATCAATGTAATGATTTATGCAGCTAAAGTAAAACGAGATGAATATCTTGATGAGCTAGCTCAATCTAAACGATATTTAGATGCTCGTGATTGTTTTGATTACGATTATGACATTTATTCGGATGGCCATAAGCTAAAGGATCTCAAGTTTAAATTAGATCGATTTATCTTAGAACGAGTTCCTAGTTTGACGTCTTTAGATGCTGCTAGAGATCTAAACTTTGAAGAAGAAGCAAAACGATTAGAATTTGAATGGTAAAAATAATACCCCATAGGAGTTCAACTCCTATGGGGATATTTTTATATTAATATTTAATCATTGGATATAGATTAATATGATCAGGATGAATACTGTTATTCGTTCCAGTATATACACTAGAAGATCTAGATGCATCAATAGAGATACCATTTGAAGAATTGACATTATTCAAAACGCTAGTATTACCAATAGTTGAACCCCAGTTAGCAGCAGAAGCTAAACAACCTTCGGCTTCGTCTGTTTGAACCCGAGATCCATTTGTAACATATGTCACATTGATCTTACCGGTAATCTTAGGAGCAACTGAAGTAGAGAATTTACCAATATCATCAGTATCTACATCTGCTTTCAAATATACATATCTATAGTCTGGCAAGAAGAATTTATCTGCACCTGATTTCCTGAATAGGCCTTTTTTATTAGCATCAGTTGTCCAAAGACTATTCTTTTCTACAAAGTCATAAAGTCTAGGATATCTGGATTTTGCAACCTCTGCGCCATTAGCTAATACATAACCATCTGGTTTATACGGCAACAGAATTACTTCCCCAACCAAATGAGCATCGTTACGGTCAAAGTACTGTACTGCAGAATTGCCTTCCAAGTTAATAATTGTACCAATAATATTACTATTATTGATTAATGCACTAGCATTATTATTACTTACATTAACCACATTATTAGATACAACTTGGTATGCCTTATTTTCAAGGATGAATTTTTCACCTTTAGCAAAAACAGCACCAGTAGTCCACACTCTAAATCCAGTTTGTAGTTCCATATATCTGATTAAATTAGTAGCTATATCGCTAGCATTAGAATTTGCACGATTAGCTACCTGTCTAATAGCCTCAATACTTTCACCTATAGTTGCGGCATTCGCTAATTCTAACCAGTCATTATTTGATTTATTATCTAAAGCAAATTTAAGAGTTTTTGTTGCTCTATTATAGCCGAACTGCCCTGCAAAATTAGGGGTTCCACTTAGATTGCCGCCAATATTAAAATGATCGACAGATAGCCAACCATTTTGGCCATCGGCAATATAATATTGAACTCCACCATATGGTGCCCAACCTGGGGCAATTTGCCCTTTAGTGATACCACTTAATTTAGGGGCACTTACATATGGTCTAAATATAGTATTACCATTAGATGGAACTACAGTTGTATTCCAGTTAAATGGTGTATTTACTAGAATTGTACCGCCACCAGAGGTATTCATTACGTAGTATACATTATTTGCAGTATTGGTGTCACCACCAACTGTAATATTAGAGTTAGGACTTGTAGACAAACCAGATCTTGCACTACCATTTAATGTAATATTATTACATACTACATTTGAGCCATCGGTTGCCACAATATGAGTAAATCTATCTCTTATAACTATATTATTATTGAAAGTACATCGTTCAAATCTGCCATTAGTATTACTCATTACTACATTGGCATAGTCTGTATCTGAAACTACAGTTGGATATACTTTGAATTGGATATTTTCAAATCCAACGTATTTAGAATCTTTAATGATTAATGGTGGTAAAAATACGTTTCCACCACCATCTCGTTTAAATTCTAAATGACTTTGAATATTTTTAATTACAACACCAGTTCTTGTACCGGAATCTGCAAAATCATTTAAATGATCATCCCCGGTATAATCCCCAGATTTGATATTAACATTTATATCACTATAGTTATTGGAGTGAACAAATCTAATTACATCACTTAAATTATTAAATGGAGTTTCTTTATCCCCAGTTCTATAATCTCCAGTATATACTTGATCTAAATAGATATCCAGAGCAGAGCCTTGCATATTTACCCCATCACGCAATATTCTGGAATTATAATTAACACTATTATTTTTAGAAGTATATGTAATTTTAATATCTTCTATTTGGTCACCCAATCCATAAATATTAGCACCAAGTTCTGATAAAGTAACTTGATAGTTATGGCCAACTGTATTTCCACGTAATTGTTTAGCATTTGCGGTAACAACTACATCGGTAGGACTAATTTTACGGTATATTGCAGGCATTTCTGTGATACCATGATGATGAGATTTAAGCAAATCTACATTAGATGGTACATATTTAGCAGTATTCTGCATACCTTCAGTTAGGCAATCACCTTCTAGAACTACATTACGACCAATATAACTAACTAATAAGCCAATAGACAAGTTGTTATAATTATTATTAGCTTTATTGCCAGTTTTATAATAATCGTAATCTGCTTGGGAATTATTGTAGAAAGTTAGTTCGGCTCCATTAAAGGTTTGCAATCCATTAGGAGCAACTTCACATGGTATATTATTAGATGCGCATAAGTTATTATATTTATTATATAAACTTTGAAGTACAGATTGGCTAATACCATTTGGTCCACTAGTAAATGCAGTTTTAGTTATATCTGGGAGATAAACTTTTTCTACTTTTTTACCAGTAATTAATTTTTCTAGATTACCATAGTGATCGGCATGGAAATGTGTAATCAGAATAAATTTAAATTTAGTTATCTGATTTTCATCCATACACCGTGTTATAGATTGAAATGATTGATTAGATTCACTAAAGCAATCTACAATAAACCAATTAGTATTATCAATCCCTACAATTGTACAATCACCTAAATCAGTATCAGCGCCATATTTAGGGAAAATAACACTTAAAGATTTACTTTCTGCCTTTTGAATATCTTTTTTAAATTCAGATAATTCATCTCTAAATCTGTTTACGGATTCATCTAATTCAGGTCTATAGATAGTTACCTGGTTATTAGAGCCTCTGCTACGGGAAACTTTATAAACTACTAGCTCAAATGTATCGCCTTTATCAGCAGAGTATCCTAATAGAACTATAGATTTAGAAGTTTCGCTAAATTTATAGTTAATTCCTTGAGTTAAACGGATACCATCTTGGAATACTTCCAATTTATCAGTACCAGGATTATAATTTAATGCATCAAATTTAATACTAGATTCGCCATCAGTAGTTGCAGTATATGTATAAGTAGTACTATCAATAAGATATGGCATACCATTAGTTACATATAAACGATTAGTCTTAGCATCAAATTGTAAAGATAATTCGTCGTTGGCTTTAATTTGGCCGGTTTTTACTGGAGATGCACCGACAAAAATTGGATAAGATACACCACCGACAGTTATTACTGCATTATCCGCAACGTCTGCATGAAATCTAGTTAATAGGATATTACCATCAATTAATTTATAGTCATCAGAAAGATTTGTGCCCATATGGGTACTGTCATCTTTTGTAGTACAACGGATAACGATGGCACTTCTATCCATTAAGTTAGCCATTACATCATATAGACCTTTAACTGCTGCACTTGTAGCAACTGCAGTAGTATCATTAGTCATATAGTCATTACTATATTTAACCATTCTATCGATAGGAATAGTGCCTTTAGCGATATATGCACCATCAATAAAATTCATTGTTTCAAGTTTAGGAGCTTGAGTATTATAAATGAATTGGAAGTTGATAGTACGGTTAATATCTACTTCTTCTTGGAAAGTAATAGTATTATTTTCCACAGAATAACGATTTGGATAGATTTGAACTGTACCAATATATACAAGCATAGCATTAGGATAATTGAAGTATCCTTCAAATGGTACAGGAATATTGAAAGTTTTGCCTTTCTTAGTAACTACAATAGAATCAAAAGAAGAAGAAATATGAGAAATTTGTCTAATCTTAGATTCTACAGTTTCACCATCATCAGTATAAACTTGAGATGCAATTGTTAAAGGAGCAAAACGTTCTTCACCTTTAACTAGAGTTGTTGGAGTGATATTTTTATAATCACCAATAACTTTACTAATTTCTTGGGAAGCAATCACATTATTCCAATTCTTTTCTTGAGTCCAAGTATAGAATAATTGAGTTCCCTTTACATAGTATACTTTGCCGGCGCTAGCTTTATCATTATTAGATAATTTAAATCTGTCGGCATCTGTATCTAAAGCTACAAAAGAAGAAGTTTTAAAACGAATATCATATGCAACGTCATAAAAAGCTTCATTTGTATCATTTGTTAATATAAACTGACCTTCAGTAATAGGGACCTGAGATAGATCAGCCCGATTAGAAGGTGTAAATTTTAAAGTCGCCATCTAAAATAAACCTCCAGATTAATTATCAATATTCGCATCTTTACCTACAAATGTAGGAGAAACAGTACAGAACCAGTTGATACCACCATCATAAGAGTTAAGTCTAACTAGCTGAGCTTCATTATTCTTACTTGGAATGATACGTTTAGGTAACTTAAGTTCAATACCATCTTTACGAGTAATATGTACATTGAATGCTTGAGCCCCAATATTATGAGGGCTAAGAATCAATATGATTTCTTGAGTTGTATCAGATACTGCTTTGATGGTAAATTGAGGTTCAGCTGTATCTAATAGGAAGTTATACACAACACCAGGAGTAATTTCCTTAGAAACCCCACCGGCTAAGTTAACTTGAGATTCTTGTCTTAAGTTATTTCTATTTCTATTAGCATCTTCAAGTGCTTTAATCTTAGGAAGAGGATCTTCCGCAGTTAATAAACTATTTACTTTAGATTGTAATTGAGCAAAGCTATTAGTTAATGTATTTGTAGTTTGTTCAACTTTCAATACATTTTGCGTCAAGTTAGGAATAGCTTCCAATGCAGTAAGTCTTGTTTTATAAGAGCTTAAAGTATCACCAATATTCAAGTTATCATATGCATCAATACGTGCACTTAGTGCATCGCGAGTTTGAGTATTAGTGGTATTATATCTCTTTAATTCTTCTATTTCACTATTAACCAATCTAGTTCTAGTTTCAATACCATCAGAAATAGTAGAAACTTTTTGTTTTAATTCATTAATAGTAGCAGTATTGTCACCAGCTTGCTCTAAGGTGGATACTTTTTGTTGTAGAATACTAATCTGAGGTCCATAATCTGTTTTAGCTTCAATTTTATCAACCTTACCTTCAACAGTTTTAACTCTATTAGTCAAGTCTTCTTTTGCTTCTAAAGCAACAAGACGTTTTTTAGCATCATCAATACCAGTTGTAACAGCTTTTACATTATTAATTGCAGATTCAATTTTACCATTAAGTCCATCAGCTGTTGTTTGAGCACGTGTAGCAGTTTCTTTCGCAGTATCTACATCTCTTCGTAAAATAGGAAGATCTGCATATTGATCTGCTGTAATTTTAATTTTAGCTACATCATCTTGAAGTTTCTTGAATTTTTCTGCATCAGGAGGTGCAGTTTCTTCTAAGTGACGTACACGATCTACGATATCAGTATCAGTACGAGCTACCCATTTAACTACATTGCCATCTTTAACTGGGTATGTATTATTATTAGCATTTTTAAATCCATTAATTTCAATATTACCATCGAAATTAGAAATGGAATCATTGTCGAATTTAATTTGAGGAACCCGATAACGTTTATTAGGTTCATCTAAAGTTTTGATATTAAATTCGGATAATTGTTTGATATATTCGCCTAGGTTTACAACACCTACGCCTTTGATATTGAATGTATAATTAGATAAATCTACATTCTTCTCTACTTCTTTTAGAATAAGTTCTGTTATATCAAAGATAACAGATTTATCTTCAGCCGAAACTACATATAGCTTGCCCTTTTTATAGTCAAATAAGATTTCTTTCTTCTCTGCCATAAAACGAGAGTTATAATCTAATGCTATAAGAGGGACACGAAGACCATTATAGTTGGAAGTTGCCATTATCGTTTACCTCCTTGAAAAGTTAGATAATTACATTAATGTTCAAAAATAGAGCTAGGACACAAAAGGCCCTAGCTCTATAGTTTTGAACTTAATTAACCATTTTTATTTATAATAGTATCACCATCATGAATAATAACTTTATCGATATCAATGATTTCATTTTCATCATCGAAGTCAATTTCAGGTAATGGTTTATTGAATACTGGTTTATCTTTTTCTAATATAGCTTCTTCTTCAGAAATTACATGAGATAAACTTGGGTCTCCAACTAATTCACTATTCTTAGGCTCTACATTTAGTTTTTCATAATTAATATGAGGGTTAGCTAAATGATCAGCATTCATAGTATTAGCAATATACATATTTTTATTGAAAGTATTTACATCCTCTACAGCAGTAGTAAATGAAATACCAGCAGCGCCATGTAACTTCTTATTTTCATATCTAGTCATATCTAATTGAGTAGATGTAGTTTGAGGAGTTACATAAATTGTATAGCTTTCTAAAGGTTTTACTTTGATATATGTAGTAACTTCTTCAGGAATAGTACTAATGCTTCTGGAAGCAGATACGCCATTAGCCAATAGATAATTAAATCTTTGTCTATATGTAGTATTATTACCAGAGCTATCAATTACATATGTGTCTGTAGGTTCTACGAAACCAACTTCAGTTGTACCAATAGCAAATTCTGTATGATCTGTAGCAAATAATAATTCACTACCGCCGATAACAGTATTTAACAATGTAGAATCATATTCATTTGCAATTCTATCATAGAATTTATTTACATCTAGATCTTCTATATTACCTGGCTCTGGAATTGGAGCAGTAGAGAAGTCAATATAATTATATCCACAGAATTGGAAGCTTGCAGAATGTCTATCAATATGATTTGGATCAGCATCGGTAGGAGTACTCTTATATCCACTACACATTGTAAGAATAATTTCAGCTACATTATCAGGACAAATCCAGTATTCTTCACCAGGAGTAGTAAATGCTTGGTTATATCCTAACATAGTTTCATTACCATAGATTTCAGCAAAGTCTTCAATATATTCATCTGCCACTCTTGTAGTATCACCTTTATACAAAACTGTAGCAGAGTGTCTATCAGAGTCAAAGTTGATTCTATATTTCAAATTATATTGTGGTAAATCTGTTTTGCAGAGATCGTATGCGATATTAACAAATCCGTTTTCAGGAACTATGATTCTGTATTTTAACCCAGGATATACTTTTACATTAGTAATCACTTCTTTATGGTAATAATTAGGTCTGAATCTACCACGAGTAACTTCAGTATCATTTAACCGTTTAGGAATAAATGATGGTTCGAAATTATTCTTATCTAAATCAAGATTTGTAGAATAAGGTTTATCTAATGGAATACTAGCTTTGGTTAAGTTATTATATCCGATTACTTTTTCTACATAATCTGCAACTTGAGTTGGTAGTACGTAACTAATACCACCATATTCAATATCAGAATCTGTAAAATATCCAAGAGTTTGCATTGCTTTAGTAATTGGTTTAATACGCCCAGCAGATGCAATTGTTTTTACATTGAGTAAAGATACACCTTTAGGTACAACAAATGTGTACTTAGCAGGAGAGATATATCTATGAGTTGTTGTTGCTAATTCATAAATAGATCTATTTTTCAACGTAGTTGTATCATAAGTATAAACAAATGGCAAGCCTTTATTTATACCATTACCTAAATAGTGGGTTCTGATAATATCATTAATGATAGCTTCTTGTGAAGTATCTGGAACTATATGACCTTCAAGATCTGTAATATTGTTATAGATATTGAATAGTTTATTGATATCTTCATTAGAAACTTGGTTCATTACGATATCATAATCGGAATTTATATTTCTATATGCATCCAATTCAGGAATAGACGGAGTATAATCGATCAATACAGTATTGAAACGGGTTTGAACGTCACTCTTAAGTCTAATAATATTATTAGCGATATCCTTAATATTATCTCTATCAATTTTCTTACCATTGATATATAAGAAATATAGATTACTATTCATTGGATGATCTAAATCAACTCGATTTAGATAAATATACCCACGTTCATTGATCAATGGATGTTGTACATCTTCTCGATCTAAAGATTTATTAGCTTGATTTGCAATATAGAAATATAAGAAAGATAATTGTTGACCTTTTAGAAGAGATTCATCATAGTTTAATAAGTATAATTTATTATTATCAACGTCAATATTATATCGTGTAGGGTCTAGGTAAGTTTGATTTGCAAATACCATTACAGAGTTACCTTGCTTGAAGTAATTTTTGTATGGTAAAGGAATATCAAATTCCATTTGATTATCTACGATAGCATCAACATCGATGATTTCTTTTTGAATTACTACATAGTCAGAGTCAACCAACGTGAATGTAACTTGACGATCAGTAGTAGTTACAATACTATCATCAATGATAGTTAATGTATTATTCGTTTTAGAAATGGTATATTGAGATTCTCTAATAAAAGTAGAACCAACAGTAACAAGAATCTTCTTGTCTAATAGCATAGAATCTGTCCAAGGAATATTGAATACTCTTTGTCCATTTTCAGAGCATACTACAGATTGTGTTTTGAAAGTAGCATATTTAGAAGTATCAGCAATCTTACCAATAGTTGCAGTTTCAGAATCAATTTCTTCAATATAAGCAAATATAAATGTAAGAATACGACCTTCAGGAACTCTATCTTCATTACTTAAGAATCTAAAGTCATTACCGTCGATTTCAAATCTACGATTATCAATATATGTATCACCGATTACACAGAAGAATTTACTTTCTTTTTTATTGTAATCGTGGAATAGTTTAGGTAACTTAAATACCATCTGACCATCTTGATCTGCACGAACTTCTTCAATAGCAGTTTTTACAGAAACATTTTTGCCAGTGATAAAGTTAAATACTAATTCTTGTCCTCTATCTAAACCTTCAGTGGTAAGTAATTCAACAGTCTTTTCTTTTTTATCAACGTAGTATTCATTACTATTTAAGAATACGCCGTTCTTAATTAAGAAGAAGCTATTATCATCTTCGAAGTATTTAGTATATGGAAGAGGAATACTGAATTTAGTTTGATTGGAAATTGTAGCTCTAACTGTAACAGCAGTAGTACTTACTTTATTTTTATCATTAGGATAAATGAATACAAATACTACTGCAGTACCTTTAGCAAGACCAGTATTAACATTTAAGAATCTGATGGTTCTAGTCTTTTCATTAATGATATATCGATTAGGATTTACATATAACCCACGATAAGATACGAAGAAGAAACCATTAAATCCTTCTGGGTAAGGAATTTCAAATTCTAATTGATTATCTCTTTCAGTAGTAACAAATCTAGGATCTACATTAAGTACATCTTCTTCTTCAATACCGCCATAAGGATTAAGATCAATATTTTTATTGTAAATAAATACAAATGTTAATTCACGACCATAATCTATATAATCATCTGGATCAGTAAATACGATCTTACGGCCAATTACATTATATCTAGATTGGTCTACCATAACGGAGCCCCTCATTAAGAAGAAGCTTTCGCCATTTAGTAATTGAGATCTAGATGGGTAAGGAATACTAAACATTGGTTGTTTATCTATAGTTGCTCTAACTGTAACTACATCAACTTGGTTAGAACGACCAATATCTACATAATTAAAGTCATAAGGCAAATAGAAAACATCGATTGTATCCCCAGGTTGAGCCACTCTACGGACATGGATACATACTTCAGTGGAAGTATTTTCCACTTGAGGTACAATTACCCTATACATGTCTTTTGTAAGCATTCTATTATTATGGAATACTACAAATCGTTCAGTATTAAGGCAAGGAATAAAGTCACGACTAAAGAAATAACGAACAGTTGGTTTATTTACTTGGAAATGAGCATATTTGAATTGGTTTTTAGCAGCCATATAGATGGTCTTACCATAATATGCTGGATTTGTAAATGTAATTCGTTTATGATCTTTATCAACTTTATATTTAACGTCAAAGATAGTACGTTTATTGAAGTTTAACTCTTTATAAATATGATCTTCAGTATAGTTAGCAAATACCATTAGATCATCATATTTAATTAGAGTATTTTCAATACTATTATTATCTTCAGTACAATTTACTTCAATGAAGTTATTATTAACCCCAGTAAAGTAAACAATTTCAAATGTATTATAATCTGCAATCTTAGAGATTTCAGTATCAGTTAATGGAACTTCAAAATCAGCTCCAACATAACGAATTCTATGATAATGATCCCATAATTCACCATCTTTATGAATCATTACATATACATCCGGGCTCTTATGGAATCCACGAGGCATTCTTAATACATTATTAGAAATATTTTGTTTAAATTCCGCACCAGTAAACTGACGACTATGAATTTTAAGACGTTTCTTATATAAATCATTGAACAACTTAGAGTTATATCGACTTATATATCTAATACCAGAGTTTACATTATCTTCATACTCAGTATCACCTTTATATTTGAAATCAAAATCTCTACCTAGAGCAGTTGTATCTAGTTGAGGCATTTCATTTTCTTTTTCAGCAACCAAGTGTTTAAGAAGAGTTGTATTTTCAGGAATAGTGATATTGCTTAAGTTATGATTAGTAATATCTCTATAGAAGTACTTGATATCCAAATCATAATCGATTGGATCCCCATTATTCATAGAAATTAAGTTAAGATTCTTTACTTCTGGATCTAAATCTTTATCAAATAAAGAGTTCTTCCAACATAAGAAGTTATTATTAGTTAATTTAAATTTAGAGTTTACTTGTAAATCATAATTAACTAATTTACCACCATTAAGAGTCTTGATGTTACCATAAGTAACACCCATCTTTTCAGTATCTAAACTATAAACAGTTGCACCAAATCCAGACAACGTACCATCATCGGCAAATCTAAATAATTCTTGATAGCCACCAGGAATACGTCTGGATTCTGAATAACTCATATATGTATAAGGGAGATTTACTATAGCCACTTTTTCAATATGAAGACCATTAACATCTTCAGTCTTCATTTCATCAGCTACAATATATGTATATTTGGAGTTACGAACAACTCGGAATGAAGACCATTTAATATGATGGCCATTTACGAAAAGCATAAATGGATATACTAAACCTTCATTAACCGCATCAGTCATTCGTTTATCAAAGTTAATATTCCTTCTATTAACTTTTAGAACTCTATATCGAACACCTGTTACTCGTAAGATGAAACCTTTTGTTTCGTAGGTTACATACTTACGAATTCCATCAGCAACGTAGTAGTTTGTCTTTTTCCAAGATAAATCTACCACTTCTGGTACTATACCTTTTTGGATACTAGAAATATTAGTTGTAGAATAATTCTTAAGTTGATCAACGTAGTTATAAACTTCGTTATCGTAACGCTTCATAGTAATTGCCTCCCGTTTCTAGAATACTTTTTACATATTCTGGAAGACCACGGTTAGTAACTTTTTCAATAGTAGATTGATTATTCAAATAGCATCCAATATAAGCATTAGTCATCATAGAAGAGAATGCAGGGAAATATTCTAATGCAAATAATGTGGATGGAGTATATAATTTAACCCAAGCAGCAATAACTGCTTCAGTAGTTAATTTTTGCAATTTTAATGCTTCACGAAGCATCTTAACAAAGTTATCGATATTTCTGAATGAGTCTTTATCAATATAAGTTTCAATCAATTCAACTTCACGTTCAGAGATACGAGCAATTTGTTTAGAGAAGTCTGTATTATTTGCATATTCATAAGTATCTTTAGCTCCACCCATGATATTACGAATGAAATATTGAGACGCTAAGAATACACAACGATTATGAATATTACTTACAGAGTTTGTTTTGAATAAGTAATTAATTACATTATTGAATAAACTTGCAAATGCATAAGACCCAGCTTTGATAGTAGAGGATTTAGAAATGATTCCACGATAGCCAGAGAAATACATTAGGTTTACAGATGCATCTAATAAATATGCTACTAATTGTTTAATATTATTGCATACATATTTGCCATCTTTTTTATCAATAATTTGAGAGCAGTCAACATATACAACGTATTTACCACTGCCGCCTTTAACATCTTTCGCAGTAACTACACGAGTACTACGGTTTAGGGGATGTTTGCTAATATATAATCTAATAGATTTAGATTCCATTGCAGCAACTAAGAAGCCACCAACTTGGCTTTTCTTAACATCATATGCTACATCAGAGAATTCATCGGATTTTACGTCAATTAACGTACCACCATGAATAAAGTTTAGAATGGATTTTTCATATTCATCTTTATATTGCTTAAAGATGAAAGTTTCGTTTATCAGTTTACAATTTAACTGTTGTGCCATTTAGTAAACCTCCTTAGAGTTATAAGAAATATTACTACAATGTTTAAAATATGAGTGTATACACCCCTAGGGGCTTGAAGCACCTAGGGGTTATATAACACTGGAGATTAATTATTAAAATGAAATTAAACAAAAGAAAAGAGTAAACTAACAAATAGAGCTCACAAAAATCTTAAGGTTAAGGTGAATATAGTTGGCGAAACTATATTTATTATAAAGTTCCCATGAAATTTTTATAAACAGTAGTTTTTACATTAAAATACTTTATAGTGATTGAGCGAGGTATTAATAAATGTCTTACTTTAATATAAATGACGATATAATTGAGACTGGAACGTATGAGCATGGTACAAATAAAGTTCCAAGTGTAACTCAAGTATTACATCATATCCATGAAGATTATATTGCTAATTGGGCAAATTCTCTTGGATTTAAAGGTATAGGTTATAGAAAAGAATTAAACAGATATGCAACCGAAGGTACTAAAGTTCATAATGAAATCGAGAACTTTTTACGTGTCGGATCCCCTATGATTTCTGGTGACCATATTAGTATGGGATTAGCATCATTTATTAAATGGTTTTTAGATACTGGTGTTAAGAGTGGTAAAATGATAATTCCACTAATGCTAGAACAGTCTTTTATTGGTAAATATTTTTGTGGTACTATTGATGCGGTACTACAAATAGGAGATGAAATCCATATAGTAGATTATAAAACATCTTCTAATATTGGATATAAGTATTTTATACAGCTTGCGGCATATAAATATATGCTAAATAAAGCTGGATTACCATGTGATTATTTAACGATATTACAATTAGATAAATATAAAGTAAAAGCAACACAGTATTCTATTTC
>OGJZ01002074.1_pt1 | contig 15843 bp, 19 predicted proteins | sample 1572321 | NCBI WGS metagenome assembly OGJZ01 (sample SAMEA2582086, study PRJEB24529) | metagenome | biome: Human gut stool | place: China | collected 2011 | reverse complement strand
TCTACCTTATGAACGTTTTGAAGTACGAATTGACAAAGGTATAACTATAAGTGGTATAGGTCCAGCAATTTTAATAATAAATCAAGATTAGGAGGTAGGGGAAGATGAATGCTGATACAGTAAAAATAATAAAAGTTGAATCAAATGTGTATAATCTAATCGAGGAATTATATAGTAAATTGAAAGAGCAAAAATTAAAATGAAGAATGCTATTATATATGTTAGAGTTTCTACAGAAGAACAGGCAAAAAATGACTTAAAAAGCTCTCTTGAAATGCAAAAATCAAAATGCCTCGATTACTGCAAACAGAATAATTTAAATCCTGTAAAAATTATTCATGATATTCAATCAGGAGGGAATGATAAAAGAAAAGGTTTTTTAGAACTTCGAAAGGAACTTGAAACTGGAATTTATGATATAGTAGTAGTTTATGAAATTTCCAGAATATCCAGAGTAGCAAGTACGGGTTTAGAGTTTGCCGATATGTTATCTAGGTTATCAGTACAATTTGCTAGCATAATGCAGCCACAGGCAAATAAATTTATACTTGGAATACTCTTTTCTATAGCAGAGGAAGAAAGAACACAAGGGTCACAGAGAACTAAAAGTAATAAGTTAGAAAGAGCTAAAAAGGGGTTTTATCAAGGTAAAGCCCCTTATGGATATAAAAATATCCCAAATTCTCTTGAAATAGTTGAAGAGGAAGCAAAAATAGTTAGAGAGTTATTTGAAGAATATTTGAATAGTTTAAGTTTTTCTAAATTGAGCAGAGATTATAATATAAGTATAAGCACAGTTAAAAATATACTAACTAATAGAGCTTATACAGGTTGGTTCAAATATGGAGAGAAAAAGAGAGACAATCTATTTCAGGAGTATAAAAAAAGTAAGGATGTTCAATATTATAAAGGAAATTATCCACATATAATAGATGAAGAGATTTTTTACAAAGTACAAGAAGCGATAAGCAAAAAAATAAAGATCAATGCAGCTTTTCCTGTTATTTTATTCTCTGGTCTTGTAGAGTGTAGCTGCGGATCTAAAATGTACCAAGAAAAGAAAACTAAAATGATAAAAGGAGTTAAAAATATAAGTTATTATTATAAATGTAACTCTTGCAATAAATCATTTAATGCTAACAAGGAAAAACTTATAATCGAAGCTATAAAAAGTTATGAGGTAGAAAGTGGAGAGATTGAAAAAGTTGATAATTCTAAAATTATAAATAAACTAAAAAAAGAACTTGAACAATTGCCAATAAAAAAACAAAGATTAATGGAGCTTTATACCAACGGATTAATTTCTATGGAAGCAATAAAAGAAAAGTGTAATAACTTTGATCATGAAAAAGAAAAAATTGAGATCCAATTAAAAAAATATACTCAAGAAAGCAAAGAAATATCTACACAAGAAATTTTAGATACAAAAGCTAAACTGATATATATATTGGAAAATTATGATTTAGATGATGTACAATCTATAAGGAAGATTTTAAGAATGTTGATAAAGAAAATAAAAATTAATGATATAAAAAAATTTGATTTTTTAATAGAGTTGTGATATTCTAAAAATAGAGAAATTAAATAAAATAATATCTTCAGGGCAGGGTGAGCATTTTGCAACTCCCGACCGGCGGTAAAAGTCCGCGAAGACCTTTGGTCTTGATTTGGTGCAACTCCAAAACCGACAGTATAGTCTGGATGGAAGAAGAGGAAAGAAATCTTTTTTGATTGTCTTTTTTATGCTTTTACAGCCTGGAGTTTATCTGGGCTTTTTTATTTGTCCTGAATCACAAGGAGGAAAAATGAAAGTATTAGAAGGAAATTATGCAGGTAGAGGGTTAAGAGTTGGAATTGTAGCAGCAAGATTTAATGAGTTCATCACATCTAAATTAATAGGTGGAGCAGAAGATGCACTAGTTAGACATGAAGTTGCAAAAGATGATATTGAATTAGCTTGGGTACCTGGAGCATTTGAAATTCCTTTAGCAGCAAAGAAAATGGCAGAATCAGGGAGATATGATGCTGTAATTACTCTAGGAGCAGTAATTAAAGGATCAACACCGCATTTTGATTACGTTTGTGCAGAAGTTTCTAAAGGAGTAGCTACTGTAAGTCTTCAAAGTAATATACCAGTAATATTTGGTGTACTTACTACAAACACTATAGAAGAAGCTATCCAAAGAGCTGGAACAAAAGCAGGAAATAAAGGATTTGATGCTGGAGTTACAGCTATTGAAATGGTAAACTTACTAAAGGGGATGTAATCATGGATAAGAAGTACATGGAGAGGGCATTGGAACTTGCTGCTCTGGGAGAGGGAAATGTAAATCCTAATCCTATGGTAGGAGCAGTAGTAGTAAAAGATGGAAAAATCTTAGGGGAAGGATATCATAGAAAATATGGTGGACCTCATGCAGAAGTTTTTGCTCTGGAAGAAGCTGGAGAAAAAGCTAAGGGAGCAACTATCTATGTTACTTTAGAACCATGTTCTCATTATGGAAAAACTCCTCCATGTGCCAAAAAAATAATAGATATGGGGATAAAAAGATGCGTTATCGCATCTTTAGACCCTAATCCGCTAGTATCTGGAAGAGGTATAAAAATGATGACAGATGCTGGGATTGAAGTAATTACTGGCATCATGGAAAAAGAAGCTTTAGAACTCAATAGAGTTTTTATGAAATATATATCAACAAAGACGCCATATCTATTTTTGAAATGTGGTATAACATTAGATGGAAAAATAGCCAGCAGAACAGGAAATTCAAAATGGATAACTAACGAACTGGCGAGAGAAAAAGTACAAAGACTGAGAAATAAATATATGGGAATAATGGTAGGAATAAATACAGTTCTTGCAGATGACCCAAGTCTTACAGCTAGAATAGAAAATGGAAGAAATCCATATAGAATAGTAATAGACCCATTTTTAGATATTCCTTTAGATTCAAAGTTTGTAAATTTTGAAGATGGAAAAAGTATTCTGGTTACTTCATATAATAATGTAGAAAAAGAAAAAATATCTCTTTTAAAAAATAAAAATGTAAATGTGATTTTTTTAGAAGGGACAAATTTTAAAATATGTGATATATTAAAAAAAGTTGGTGAAACAGGAATAGATGCAGTTCTTTTAGAAGGTGGAAGTTTCCTAATATCAAGAGCTTTTGCTGAAAAAGCTATAGATGGCGGAGAGATATTTATTGCTCCAAAGATACTTGGAGATGGTGAAGCGGTACCTTTTATAAAGGGATTTACCTGTGAAAATATTTCTGATGGATTTCAGCTGGAAAATGTTAAAATAAATAATTATGGAAATAATGTATCGATGGAATTTTACAGATAGAGAGGAGAGTGAGTTCTATTTTTACAGGACTTGTAGAAGAGATGGGAGAAGTCCTTGCTATTGAAAATGGTGAGAAATCTCTTAAAATAAAAATAAAATGTAAAAAAGTCTTAGATAAAAGTAAGATTGGAGATAGTATAGCAACAAATGGAACTTGTCTTACTGCTGTTGAAATAGGAGAGAATTATTTTACTGCTGACTGTATGTATGAAACAGTAAAAAGAACTAATCTGAAAAGACTTAAAGCAGGGGATAAAGTAAATCTTGAAAAATCTATCACATTGGCAACTCCTCTTGGAGGACATCTTGTAACAGGAGATGTAGACTGTGAAGGAACTATTGCTTCAATAGCTTCTGAAGGAATAGCAAAGATATATGAGATAGAGATAGACAGACAATATATGAAATATGTAGTGGAAAAAGGAAGAGTAACTTTAGATGGAGCAAGTCTGACAGTTATGAGAATGACAGACAGTAGTCTGAGTGTATCTCTTATACCACATACACAGGAAATGGTAACATTAGGAAGTAAAAATATAGGAGATCATATAAATGTAGAAACTGATCTCATAGGAAAATATGTAGAAAGACTGCTTAATTTTTCTGGTGAAGATAAAAAAGAAGGAATACTTACAAGAGAGTTTCTCTTGGAAAATGGATTTTAGAGGAGAGTGAATTAAGAATGTTAGATAGAATAGAAGATGCTCTGGAAGACCTAAGAGCTGGTAAATCAATAATTGTAGTAGATGATGAAAATCGTGAAAATGAAGGAGATATAATCTGTGCAGCAGAGTTTGCAACATTGGAAAATGTAAATCTTATGGCAGCTCATGCAAGAGGGCTTATCTGTATGCCTATGTCACAAGAATATATAGAAAAATTAGACCTGCCTCAAATGTGCAGTGACAATACTGATAACCATTGTACAGCTTTCACTGTGTCTATCGACCATGTGGACACAACAACTGGAATATCAGCATATGAACGTGGAATTACAGCTATGAAAGTAGTTGAGGAAGGAGCAAAACCAAAAGATTTCAGAAGACCTGGACATATGTTTCCTCTTAGAGCAAAAGAAGGAGGAGTTCTTGTAAGAAATGGACATACAGAAGCAACTGTAGATCTTATGGTACTTGCAGGACTTAAACCAGTAGGATTATGCTGTGAAATAATGAAAGAAGATGGAATGATGGCAAGAATGGACGATCTTCAAGAATTTGCTAAAAAATTCAATCTTAAAATGATATCTATAGAAGATCTTCAAAAATATAGAAGAAAAAATGAAAAACTTATGGAAATATCTGTAAAAGCAAAAATGCCAACAGCTCAAGGAGAATTTGAAATAGTTGGTTTTGATAATAAACTTGATGATAAGGAACATATTGCTCTTATAAAAGGAGATTTAGAAGGAAAAGAAGATGTTCTTATAAGAATCCATTCAGAATGTTTCACAGGAGATATTCTAGGATCATTGAGATGTGACTGCGGTTCTCAATTGAAAAGAGCTATGAAGAGAGTAGATGAAGAGGGAGAGGGAGCTGTTCTTTATTTAAGACAGGAAGGAAGAGGAATTGGACTTCTTAATAAACTTAGAGCTTATACTCTTCAAGATAATGGAGCAGATACTGTAGAGGCAAATGTAAAACTTGGATTTGATCCAGATATGAGAGATTATTCTATAGCAGCTCAAATGATAAAAGCTCTTGGAATAAAATCAGTAAGAATAATGACAAACAACCCTGAAAAAATTAAAGGGCTGGAAGAATATGGAATAAAAGTAACTGGAAGAGAAGCTATTGAGACAGGATTTAATCCATCAAATGAAAGATATATGAAAACTAAAAAAGAAAAAATGGGTCATATACTTCACATCTAATCTAAGAAAATAAAGTGTTTTGGGAAATGAGTTCACCATTTAAAGAAATGGACTCATTTCTTTTTTTTCTAATAAATGCTATAATTAAAAAAAATAAAAAGTGTGGAGAAATTATGGAAAATATTAAAGAAACTATAACTGTATATGCTGATGAAAATGATAAAGGAAAGAGAATAGACAGTTTTTTGAATGAAGTCATAGATGATGCAACAAGATCCTATATTCAGAAAATAATTGATGGTGGATATGTGGAGATAACTGGAAAGAAAGTTACTAAGAGCGGAAATAAACTCAAAGGAACAGAAACAATTACAGTAAATATTCCAGAAGATGAAATTCTTGATGTGATACCAGAAAATATCCCTCTTAATATAATATATGAAGATAAAGATATAGTTGTTATAAATAAAGCACCTGATATGGTAGTGCATCCTGCACATGGAAATTATAATGGAACCCTTGTGAATGCTCTGTTGTATCATATAAAAGATCTCTCTACTATCAATGGAGTGATAAGACCTGGAATTGTTCACAGGCTGGATAAGGATACAAGTGGAGTCATAGTGGTAGCTAAAAATGATGAAGCTCACTCGACTCTTTCAGATATGTTTAAGGAAAAAACTTTGGAAAAAACATATATCTGTATAGCAAAGGGAATATTTAAAGATAAATCTGGAAGGATAGAAACTCTTATAGGAAGAGATTCAAGAGATAGAAAAAAAATGGCGGTAGTAGATATAAATGGAAAAAATGCTATTTCAAATTATGAAATATTAGATGAAGAGAAAAATTTCTCTCTTGTAAAAGTGAGAATAGAAACTGGAAGAACACATCAGATAAGAGTTCATATGAAATATCTTAATCATCCAATACTGGGAGATTCTGTATATGGAAGCAGTGGTGAAGGAGCCAAGAGACAAATGCTTCATGCGTATAGATTAAAATTTACCCATCCTGTAACAAAAAAAGAGATGGAAGTTACAGCAGATATACCAGAGGATTTTAAAAAGGCAGCAAAATTTGCTGGAGTAAATATAGATAAAATAAATTTCTAAAGAAGGACTGATCATGAAAAATAAAAAAAATGATGAAAGACCAGAAAATCAGCTGGGACTTTTTTCTGTGGAAGAGAAAAAAGTGACAAGAGGAAGAAAGAAGAAAAATATTTTAAGTGAAGAGAAAGAAGCTGCATCACTTCATGACTTTGATATTAACATAGGTGAAGAAATTATAGGAGTAGATGAAGCAGGAAGAGGGCCACTGGTAGGATCTGTAGTAGCTGCTGCTGTAAAGATAAAAGATTATAACAGTGACCTTGATGAGATAAATGATTCAAAACAAATATCGGAAAAAAAGAGAGAAAGACTTTATGATGTGGTAAAAGAACATTTTTATGTAGGAGTAGGAGTAGCTGATGCTAAAGAGATAGATGAAATAAATATACTTAATGCTACTTTTTTAGCAATGAGAAGAGCTCTGGAGAATTTAAAAAAAGAGTGTGAAGGAGAATACCTTGTACTAGTAGATGGAAATTTCAAGATAAGAGAATATAAAGGAAGACAGGAACCTATAGTTAAAGGGGATGGGAAAAGTCTTTCAATAGCGGCCGCTTCTATAATAGCAAAAGTGACAAGGGACAGAATGATGAGAGAGGAAGCTGTTAAATATCCTCTCTATGGATTTGAGAAGCATAAAGGCTATGGAACAAAACAGCACAGAGATGCAATAGAAGAACATGGAGTATTAGATATACACAGAAAAAGTTTTCTCACTAAAATATTAAAATAAAGACTGGAGATTCTTATGAATAAAAGAGAAAAAGGTAGTATTTATGAGGAGAGGGCAGCAGAGTTTTTAGAAAAAAATTCATATAGAATTTTAGATAAAAACTACCATGGAAAACATGGAGAGATAGATTTGATAGCATTAAAGGATAGACAAATCGTATTTATCGAGGTAAAATATAGAGAAACATCTAAATATGGTGATGGTGTAGAGGCTGTAGATAAAAGAAAAGCTGTAAGAATATATAAAACAGCAGAAGAGTATCTTATAAAAAATCATATAGTAGATCACGATGTCAGATTCGACTGTATAAGCTATTTAGGAGATAAACAGAAATGGCTTAAAAATATTTTATGGGGTGATGAAATTGGATTTTAAGTGTGTAAAATGCGGATGTGATAAATATCAGGTAAAAACTTCGATTTTACCAGAAAAAAGTCCAGGGCTAAAGCTGGAATTAAGTACTTATTATATAAAGACATGCTTGAATTGTGGATATACAGAAATATATTCCGCCAAAATAGTGGACATGGAAAAAGATGAAGAGCTTAAGCCAGAGTTTTAGGAAGCTTTTCTTTTCAGTAAAGTGTTCAGTATGTGGAAAAATTATAGAAGATGAAAATAATTATATATGTCATGAGTGTTTCAAAATATTGAAAAGAAAAGCTGAGATGAAAAATATATTTAATTACTATTTTTTATATTATTATGATGAGGATATAAAAAAAATTATAGCAGATTATAAACTTAAGAATAGAAAGGGACTTTCAAGAGAAATTTCTATTTTAATAAAAAAACCTTTAAAGGAACTGATACAAGAAAAAAGAATAAATATAGTGATACCAGTTCCAATAAGCAGAAACAGAATGAGAGAAAGAGGATTTAATCAGATAGAAGAAATATTGGAAGAATTGGATATAGATTATAAAACAATGGATAGAATAAAGGATACAGAACATATGTATTCTATACTGGAAGAGAAAAAAAGAGAAGAAAACATTAAAAAAGCCTTTAAACATAATGAGGTAGATGCAGATGGGAAAAACATACTTATAATAGATGATATAGTAACTACAGGAAGTACAATAAGAGAAGTAGTGAAGGAGATAAGGAAAAGGAGTTCTCCAAAAGAGATCTATGTTTTTTCAATAGCAATGTCGAGATTCTTTAAAAAATAAATGAAAATTCTTTAAAAAATAAATGAAAATTCTTTAAAAAATAAATGAAAACAGAGGTTATGATGGAAGTATATGTAGATAATGTAAAAGTGGAGATGAAACAGAAAAATTTTAAAAGTTTGGGAAATGCAATTTCTGCAATCAATAAAAAACTTATGAAAGAAAATAAAATACCCCATGAAATATATGTAAATGGGAGCACTTTAAGAGATAATAGTATTATAGGAGGTAAAGATCTCAAAGTTATTGAAGTAATAACAAAAACTCATGGAGCTATGATACTGGAATCAATTCTTACAGCTAAGGAGTCAATTGACAGATATTTTGAAATATTTGATGATATGGAAGAAAGTGGTCAAGAAAGTCTTAATGATGAAGATGAAATTCAGCTCATTGAAATGGTGATTTTTTTGAGATGGTTTTATAATCTTCTTCTTTTAATAAAAGAAAACCACATACTTGATTTTATATATGAAGATTTTGATGAATATATAGAAGATTTCAAAAAAGAACTGGAAGTTGCAGAGCAGGCATATGAAGCAAGAGATCTGATAGGATTTATAGATATACTTGAATTTTCAATAGGAGATCTTCTAATAGAATTTTATGATAATGTAGAAGATTATTACAATGATATCGCAGAAGAAGAAAATCGTAAAAGATTGCTCAATTAATAGTTATTATATGACCAATGATACATTTGAAAAATAATGATTACTGTGATAATATTTATTGAAAAGTAAATATAAAAATGGAGGTTATTTAGGATGAGAAAAAAAGTTATAGCTGGGAACTGGAAAATGAATAAAACTAATGCAGAAGCGGTAGAAATGCTTACTGAATTAAAAGAACTTGTAAAAGGAATAGATAATGTAGGAATAATAATAGGAGCTCCATTCACTGCACTTTCTGATGCTGTAAAAGCTGTAAAAGGAAGTAATATAGCAATAGCAGCGGAAAATGTTTATCCAAAAGATTCAGGAGCATACACAGGAGAAGTTTCTCCATCTATGCTTAAAGCTATAGGAGTAGAATATGTTATTCTAGGACATTCAGAAAGAAGAGAATACTTCAAAGAAAGTGATGAATTCATAAATGAAAAGGTAAAAGCTGTCTTAGCTGCTGGAATGCTGCCAATACTATGTATTGGGGAAAAATTAGAAGAAAGAGAATCAGGAAAAACTGGTGAAGTTACTGAAACTCAAATCAGAGGTGGATTGAAAGATCTTACTGCTGAAGAAGCTAAAAAAGTAATAGTTGCTTATGAACCAGTATGGGCAATAGGAACAGGTAAAACTGCTACACCTGAAATGGCTCAGGAAACACACAGACAAGTAAGAGATGTACTTGTATCTATGTTTGGAAATGAAACTGCTGAAGAGATGATAATCCAATATGGTGGATCAATGAAGCCTGATAATGCTGTTGAATTATTAGCACAAAAGGATATTGATGGAGGACTTATAGGAGGAGCATCTTTAAAAGCTTCTTCATTTGCTGAAATAGTTGTAGCAGGAAAATAAAAGAGGTGGAAAATTAAATGAACAAAAAACCATTAATGCTTATGATATTAGATGGATGGGGTATCAATAAACATCCAGAACAAAAAAATGCAATAGTAGCTGCAAACCCTGAAAATTTTTACAGACTTGAAAAAGAATATCCTCATTCTGAACTGGAAGCTTCTGGTGAAGCTGTTGGTCTTCCAGATGGACAAATGGGAAATTCAGAAGTAGGACATTTAAACATAGGTTCAGGAAGAGTAGTTTATCAGCCATTAGTTGAAATTTCAAAAGATATAAGAGAGGGAACTTTTTTCAATAATAAGGTTCTTAAAGAAGCTTTTGAATATGCTGCAAAAGAAGGAAAATCAGTACATTTTGGAGGATTAGTTTCTCCAGGAGGAGTACACTCACATACTGATCATCTTTATGGTCTTTTGATGATGGCTAAAAAATATGGAGTAAAAGCTTATGTTCATGCTTTTCTTGATGGAAGAGATACAGCTCCTGAGTCTGGAGAAGGATTTTTAAAAGAACTTGAAGCTAAGATGAAAGAAATAGGTGAAGGAACAATAGCAACTATATCTGGTAGATATTATGCTATGGATAGAGACAAGAACTGGGACAGAGTAAAAAAAGCCTATGATGCTATGGTATATGGAATAGGAAATCATGCTTCTTCAGCTATTGAAGCAATAGAAAAATCATATGCTGAAAAAGTAAGTGATGAATTTGTAATTCCTACTGTAGTATGTTCAGAGGGAATTATCAAAAAAGGAGATGTATTTATAAACTTCAACTTTAGACCTGACAGAGCAAGAGAAATAACAAGAGCTTTAAATGATAAAGAATTCTCTGGATTTGAAAGAGAATATCTAGGGCTAAAATATTATTGTATGCGTCAGTATGATTCTACTATAGATGCACCAGTGATTTATGGAGAAAAAGATATAACTAATACTCTTGGTGAAGTTATATCGAAGGCAGGATTAAAACAATTAAGAACTGCTGAAACAGAAAAATATGCCCATGTAACTTTCTTCTTTAATGGAGGAAAGGAAGCTCAATATGAAGGAGAAGAGAGAAAACTTGTAGCATCACCTAAAGTAGCTACATATGATCTCCAGCCTGAGATGTCAGCATGCGGAGTTACAGAAGAACTTATGGAAGCTCTGGATTCAGGGAAATTCGATGTTATTATAGTCAACTATGCCAACCCTGACATGGTAGGTCACACAGGGGTATTTGAAGCTGCTGTAGCTGCTGTGAAGAAAATAGATTTCTGTTTAGGAAAAGTTTCTCAGAAAGTACTTGAACTTGGAGGAACACTTTTAGTGACTGCTGATCATGGAAATGTTGAACTTATGGAAGATCCAGTTACTAAAATACCATTTACTGCACATACAACTAATAGAGTTCCATTTATAATGGTGTCAAATGAGTATAAGAATTATAAACTAGAAGATGGAAAATTATCAGATATAGCTCCAACTATGTTGGAAATTTTGGGTATAAATAAACCAGAAGAAATGAATGGAAAATCACTATTAGTAAAATAAAAAAAATTATAATCTTTTTTTAAAAGGTATCTGTTTTTTAAACAGATACCTTTTTTGTTTGATTAAAAAAATTTTAAGAGATAAAAAGAATAGAAATTTTTTTTAAAATAAAGGATTTTAAAAATAAAAATTGAGAAAGGGGCAATTTTTATACATTTCTCTTAGTAAAAGAAGGTATACAAATGTTAAAAAACATGTGTAATATGTTTAGTTTTGAAATATATAGCTTGACAACTAAACGAAAAGATGGTAAAAAAGTAATAGGAAATGGGAATAAAAGCAGAATGAGTATACCTATGAAAGTTTTATTTTTATGAACTATTCTAGCAGAAGAAAAAAGAAAGTATAGGTTAGGGATATATTTTTTTATTTTTTTTGAAAGAATATAAAATAAAATTTGTAGATACCACTGCTATTGCTTATTCTTAATTTAAACCTAATAATATTTTGGAGGTAAAAATATGATAGCAGTACTTAAGTTAAGTCCGGTTTTTGTGCTAGCAGCACTTATGATAAGCGGATTTGATGCTCTGATCGCAGCACCTTTGGCAACAATAGTTGCAGCATTGATAGCTATGTGGACAGAGAAGAAAAACTTCGCATACATCTTGGATGCAGCGATAACAAATGTAAGAGAAATAACAATAGCATTGTTTATTTTGATGGCAGCTTATGCTCTTGCAGAGACATTCATGTCAACTGGAGTTGGAGCATCAATCATCAATATGGCATTAAACTTGGGGATAACAGGAAAGACTGTTGCACTTACAGGAGCAATAGTAACTTCTGTATTATCAATAGCTACAGGAACAAGCTGGGGAACATTTGCAGCCTGTGCACCTATCTTCTTATGGCTTAACCATATAGTTGGAGGAAATATTCTTCTTACTACAGCAGCAATAGCTGGAGGAGCATGTTTTGGAGATAACATTGGTCTTATTTCTGATACTACAATAGTAAGTTCTGGTATACAAGGGGTAGAAGTTGTTAGAAGAATCAGACACCAAGGTGTATGGTCTGGGCTTGTACTATTATGTGGAGTAGTAGCTTTTGGAGTTGCAGGAATGATGATGGAACTTCCATCAGTAACTGGAAATGGATCTGAAGCTATTAATCAAATACCAGCAGAAGTATGGACAAAACTAGCTGAAGAAAGAGAATCAGCAGTTACATTATTGAATCAAGTAAGAGATGGAGTTCCTTATTATATGGTAATCCCTCTAGTATTGGTTCTTGTTGCAGCATTTATGGGATATCAAACATTTATCTGTTTATTCTTAGGAATAGCAGCAGCATATGTACTTGGTAAATTTGCAGGTACTGTAACTAGTACAACTGATTACTTAAATGACCTTGTAATGACTGGATTTGCAGATGCAGGATCATGGGTTGTAGTAATGATGATGTGGGTAGCGGCCTTTGGTGGAATAATGAAGGTAATGGATGCCTTCAAACCTGTGTCAGACTTAGTTGGAAAAATTTCAAAAAATGTAAGACAGCTTATGTTCTGGAATGCAATTCTTTCAATATTTGGAAACATGGCACTTGCAGATGAAATGGCGCAAATAGTAACTATTGGACCAATCATCAGGAACCTTGTTGAAAAGAATGTAGTTGGAAGTGAAGAGGATATATATACTCTTAAACTTAGAAATGCAACATTCAGTGACGCAATGGGAGTATTTGGATCTCAATTGATTCCATGGCACGTTTATATTGGATTCTATATAGGTATAGCTTCTACAGTATATCCTTTACATGAATTCATAGCAATAGATATTATAAAGTATAACTTTATAGCTTTCATAGCTGTATTTAGTATGTTATTCTTAACTTTAACAGGTTTTGATAGATTTATACCTAAATTTGCTCTGCCTAGAGAACCTAAAGTAAGATTAAAAACTGCTGAAGAAAAAAAAGCTGATGAAGCGGCAATTCATGCATAGTAATTAAAAATTAAATAATATGGGGGCAGATTCTATTGCTGTCCCCTATTATTTTACAAAAGTTAAAAATAAAAGAAAGAGAAGGTGGGTACTTATGGGTAATTTAATTGAAAAAGATAGTTTTTCAGGATGGAGAATATTGGATGTATCTCAAATGAAAGATGCTGATAAACTAGCTGCTTTAAAAGAATTAGGCTATATAATTGAATGTAAAAATGAAAAACTAAAGATATATGACCTAGAGGATGGTGAATATCTTGCTTGTGAATCTAGCAGTGATTTAAAAACAATAGATGATGTCTATTTATATTTGGATAAAGAGTTTATTTTTGTAGACCAGAAAATCAATATTATAGGTATTCAAGGAAAAGTTATTGCTGTTGAAAAAGTTAATATTCCGCACATTATTGAGGTTATAGATGGGGAAGAGTGGGATAAATATAAGTTTTCTGAGCTTAGTGATGAAGAAAAAATAGCGTTAATAAACGAAGTGGATTTTAATGTTATAAAGCAGGATAATGGTTTATACAGGCTTGATGATATACAAGGGGCTAACCTAGCTTCTATAGAGTACGAAAGATTTCCAAGTTTAGATAGTATAATAGATAGATTATCTAATTACTGGAATGACTATTGTATATTATTTGAATAATGATATGGTTAGGAGGTTTAAAAAATGTTGGATGTTAAAAGTAAAAAAGGACTATTTGTAACTTATACTGAAAAGAAGGGTGATTGTGGTTATCATTATTATGTTATGAGTGGTGCATTTAATTATACTGCCTTTAAAACCGTTAAAAGCTTTGGAGATTGGATAAAAAGATTTAATCTTAAGCTTAAATTTATAGGAAGAGGGTTGCTTAGAGAAGACGATAGTGAGTTTAAGGAATATGCTGTTTGTTCAGAAGGGAATATTAATGAGTGCTCATTCTGGAGTATGGAGGAGATTCCAAATGAAGCTATTAAGTTTATAGATTTAAGCAATGGTAATTATGTGGATTGCTATTATTATAATGATGGTGATGATTCTTTTGTGTTTAGACCAAATCCTAATTCAAAAGATGTGTATAAGCCTCTATCATTGGATGAGTATTTGGAATTTTCAAAATTAAATGGATAAGTCTAAAAAATTCTGAGAACTAATTTAAAATTAGTTCTCGTTATTAAAATAAAAGTAATAGATTAAAAGATTAAGAAAGAGCAGGTTATTGCTCTCTTTTTAAACTAAATAGTTGTTTTTATATGGTATAATCATAAAATTAAAAGGATTTAGGGAGGATTTTAAAATGCGAAAAAATTTAAATGAAGGAATTAAGGTATATAATGAAGATATGAAACCTGTTTTAACAGAATATGGTTTAAACTATGTGATGCAATCTGTTGAAAAACTTAAGAAGGAATGGGGACATAATGAAAAAATAAGTTTGGATTATATAAAAGGATTGTATGAGGATAAAGCAGTTTTATCTATTTGGAATGATGAGATGTATACTCCTGAAAAAGGAGAAGGTTTTTATAATTTTGAAGACTTTTTAATAGACTATATAGAGCAAAGTATTCAAATAGATTGTTATTAGTTAATAAAATATTGAGTAAAAAAAAGAGACATATACGTCTCTTTTTTAATGTTCCATGAATAACTTATCTGGAATAGAGGATAATAGTTTAGATATTTGGGGAATTGGCTTTAATGTACATATGTAAGAATATACGAAACAAATTATAAATGTTATAGCTGCAAAAAAGAATCCGTTTGTTGGGGAATAATCTCCTATGCCGTTTATTTCTAATGCTTTTAAAATCATTCCATGTGATAGGTATATGAAAAGTGAATTAATACCTATTTTTGAGAAGATGGTTTTCTTTGATGGTGTTAATTTTATAATTGAAATAATCAATATTAAAGCAATTATGTATGTGATGATTCTTAATATAAAACCTATTTCTGGTGTTGTTAGATATGATGAATATGTATCCTTCATATATAATACTTTCATTAAATATTTTTCTTTTAACAGAATGTTTTTACTGAAATGTATTAAGGCTGTAGTTCCTAATGAGGAAATTAAAATCAACCCAATAGCTATGTATGTATTAACGGATGCCTTTAGTTTAGATATCCATTCTTTTCTGCAATGGTATCCTATTAAAAAAAATGGATAGAATGCAAAAGTTCTACCTATTGCAAAGAAATCTAAATTAATACTAGAAAACCCAATTAAAGAACCAAGTAAAAAACTAATCAGTATATGCTTTTTGATTTTTCCTATATGGGGTGCTATTAAACGCCATATTAATAAACTTACTAAGTACCAGTATGTCTCATATGGTTCAAAAAAGCTTTTGCTGTACCCTATGAATGTTTTATTTGTGAATATAGCTATAAATCCTGGTGTTATTATCATTTGCCATAAAAAATATGTGAAAACTAAATTTATAAGTTTTGAGGAATTTGTCTTTTTTGAGAAAAATCCACTTATAAATATAAATAGTGGCATATGAAAAGAGTATATTAACATAAATACTCCTAATAATACAGTACTATTTCTTTTGAAAGCTAAGTATCGAATAGCATGTCCAAACACTACTAAAATAATTAAAAAACCTTTTATATTATCAAAAAAATAGTCTCTTTGTTTTTCTGAATTTAT